>Ga0307928_10002644_pt1 | contig 13765 bp, 7 predicted proteins | sample AceLakmetagen232_FD_201815 | JGI IMG/M metagenome (GOLD analysis project Ga0307928, IMG submission 201815) | Saline water microbial communities from Ace Lake, Antarctica - #232 | ecosystem: Environmental > Aquatic > Non-marine Saline and Alkaline > Saline | place: Antarctica: Ace Lake... | reverse complement strand
TGAATTCTTTTAATAATTTTTTTTCAGAAAAAGAATTATTCTTTATTTCTTTTCTCATTCTTTTCATTAAATCTTGAATAAAGAAAAGATTATGGTAAGAAATATACTTCATAGAATTTTCTTCTTTTGTTTTAAAAATATGATAAATGAATGAACGAGAATAATTTTTACAAACAAAACACTTACATTTACTATCCAATGGATTTAAATCGAACTTATTTTTTGCAATACTAATATTCATGTTTCCTTCTCTTGTAAAAACTCTACCATGTCTTGCGGTTTGAGTTGGAAAAGCAGAATCAAAACAATCAACTCCTCTTGCAACACTACTAATTAATTCAGCAATAGAACCAACACCCATTAAGTAACGCGGTTTATCTTTTGGAAGTAAATCAATTGCTTGTTCAACAGTATTTAACATTTTTTTCATTGATTCGCCAATAGCAAGTCCGCCAATAGCATAACCATCAAAATCAAGCGAAGTAATTTGCTCAGTGCTTTTTTTTCTAAGTGATTTATTTATTCCTCCTTGGCAAATTCCAAAAAGTAATTGCTTAGGATTATTATGTGCTTTTTTACATCTTTTTGCCCACTCAAAAGTTCGCTCAGCAGATTCTTCTAAACGCTCAAGAGAAACTCCTGCTTTAGGAACATCATCAAGACACATTGCAACATCGTTACCAAGTGAATTTTGAATTTCAATACTTTTTTCAGGAGAAAAAATCATTTTTTTACCAGTAAATGGATTTCTAAAAAGAACCCCTTCGTCAGTAAGTTTTAAACAAAAAGTATCACTAAGAACTTGAAACCCGCCAGAATCAGTAAAAATTCCATTTTTCCAATTCATGAATTTGTGTAATCCTTTATGTTTTTTTATTACATCTAGCCCAGGTTTCATTGAAAGAATAAACGCATTACTAATTAGGCATTGTGTTCCAGTAGCTTCAACTTCTTCATTAGACAAAAGTTTTACAGTGCCTTTGGTTGCTACGGGCATGAAAAAAGGAGTATCTATTACTTTGTGAGTAGTAATCAATTTTCCAGTTCTTGCTTTACCACAAACCCTAATTATTTTGAATGATTTCATTAAATAAATATTCGTTTGCAAAGCTTGAAAAACAGTACTTTTAATCAATTAAATGACTTTATTAATTTTTTCACAAACTAATTAATCATGAATACTAAAAACAACCCACAAGTTAGAGAATTCCCCGCAGCAAAAGCACTACTTTACGCAGATGGACTCAAAAAAGAAGATTTTAAAAAAAAATTTGTAGCAGTAGTAAATGCTTACAATGATATTGTGCCAGGGCACATTCACCTCAAAGAACTTGGAGAAGAAGTAAAAAAATCAATTCGAGAAGAAGGCGGAGTTCCTTTTGAATTCAATACTATTGGAGTTTGTGATGGAATCGCAATGGGACACGAAGGAATGAAATTTTCACTACCTTCAAGAGACCTTATTGCAGACAGTATTGAAATAATGATTAAAGCCCACGGGGTTTTTGACGGAATCGTTTTTATTGGCGCATGCGATAAAAATTTACCAGGAATGCTACTGGCTTGCGCAAGATTAAATTTGCCTTCAATTTTTATAACCTCAGGACCAATGAAACCAGGAAAATATAAAGGAAAAAATGTAGGAGTTAAACTTGCATTTGAAGCAAAAGCCCTAAAAGACCAAAACAAAATAAATAACGAAGAATATGAAAACATTATTTGTTCAGCTTGCCCCGGAGCAGGAACTTGCGCTGGGTTATACACTGCTAATTCAATGGCTTGTATTACTGAAGCACTTGGATTGAGTTTAAATGGATGCGCAACAGTTCACGCACTAGACAAAGAAAAAAAAGAATACGCTAAAAAAACAGGAAAAAAAATACTTGAATTAATTGAAAAAGGAATAAAAGCAAAAGACATTATGACTCAAACTGCTTTCGATAATGCATTTAGATTAGACATGGCAATAGGCGCAAGTACAAACACAATGCTTCATCTTCCAGACATTGCAAAAGAAGCAGGTTTTGAATTTGATTTAAAACAAATTAATGAAATAAGCAAAAATACACCTAACCTTACAAAACTTGACCCAAGCAGTAACTTTTTTATGATTGATTTACATGAGTCCGGTGGAATTCCAGCAGTATTAAAAGAATTGCAAAAAGGAAACCTTTTGAAAGACACTCTCTGTGTTGACGGGGTGCTTTTTGAAAGAATTGAAAATGCAAAAAATCTTAACACTGAAATAATAAAACCAATAACTTCCCCTTATTCAAAAGAAGGCGGAATAGCAATTTTGTTTGGAAACCTTGCAAAAGAAGGTTCAGTAATAAAAACCGCAGGATTGCCAAAAGATTTTCCAAGTATTTTTGAAGGAACTGCAAGAGTATTTAATAGCGAAGAAGAAGTAACCAAATTTATTGAAAATGAAAAAGTACAAAAAGGAGACATACTTTTAATTAGGTTTGAAGGAAAAATTGGCGGACCAGGGATGAGAGAAATGCTTTATCCAACAGCATCAATTTCTGCATTAAAACTTGATAAAGATGTTGCATTAATTACTGACGGAAGATTTTCAGGAGCAACAAAAGGATTGAGTATTGGGCATGTTGAACCTGAGAGTGCAATAGGTGGATTAATTGGAAAAGTCAAAGACGGAGAAAAAATAAAAATTGATTTAGAAAACAAAACAATTGACTTACTAATTAGTGAAGAAGAAATACAAAAAAGACTTGAAGAACCAAAACCAGAATTAAAAAAACTTGATTCAAAAGTTCTTGAAAATTACAGAAGTTCAATTATTAAAAAATAATTGGTTGATTTCATGAAAAAGAAACCAGAGTTACTTGTTGGAGTTGGAACCTTTTCTTGTGCAATAGCCGCAGTTAAAAACGGGGCTGACACAGTCTATTTTGGAATAAAAGGATACAACATGCGAGACCTTGGGACAAATTTTAAAACAAGCGAACTAAAAAAACTCATGCAATATTTACACAAAAATAAAGTAAAAGGATTTCTTGCATTAAACACAATTATTTTTGAAAATGAATTGCCTAAAATTGAAAAAATTTTAAATAGTGCAAAAAAAGCAAAAATTGATGCAATAATTTGTGCAGACCTAGGCGTACTAACAATAGCAAAAAAATTAAAAATTCCAATACATATTAGCACACAAGCAAGTGTTGGAAATTCAATTGCACTAGAACAATACAAAAAATTAGGCGCAAAAAGAATAGTACTAGCAAGAGAACTTTCTTTAGACCAAATAAAAAAATTAACAACAAAAGCAAAAAAATTAAAATTAGAAATTGAAGTATTTGTTCACGGGGCAATGTGTATAGCAGTATCAGGAAGATGTTTTTTAAGCCACGAATTATTTGGATTAAGTGCTAACCGAGGAAAATGTTTACAAGTTTGTAGACGAAGTTACTTTGTTGATGGCCATGCGCCAGATTATGAAAAAAAAGAAATTAAATTACAAGGAGATACTATCCTCTCAGCAAAAGATATGAAAACAATTGAACACTTAGACAAAATTATTGATTCAGGAGTTGTTTCATTAAAGATAGAAGGCAGAACAAAACCCAGTGATTATGTAGCAACTGTTTCTTCTTGTTATAGAAAAGCAATTGATTCGGTTTTTGATAAAACTTTTTCAAAAGAAAAAATTTCTAATTGGAACACTGAACTTTCAAAAGTTTACAATAGAGGATTTTCAACTGGTTTCTTTTTGAAAACTCCTTCAAGAAAAGATTTAGCAGAATCACAAGGAAGCAAACAAACTCAAAAGAAAAAAATGATTGGAACAGTTACTAAATATTATGCAAAACCAATGGTTGCTGAAATAAAATTAATTGAACCAACTCAATTAGGAGACAAACTTATTTTTGAAGGAGTAACTACTTTTCTTCAGCAAGAATTAACTTCTATTCAAATCAATCACACATCACTCAAAAAAGCAAAGAAAAAACAACGCATTGGAGTAAAAGTAAAAGAAAGAGTGCGAAAGAACGACAAAGTATTTACTTTGATTTAAAATTTATAACTCCTTGATTTATTTTGATTTGAACTATTATTGCTAGTAAAATTAATCAATAGACCTTTTCAAAGTTACTGAATAAAAATAAGAGGACGGAAACTCTAATTCAATATTTCTGTTTTCAAAAAATTCCTTGTCAACAGTATAGTCTAAATCCAATTCTTCAAATACTAATCTTACCTCAACCGATTCAGAATTTTCAATTCCTATTATTTGCACTTTATAAGTACTCAATACAAAGTTGTCATTTTCAACTTGAAGATTTTTTGAGTTCACAAGCTCGCTGAGTTTTTTTTCAAAGAATTCTTTTGCTTTTATTTTATCATTTGGAATGTTTTCTTGAGGTATCTCAAATAAACCCTCCCCGTCAGAGTATGCAATTGATTTTGCTCCAGCTATTGCTTTGAATATTCTTATTGGGAAGTTAAAAACCAGTTTTTCTTTTTTGAAAAGAGGTTCCGAAACAATTTCACCTGAATAATAATCTTCAACAGTTATTACTGGAAGATTTTTAAAATCCGCATCCGAAATACTTGAAAGATCCAGAGTTACGGAAAAATTACCTGTACAATTAGAGTAATCTCCAAGGTAACAGTCAGGTACTTCGAATGATTCATCATAATCCTGTGAATTTATAACCTTACTTAATATTGTTTGCAGGACACCACTGCTTGAAGTCTCCAGGGTTGTCTTAAACCCTTTATAATGTAGCTCTGATTGAATTAAATTGGACATGTGTCTTGCCAACCTCATAGCAAACTGATTACCCCCCCTCCTCCAAAAACCGAAACGAGCATCTATAAAATCAATTTTTGTCTGTTGCCAGTCAGTAAAATTCTCGGAAAAAATAACATAAGAAATATAAGACGACTCGTCTGAAGGCTCTATGTTTCTAACAGATAAACTTTCAACGTCAAAATAAATTAAATTCAATAATAATTCGATTTTTTCCTGTCTTTTTTTCTCTAGCATATCATAAACAGTAAATTTGGAATCATCAGTATCTTCTATTGGTTCTAATTTATTCTGTTTAAATATACAAATTACAGGAATTGAATCATCAGGATAATCTGCTGCCAAAGTATACTTTCCTGATTCTATCCCCTTTGAATTTTTCCAATCCGCTAGAGAATAGTCATTTTGAGGGGCATAATTTATGCAAGAAGATTTTTCAGTGCGGAATGTCATTGAACTGGAAACATTGAGGCACAATGCATCTGTAAAAGAATCAACAGTAGAACCAAAAATTAAACTAGTGCACATATTTAAATTTCTTCCACAAAGATCTGAACAATACTCCAAATCGTTTCTTTCAATAATACGCATAGAACTATCCTTTTCAGTATAACAATCTGGAAGAGTGTAAATGAGATTTACTCTTGATTTGTCTCGATTCAATGACTCAAGAGCCACTTTAATTTCACCCATGTTTTCTTTTATTTTATTTTCACAGGCCTCTATTTTTGTCTGGTCTAAAGTAGTATTATCCTGACAACCCGAAAGCAAGATTAAAACAATAAAAATAGCGATTAAGAAATAATTAATTTTCATATTAATAAAATGACTTTTAAATATATAAAACCAATATAATTCTAAAAAAAATTATAACTCCTCACAATATAGATTTGGCGTTTGCGGTAAATTCATAGTAATTAGTTATTACCCTTTTCTTTTAGTTCAGGAGTGCTACCAACGGTGCACGCTCCCTTCCGACGAGCAGGTCGGACGCGGTGAGAGGGATTCGAACCCTCGTATCCGTGAAGAAACACGCTGTTTGGACAAAACTGTTTGAACATTTCTCTTTCTTTTTGATCAAACTTTTTTCCTTTCTCTTTCAAAGAGAAAGAAAAAGTTTGTTTTCCAAGCGTGCGCATTTGACCACTCTGCCATCACCGCAAACCGTCTGCTCACGGTTAGAGCGCGTACCATCTTCGCTTAGACTCGATGCTACTGACTCACTTCGTTCGCAAACTAACTTATAAAAATGGCTTGAATAATAGTTAAAAATGCTTGTTTGTTATCTTATTTTGTTATGCGTATTACCCTTTAGAGTAGCAGTTGTTAAAGTATTTCTGCCTGCATTTTTTGATTCGTAAAGTAATTTGTCTGAAAGTTGTAAAGCAGATTCATAAGTTCTTTTTCTACCAATTGCTACTGACCCCGCACTAAAAGTAGGAATTGTTTTAATTCGTTTTTTAAGCGCCGGATTTTTATTAAACCTTTTAACCAACTCTTTACTTATAGCTTGTACAAAAGCACTAGCTTCTTTTTGTCCAATCGGAACAAACGCTGCAAGTTCTTCTTCGCCAAGTCGCCCTACAAAACCTTTATTCGCATTCGCAATAGAACTAAATGTTTCAGTATAAAGTTTTAGTACTTGGTCACCTATTTCATGCCCATAAGTATCATTTATTTTTTTGAAATGGTCAATATCAAACATTACAATTGTTTTAGGTTTTTTTGATTTTATTCTTTTTTTCACAGTTTCTTCAAATGCTCTTGCTGTAAGTACGGTTGGAAATTTCGGATCTCTAAAAACAAGCCCTTCTAATTGTCTTTGTCTTGGCGCTAACAAATGTTCAAGTTTTTTATCAATTTCTTTTAATCTTCTGGCAGAAGCTTTTGCTCCACGCCCTCCATTATTAATTCGTTCTACTAATTGCGCATGTTCTCTATCACGCATTCTTTGAGCAGATTCTCTAAGTCGCTGTACACCTAATGCAAGATTAGTAACTCGTTTGAACGCAAATGGATCTGCTTTCATTTTTATTTGCGCTGGATTTACCGCAGTTCTTTTTGAAATGGGTTTTTTTCTTCGGTCTTTCCCAGCCCTTATTGTTTCTCTTTGGGGAAGTGATTTTCTTGGAGAAACTTGGGGTTTTGGCATATATTACTTCTAATTAGCTTGTATATAATGCTTGTTAAAAATAGTTAAATGTAAGAAGGGCAAACCAGGGATCTACATTAAATAACGCAGTATGGTTTACCCCCTTAACTCCCAATACGCAATACTAATTAACAACTTAGTATTTAAATATCTTTTTATTATTTTTTTTAGAGGTATTTTTCTTTGATGAATGCTTCAATTTTATCAAAAGCAGAATTTAATGTTTCTTCAGGAGGAAGAAAAACTACTCTAAAATGATTAGTGCCTTCTTTTTGTCCAAAACCAGAACCATAAACCACAAGAACCCCTGTTTCTTTTAATAAGTCTAAAACAAAATCTTTATCGGATTTTATTGAAAGTTCTATTTTTGGAAAACAATAAAATGCGCCTTTTGGTTTAACACAACTAAGGCCTTCAATTTCATTTAGTCTTTTATAAGTTAAATTTCTCCTGGGGAGAAGTTTTTTCATTAATTCTTGCACATGCTTTTGAGGCCCATTTAATGCAGCTTCTATTGCAACTTCTGTTGGACCAACATTACTAAGTCTTAATCTGCAAAGTTTTCTTATTGCTTCAAAATAATTGTCAAGTGCGCTTTCAGGGTCATGTTTGTGCATCCACCCGCCTCTAAAACCAGGAGCTAAATGTGTTTTGGAAATACTACCAAATGAAATTATAGGAACATCTTTTGCTATTGATGCCATTGCAGTAAATTCTTCACCATCATAAAGTAATTGGTCATATGTTTCGTCGGAAAAAATCGGTAATGAGTATTCCCCCGCAATATCAATTATTTTCCGAAGGTGTTTTTTGTTGGTTACTGAACCAGTTGGATTGTTTGGATTAATTGTTACTATTCCTCGTGTTTTTTCATTTATTTGTGTTCTTATGGATTCAGGATCTGCTTGCCAATCATCATCTTCATTTAAATCGTATTCTTTTGCTTCACATTCAAGAAAATTTAATTCGCCTTTATAAATCGAATATCCTGGCCGAGGTAAAACAATATTTTCTCCTTGATTCATTAAGGCTTGTAAGGATAAAATTATTGATTCGCTCCCACCAACTGAAATAATGACGTCGTTGCTTGTTATTTCTCCACAACTCATTCTTTTTGCATAATCCGCAACTGCTTGTCTAGTGGATTCGTTTCCAATCGCATTAGTATATCCTTCACATTTTTCTTTATTTTCGTTAATTGCACTCCAAATATGGTCAGGGGTTTTATAATCAAATTTCATTGGATCTCCAATATTAAGATAGAGAACTTTTTTCCCAGTTTTTTCAACTTCTTGAGCAATGGGCACAATGTCCCTTATTGCGTGTTTTACATTTTCAGTTCTTTTTGCAGGAATAACTTTTTTCATATTAAAACTAAAGAAAGGAATTATTTTTATTTAGACGTTTTTGAATAATACGCAAAATCTTTTATACTGCTTTTTCCTTTGTAGTTTCATGTTAGAAAGTATAAAAAAATTGGGTTTAAATGAATACGAATCCAAAGCATATTCTGAATTATTAAAAAAAGGAAATGAAAGCGCAGTTTCTATTAGTAAAGATTCCGGCATTCCCCGCGCAAGAATTTACGATATTTTATTTTCACTTGAAAAAAAAGGTTTTGTTATGCGTAGTACTTCAAAACCAATAAAATTTGGAGTAATAAAACCCACTAGTGCATTCAATAAAGTAGCAAAAGAGAAAAGAACCGAATTAGATCAACATTTAGAAGAATTTAAAATAATTGCACAACAATTAGAAGATTCTTCAGACTATAGCTCTAATTTAGGGGAAGATTCTGCTTGGACCCTAGAAGGAAGAGATAACATTTATACCAAGATTAGTGAACAACTTGAAAATTGTAAGGATACCGTGATAATTTCGTCAACAAAAGAAGGAATAGACCGGAAAAAAAGCACATTTGATGCAAAATTAACCGAGCTTAAAAAAAAAGGAGTAAAAGTAATAACTAAACCAGATATAACTTCGCGATTTATGGTATTTGATAATGATTCAGTTTTATTATTTATGAATCAAGAAAAAGAAAAAAATAATGAAAAAGCTCTTCTAATAAAGAGCCCTTTCATAGCAAATTATTTTCAATCAACTGTAAAGAAATGAACTTCATTTCTTTTTTGTTTTCTTTTTTACAGTTTTCTTTTTAGCAGTTTTTTTCTTTTTTAATTCAGCTAATTTTTCTTTAACTGCTTTAGTTTCTTTCTCGCTTTCTGAAGGTTTTTTAGGTTCTTCTTCAGTTCTTGTAGCAACATATGCTGAGTAAAGAATCAAAGCAAGAACAATTACTATAAGTCCTCCGAGAATTGCAGTAGAAAGATTTGCTAATGAAAACAAACCAGTTCCAACACTTACTTGGTCTTCAACTCCAGTAACTATTTCTTCTTCACTTGGAACATAAGAAAACACTATATTTCTTGTGTAAGTTCCCTCATCAGTTTCAAGCTTTATTGGAACAGTTATTTCGCCTTCTCTTGCATCTTCAGGCAAATCAAGAAGAATTCTTGCTTCAACAGTTTTCTTTGCTGAAATGAATCTATCTTCGATTTGTACAACTGCATTGAAATCAAGAGTTGTTGCATTGAAAACTTCAAGAGTTCTATTACTGTCATTATAAAGACTGAACTTTAATTCAACATCGTGTTCAAGTCCTTCAATATTTGCAATATTTAAATCATTTATTCTGACATCAACTTCACCTAATCCAAATGAATCTTGATTTTCAGTTACAACAAGTTTTATTTGTACACTTGTTTTGAAACCTCTATCAGAAACTGCAGAGATTTTTATGAAAGTTGTTTCTGGCAAGTCAAATGGAGGGCTAACAAAGAAATCGACCACAACTTTTTCACCAGCTTTAACAAGTACTTTATCATCTACCAGTTCTACATATTTTTGATCAACAATAAGAGAAACTTCTTGGTCAACAACCCCTCTGTTTTCAATTACTATTGATTGTTTTTTACCCATACAAGATTCTGCTTCAAGAGTTCCTTCAAGTACTATTAAATCAATACCAAAACAACTTGCATTAGATAAATAATTAATGTTCTTTTCTTGTTCAAGTTCAACTGTACCAGAAACAGCTTTAATTGAATACTTATCTGTTTCAGTATTAGGAGCAAGAACTACCAAAGGAATAACTTCCTCAGAATTTGCTTCTACAGTAACTTTGTTTTTAGCTTTAATCCAATCAACAGTAAAATCAAGAGTGAATTCTTGAGCTTCAGAACCAAGATTTACTAAAGTAAGAACATCGGATTTTTCAACGCCATTACATAAATTTAGTTCAGGAGCAACCATTGTTGCATTATAACAATCTGAAACTACAATACTGTAATCCTTTTCAAAAGAAAAGAACTCAGATTCAAGTTTCAAAGTGAAAGTTTCTTTACCTTCTTTACTTGGAACAATATCAAGTTCTTGGGAAATTTTTTGTAAAACTTCTAAAAGTTCTTCAGGGTTCTTTGCTTCGAAATATTTCCCTTTAGTTCGTGAAGAAATTTCTTCTAATTGTTCTTTTCCATCAGCATCAATATCGAATCCAATAGAATAAACTACAATATTTTCTTGAGCAAGTTTTTTTGCAGTTTCTGAAATATTTCCACCACAAGTTTCCTTACCATCACTAACAAGAATTATTGCTTTTTGCTTACCTGTAGGGAAATCATTAATACTTGCATCAAGTGCTTGAGCAATAGGTGTTTTTCCCATTGGTTTTAGTGAAGCAACCTCGCCAGTTATTTTTGAAATGTTTAATTTTTCAACTGGAACTAAAAGAGTTGAATCTTCACAAAGTTCTCCTTGGCCTAAAACTCTCAAACCAAGATTAATTTCATTAATGTTATTTACAAGATTAATAATTGAAGTTTTTGCAACTTCCATTTTATTTTTTCCATTTATTTTTTCAACCATTGAACCTGAAGCATCAATTATGAGTTCAACCGCAAGGTCGTTCTTAGATACTCTTGCTTCTTTTGCAAGTTCACTAACATCAATAACTGTATTTAATTCAACAGTTTGACCTGGTTCAATTGAAAAAGAAACAGCATCCAAATCACTAGGAACTCCTTCAATAGAAGCATCTACTTCAACAGTTCTTGAATGATTATTTTTCAAACTAAATTGGTAAAGTGGTTTATCTTCAACACAAACATTAGCTTCACCTTTAAGTTTCTTAACTTCAAGATTATAACAATCTCTCAAATCAAGAGAAAATGTTTTAGACGTAGCATACTCAAACAAAGTACTTTCTACTTTAAGCGTAAAATCATACTCGCCTATTTCCTCAGAAGTTTTATTGAAATTAATTGTAATAACTTCTTCTTCGCCTTCGTCAAGAGAAGCACTTGTTTTATCAATAGTTGCAAAACTTGGGCCTTCAAGAGAAATTTTTAAATTATCTGATAATTTTCCGTTATTGATTAATCTAAATGAAGCACTAGTTGGAACTTCAAGACATGCTTCAGCATTAGAACCATCAAATTCTTCACCTAAAATTATTTGAATACCTTGACCTTGATCAAGAATATATTCTCCATCTGCTTCATCAAAAAATTCAGGATTAGGCAAAGTTGCTTTAGCAGTAAATGAATAATCTCCAAAATCTGCATCACAAGGAGCTTGTACAAATAATTTTACTATTTCAGGATTTCCTCTTTCAACAAGAATTCTTTCTTCTTCTAAAGTATACCATTCATTTGGAATTCCGTCAATTGATAAGTCAATTCTTTCAATTTGTTGATTAGGTACAGTTGTGTTATTTGATACGGTTAAATCATAAATTTTTTCTTCACATTGAGTTGCCTCTTGAACTGTAGGTTCAACTTCAATATCTACATAGTGCCCCTGAGTTAAATCAACAGAACATTGAACAGAAAGAGTTTCGCCATTTTGAACAACAAGGTTAGCATAATACATTCCGGGGTCTGCATAACAATTTGCAATGGTGTAAACTTTTAATTGAACACATTCTTGAGGTTGTAAAGTTACTTTGCCTGGTACAACATTAAACCAAGATGCATATTCTCCATTAAAATAAGAATTATATGTTTCAGTGTTTAGTGAATCATTACATAATTCAAGATTGTTTAAAGAAATTTCACACTGAGTAGAAGTTCCTGAGCAAGAGCCACTAATGTCAGCACTATATGCGTAAACTCCCATGCATAAAATTAATATTCCTAATAGTATTGCTTTTGTGTTCATTCTATATCCCCCGTTAATAACCTACAACTTCTTCTGATTTGTTACTGTTAAGTAGTGACAAACCCAATAATATTGCTATAAGAAGTATTAAAATAATAGCGCCTCCGAGCATTATTTCGCCGGTAAAAAGCACTGAAAAGCCAGTTAAAAGCCCTGTTTTATCCTCTTCGTCGTCTTCATTCAGAGGATTGCTAGTTACTCTTATTTTCATTTTAGTAGTTGAAACATAACCATCAGCTCTAACTTCAACAGTAGCGTCGTATATTTTATTTGAAACATGAGCTCCTGCTTTTGCTTTTCTTACAAATGTAAAAGTTTCTTTCCCATCAAGAGAATTAATGCTTACTGGAGAAACTGATACATTAGTTCCTAATCCATAAACTCTTAATGAAACATTATTCATTTTTGTTGAAAGTGGATTTTTAATAGTAAAAGAAAGATTCTTTTCTTCACCAGGTAAGAAAGTTACTTCTTTTGGATAATTAACAAATTCAATTACTCCTTCTTTTAATTTTTCATCTGTTTCAACAACTTTGAATCTTAATTGTTTTGTTATTTCTTTTCTTCCAGAATCTGCATTAAGAGTAATTGAATAATTACCTATTGGAGTTCCGAAAGTTGGATTAACAAAAACATAAATTTTTTGTTGGCCGTTTGCTTCAAGTTCTATTTCATCATCAGAAACAAGTGCTTGAATTGATTCGTCAACACTACTTAAACTAAATTCTATTTCTTCATCGTAATCTCCTTTGTTAATAACAAGTATTTCAAATACTTGTCCGCTTACAGGAGAACAGATTCTTGCTTCGAAATCATTTGTTTCAACAAGTAAATCAAAATCGTGTTCAGATTTTACTGTTACTTTAACATTTTCTTCTTCTGTTTCGTTGCTATTCCAAGCATAAACTTTAATGTTGTGCAAACCATCAGCATCGCTTTCTCTTGCACTAACTTCTAAATCAACATATTCAACAGAATTTCCTCTAAGAAGAACTGTATAATCTTCTAATTCAGAAGGTAAATTACCATCAGAACTTAATCTTATTTCTTGGTCTTCATTACTTTGACTTGTTAATTTTACTCTAAAGAATGCTCTTGAATTTCTTTCAATTGTTTTTTCTTCAGGAGTAACACTTAAATCAAAAAAGTTTTCCTCACATTCAACTAATCTAAAAGTAATATCTCTTTCAACAAAATAATTTTCACTTCTAATAAATACAGGAATTGTGTACTTAGTGAAAGCAGTTGTACTATTAGTGTGGAATTTTAGTGACATTACATCAGAATCCCCAGAACTAAGAGTAGTTTCTGAAAATTCAAAATAAGGCATTAAAAGTTCGTGGTCAGCACTTAACTCAATTTTTTGAGTACTGCTTGAATTGTTTTCTAATCTTACTTCTATTTCTTGAGTGTAAGAATCTTTACAAACATAATAATCGCTTACTCTAACTAAATCAAGTGGATTTTCGTCTTCGTTTATTTCCACGTCAAGTACAATTGTTTTGCTTGAATTAGGATAAGTAAGTTCAACTTCAACATCATAATTATCACTTCTTGAATCATTGAAACTTGAAAGGGTAACTGTGAAAGTTGTTTTTTCTCTTGCATTTAAGTAAAAT
>Ga0307928_10002643_pt1 | contig 13769 bp, 15 predicted proteins | sample AceLakmetagen232_FD_201815 | JGI IMG/M metagenome (GOLD analysis project Ga0307928, IMG submission 201815) | Saline water microbial communities from Ace Lake, Antarctica - #232 | ecosystem: Environmental > Aquatic > Non-marine Saline and Alkaline > Saline | place: Antarctica: Ace Lake... | reverse complement strand
ATTGATACTCCACTTCCTATCAGATCGGGGTTGATGGCATGGGTGATCGGTGCTGGTGTAGGGGTATCTCAAAAGGTACTGGCACCAAATCGCGATTCCACTTATGGGGTATGACTACTGAATTGGTACTTAATACTACCCACTCCTCTCTCCCTCCGCATATTCTGGTTTCCCCTGCTTGGTTCTATCTGTCTCATTGGGATTGTAATTCAGTGGAGGTAGAAAATTATTAAAAAAATATTGAGCACATACTCTGTGTACTCTGTGTAATTGGGATAGGGCTCTGTAAGGGATTGGAAGGTCTTGATGGTGTGTTGACACTGTTGAGCAGCAGTTAATCGTTTCTATGGGGCATTCTGTTTGATTGGCGGGTATTTTAGGGTACCGGAAGTGGTCGTGTTCTAAGGATAGCTATAGACCTCAGATTTGAGGTATGGTCATTGTGGTTATAAGTTGTTCTTATTCTAGTTCTAACCTGTGCGTGACTAGGGTGGCGTATTGGTATTCTTACCTGTGGGAATTTTCCTACAGGTCATTGAGCACGAACAGTGGTAGTAAAGATTGTTCTTGACATCTGATAGGAAGTGTGTTATGGGTTATTTCCGTAACTGGTATTACTTTGTATTACTTTTTTAATGTAACTGAGGATAAACTGAGCATGCACCTTTATTTGTTGGCTGGAATAATGTTGAGTCAGGGAGTGGTGGTTTATTTTCAGGTTAGGATATTTCGTGCTGTGCTTGTTTTTCTCTCCTCCTCCTTTTTTATAAGGCGTGGCACAAGTGGTGGGTCCGGTGGTATTGCTAGTGAATCGGACCTGCCTATTTCTTTTGAACGTATTGATTCTGATGAAACGAGGACGAATCCTATGCGGAACGGGAAGTTTTGTTATAGCGATTTTATGTATGAAGAACCTGAAGCTGAAGAAGATGAGGAGAATGGTGATGACTGATCGTGAATTATTGATTATGCAGTTAATTGAGAATGCATGGACTAACGATAGTGACTGGACTACAGAATCATGGGTTGCCACAGTACAGGACGTGCTTGAGAGTGAGGCGTAATGGCAGTTAAACCGGTAAAGAGAGCAGTAGGCGGCGACGATATTGTTGACTACATAAAAGTTGACGGTAAGGAGTTAGGGATAACTTCTAAGATGCGGGACGCTGCTTTTTATCGGCAAGTCAAGGGAATGACACAGGTCAAGGCTATGTTAAAGGCGGGGTACAGTGAATCGTATGCGAGTCAGAACGCCAGTAAGTTCTGGAACGGTACGATTATGCAAGCGTTATGCCAGGGCGGTGAGATCAAGGTTACTATGCGGCGGGAAGAATGGGACGCCAATTTAGTTACTATCGCGAACGATCCTGACGAAGCGGGGAGTAACAGGTTTCAGGCGTTGAAGATGATTGGTCAGAAGAACGGATGGATGGAGAACGACGCTAATAGCAGCGATACGGTGTTTAAGAAAGAGCAGACTGCTGTTGAGAAGTTGTCTGATAAAGAGTTGGTTGCAGAAGCGGAACGGTTAGGGGTTAGTATTGCTGATGGAGTGTTAGCATGAGTAAAGCAGAGACCGTTAAATGGAAGAACGTAGTCTGTTGTGCGATCTGTGGTGTCAGAACGGAGTATGAATACCCTAATGACAAGCCTGTTAAATGTTCCGGTACATGTGGGAAAGTGTTAATTGAAGTTGAGAAGAAGGGTAAATGAAACAACCAGTACGATTAACCAGTCTTAAGCGCAGGAAACTGCAATACGGGGTTATTGACGCTCGTGTTAAGGATGTTGTGCGTAGACGTGCTGTTCAGTGGGAACTGTGCCGTCGGTCTCCGCATTACTTTTTATCGACGTTTTATTATACTCTTGATAGGAACGCTGCTGATAAGGTCAGGAAATTCCCTGACTTCATGCGGGATCAGAGATGGCATTATATTCGGGTTATGCTGGATCAAATACAGCAAGAGAACCTGATAATTACATTAAAGAGCCGGCGTATGTTAGGGTCTTTGATTACTATTGGCTGGTACTTATGGGAAACGATGTTCTTAGAAGCGCGGTTCACGATCTTTTCAAGAAGGAAAGAGTCTGATGCTGAGGAACTGTTGGCATATCTGAGGAAAAGTTATAAACGGTTACCACCTTGGATGAAAGCGTTACGTCCTTCCAGCGCTGAACATAAAGAGAATAAAGGCCGGTTCGTGGTTTCTATTCCTGATAGGAACACCGGTGAGATGATTGAGAACGTGGTTCAGGCAGTATCGGCTGCTGGTGATGAAGGTCGTGGTGAAACTCTTACGGGAGTATTGGCAGATGAAACGGCGTTCCAGAAAGAGATTGCCGATAGCGTGACAGCACAGATTATTGCGTTAAAAGGTGAAGCAACGGATATGGGAGACCGCCATTTCATTTCCGTAACCACCGTTAATGGTAAGAACGAAGTCTATAAGATGTCGTATGACCTTGATGAAAGCGGTATTACTTCTGATATGGACGGGTCTGGGGAAGGTCGGCACGATCTTATGCCTGGCCTTGCTACCTGGAAGAACGGGATTAATAAGTTTCGGATACTCAGGTTACATTATACGGCGGACCCATCGAAACGCAGTGCAGAATGGAAAACCAATGCTCATGCTGGTATTACAGAATCCAGATGGAAACGTGAATATGAGATAGATTTCTCAGCAAACGACGGTGTTGTTGTTTATTCAGCGTTTGATTTCGATAAACATACGGTAACGGGCCTTGGCTTTAAGGTCCTTAAGCACGATAAGAGCTTACCGCTATATAGGATGTTTGACTTTGGATATAGACGACCGGCCTGTATATTCTCTCAGATCGGGAACGACGGGAGATGGTATATTCTGGCAGAGTTTTTAGGCAATAATCTACCGTTTTTTATCTTTAAGAACCTGATGTTTCATGTATCGGGCGTACTTGAAAGAATCCTTGAGACTCCTGACCGTGCTAGAATTGATATGACAGAAAAGATTTCACAGGGTCGTATTGAGAATTACCGGAAACTGGCTGATATTCCTGTTTTCAACGGATGTAAACAGTTTTACGATGCAGTTGACCTTCATCATGGTAAGCAACATAACGATAAATCAGGCTATGAGACCTCTATATCTATGCTAAAGCGTGTCCGGCGAGTTGATAGTAGCCTTGTCCATATAAAAGAAAAAGAACGTCCTAGAACCGAAGGTGTTGATCTTGTAAGGCAACTGCTGGAACAGGATAGGATAGTGATTGACGATCAGCGGTGTCCTATTCTTGTTGAAGGGATGCAGTCTGGTTATGTATATACCGATAAAGAAGGCAGCACCCAGAAAGAGTTACCGGACGGAGACGACTTTTACTCTCACCTTATGGACTGTATGCGGTACGGGGCAGTGAACTTCTTTGAGTTTGCTGAAGAAAACAAGGTAGTTGAGTTTATGCGGGAACCGTCAAACGAAGATTTCTTTAATGATCCTGCTTATCGTGAGATGGCTGAAATACGTGACCTTGACGATGGCAAGATGGCAGCATATCAGGAGGCAGCAGTGTCATATGGCTAAGATAACGAAACCGATAGTTAAACCGGCAACACCGTTTAATGCACAGACCCGTTTCTCGAAGAAACAGGCTGCTGATACGGTAGTTCGGCATATTGAAGTGAATGTTGCTAAGAAGATAATGCTAGGTTCAGCACGGTTTAAGAAGGAACTGCTTGATTTGTTTAAGAACGAAACTGAATTATTGGCCTTTTGCCGACTATACCCTGGCAACAGGGACATTATTAAATCATATAAAGAGTTACGGCGTGGCGACATTGAGCAATCTGAAGTTGATCGCGTTATGGAAGCAGTGGAGAAAATAGATGGTTGATACTCCTAAATCTCCTGGCACTGATGAAGCGTTACTGAACCATGTAAAGAGTTTATATGCGTACAGTAAAGATGAGCTGGCAGATTTTCATAAGAAATGTAAAGAGCGGAACGACCTGTATTATGCGTGGCAGAAAGCGCGTGAGAACGGGCAGTCTGAGCTACAGATCAATAAACTGTTCAGTGACACAGAAGATGTTGCTTCTTTACTGACACAGTCTGACCCTGGCTGGCAGGTACATCCTGACGCAGAATCCGCTCGACCAATAAAAGAAGCAGCGTTTCAGCTACAAGGCCAGATAAAAGGGTGGTGGCAAGAGTATGCAAACAGCCTGACGACCTTGAACGTGGTACGTGACTCTCTGATACATGGTCATGGTATCGCTGGATACCCTTGGAACGACCGTATGGTTGATGGTAAAGGCGATATTGACTATTTCAAGTGCGATATATTGGGATGTTTCTGGGACCCGTATGCTGAATCTGTTGATGAAAGCGAATACTTTATCCGGCGATACCTGTTATCCCCGAAGAAGGTGCTGGAAATGTACGGGGTTGAGGTTGAAGCACGAGAGAACTCTGACGATCCGAAACATAAAGCACCCCAGAAAGTAAAGGCTGGTGTTTCACTTCCAGTTAGCGCAGTGTCTCCGACTCATACAGTGGGTGATGGTGGTGTTACGGCAACGCCATTTACTGCGGTAGACTCTGTCAGGTACGATTTAAGTGAAAACAGGCCGATTGAGTTTACGACCGGTACGGTTGAAATACTGGAATGCTGGTGGTATCCGCATGATGAACGGACAATACCGTTATCTGAACGGCAGTTAAAGGCGCAGGAAGAAAACCAGAAGGTCCTTGATACTGGTTCTGCTATTGAAGCGCGGTATACAGACGACCATCAGACTGAGATTGAGATACATGAACTGTTGGTAGAAGATTTACAGGGCGTTATCAACGATGTTGGTGCTGTTGTGAATGACGGTACACCAAGACCGGAACAAGTTGACGCTGTAATGAACCAGGTTGCTTTACAACTCCGTATGTTACAGGACCATATCAACGATCATAAAGAACGTATGGCGTATCTTGACCTGCGTGGTGAGACATATAACGATATTGAAAAGATGTATCCTTACGGTAGAGTAACAATCGTTGCTCCTGAAGATGAGAAGGTCCTTCTTGATGAACCGAATACACAAGAGTTTATCCCTTATACGCACCTGAACCTGATTTCCAGTACGTCACGGATAATTGACGTGTCACTGTTTGACCAAGCTACTCCGATTGAGAAGTCACGGAGAGATTTGTTACAGCATATCGAAGAAGGTATTATCTTAAGGATGCGTCCCCCGAAATGTAACCCTGGTGGTTTAACACCAAAAGAACTGCTTGATATGCCAGGGGCTATTTATAATTGCGATAGCGAACGAGATGCACCGTTCCCATACAAGTATCCTGACGCACCTATTCAGATGGCACAGAACTTTGTAGCGTTCTTAGGGTATGCTCAAGAGAACCTTATGCGGAACAACGCTGCTATGCAAGGCCGGTCACCTGATCAGCCGAACCCTTCTGGTAGAGCGATTGAGAACTTACAGTCTGCTGGTATGTCACGATTAAACTCTCCTATTAAGAACCTGTCAGGTTTCTTGAGGGTAGTGGGCCGGAACGTGTTGAAGTTAATGTTATCGCGGTATTCGTCTGCCAGGACGTTTAACCATACTGGCGAACTGCCGAAATGGTATCAGAACGATAAGTTGAGTGCCGAAGAAGCACCTGTTCAGGGACCAAGAATGGTAACGGACTTTGTACCGTCAGATTATCAGGACTTACAGTTTAAGATACATATTAACGCTGAATCCATGTTGGCTGACGAAATTAAACGTGACCCTGGGTTTATCCTTCAGATGTACGGACAGGGATTGTTTGACAAACAGGTTGCTCTTGAACAGTTGGCCCCAGAAGAAGCAGACGGTATTATTGAACGTAGCAAGGAAGAAGAAGCCAAGCTGGAAGCGTTAGCACAGCAACAGGGGCAGAGAGAAGATAGCATAGATCAGGCTAGGGCGCAACAGGCAGCAGGAGGCGCGTAGTGGCAATGAAATTAAATACAAGTAACGCATTTAGATTGATGGACGTAGTTAAGGTTAATGATAAGAAGTTTATTGGTAACCTGCGTAATGACCTGACGGTTGAACTTTATCTAGCAGCCACCGATCATCTTTCTGAGTATGCAGGAAATAACGGCCCATCAGCAGTGGCTAACTTTAAAGAAAACCTACGCTACTCTCTCGTAAATGAGATTATCAGGCTTACAAAAAACGAACTTAGTATAGACCCAATAGACAGCTTGTCTGAAGTTGATTGGTTAAAACTTATTGCCAAGAGATACGCCGAGAACGAGGACTTAAATGCGTTGGCTGCAAAGAAGTTTACGGGAAGCGTAACGATACATTTCCATGAAGGCAAGCCAGAAGCGATTGAACGGAATCAGAAGATTAAAGGTAAGATAGTATAAGCAAGCTCTGAGGAGCATTACATATAGATACACGCGAGGTAGCGTGAAAGATCGAGCCTCATCATTTCAAGTCTGCGGACAACGAATGGTGAGGCTTTTTTATTAAAACGACCAGTAAAGGAAACACAACAAATGGCTGAAATAGCTGAAAAGCCAGTAAACACTTTTTATGCTGCTGAGGCGGCATCCAACGGAGCGCGTGTAGCCAATGGCATCCCTGAGCGGGATAACGCTGATGTTCGGAAAGCATTGCTGGCAAGTGACGAAGATGCGGACGACGCAACACCTGAAGAAGAAGAATCGCCAGATGACGGTGCGCCCGATGGTGATGAGGTGAATGAAGATGATCCTGAGAATGACGACGACAACGACACTGACGAAAAGCCGGACGAAAAAGATGACGACGATAAACCGAAAGCAGAGTATGCGGAACGCAATATGCTGGTCAGAATGCGGGATGGTAGCGAGTTACCAGTATCTGATCTCAAACGTAACTATGTACCGGACGATGCAATACTGTTCTTGAATCAGTTTGAAGAACGGTGCAAAGACCAAGCGTTTGTGGATAAGTACAGGGCTCTTGCTTCTGGACAACCTCAGGCTGAGGCTAAAGAGGATGTACCTGCAAAGCGGTCATCATCAACAACAATAGACGATTTTCGCGCCCAGTTGACTGATGACGATGATAAAGAGTTCTTTGAACCGGTAGCGAACCTACTGGAAACGTATGAAACGAAAATGCAGGAAATGAAAGACGAGATTTCAGCGTTACGTGAAGAACCGAAACTGTTAGAACAGGCGAATAAACGTAAACAGCGCATGAGTTCCCTGGAAGAACAGATAGATGATTTACGTAAAGACGGCGTAACAGACGACGAGATTGACGATTATCTAGATATGCTGGCGAACCCTGGTCAGATTGACCTGCGATTGTTACATACAGGTAAAGGTGGTAACGGTAAACCGAGTAAGACCACAAAAGAGATTGAAAAAGAACTCCTTGAACAACGTAGAAAGCGCGGACCTTCTATTTCTCGTGGCGGTAGAACGGCTGGACCATCAGCCAAGAAAGCGCGTACAGGCGAGGAAGTGAAAAGATTGATTCTAAATGGTGAATTATAAGGTAAATAAATATGAGTAGAATGGATAACAGAAAACTAGCTCGACCATATGAACTGTCCGGCGATACTATTGTATCTGCTGTTGATGCGTTTAGTGGTATAGCAGTTGACAACTTCTGGGATAAACATTTAGTTACAGATATGATGCTGGCTAAGAAGAAAATCCGAGACGTTGGTGGTGCAGAAGTAACGACAGCAGTTGAGCTTGGTGCAGCAAATGAAGGCGGTACTTTCCGAGGTAACTCCTTCTTACGTAACGTCCCAAAAGATAGCCTCGATATGGCTTCTATGCGGTGGGCGAACTATTACGCACCAATCAGTATCAACTTCGACGAAAAGACTGAAAACACTGGTAAAGAGAAGCAGCTTGATTTGATTGAATATCGTGTAAACAGCGCATTCAAGACGATCAACAGAAACTTCGGATACGGGCTATTTGATGCTGGCACGAAAGATTATGGTGATGGCGTTAAGAACGGTCTTGTTGGGTTCCCGAAAATGATTGATGACGGTTCGACTTATGCTGAATACATGGGTATCACATATTCCGCAACCGCTTCAACAACCGGTCCTGACTATTCGAAGTGGGCTGCACATATGACTTCCAGTGCTGGTTATATCACGCTACAGGACCTTGAGTATATCTCTACGGTAACTGGTGACGGTTCAACATATAAAGACGATATGGTTGACCTGATGATCACTACCAAAGACATCTACCATGATCTTAGGAATCAGGTAGCTGCTAAACTGCATGGTACTCCTGAGATGTTGACACAGTGGTCAAAGCATAGGCATTTTGTATGGGATAACTTGGTTATCACGTTTGACGGCAACCAGACATCTGGTCAGGCTGATTTCGTTAATACAAACATGCTTGAGTTGGAAGTACATAAACAGGGTAACTTTGCACGTCCAGGCTGGCTTCGTGCCAATGGTCAGATGAGTGAAGTTGATTACGTGATCTTGAAAACACGTATGTACTCAGCTAAACGTAATGCTCACGCTACTGTGACTGGTATTACTAACGGCGTAAACATCACAATGACTTAAGGTCAGAAAGGAATAAAGTAAGATGAACGAAAATACTATGAATGAATCTGACCTATACGCATACACAACTGTTAAGAAAGCGTACACGCTTGGAAAAGTATACTACTTTGATAACAAAGCGTATCGGTATGTTCGGTACACAGAAGAAAGCACTGTTGGCGTTGTCGGTCATACAGCAATGTTTGACTACACTACGAGTAATGTGGAAAGCGAAGTGTTCACTGATGGTGATATTGTACTGACAACTGACCTTACTGATACCAATTTTGCTGGTGTCATGTTGGCGACAGTTCCTGTTGCGGTTGATGGCACAATCTATTACTGCTTTGTGCAGTGCGCTGGTGATTTTGGTACTACGAATGCCGCTGGTGCGGTTACTGCTGGCCTGAAATCAGAAGGTGCTATTTCAGCCGGTGCGCCGGTTGGTCCTACTGCTGCTGCTGGTATAGTATCAACAATGGCAGATGGTCAGGAAGAAACGGTTATTGGTCATGCAATGGCTGCGGCTAATGACACGACCAAGTTTACTAAAGTTAGACTTCGCCTCAAGTTCCTGTAGTAAGTAAACAATATGCAGAGGTGGGGATTATTCCCCATCCTGCTTAACGATTAAACGAAAAGGTAAATAATATGGCTACTGACTTTTCACTACTGTATCGGGAACGGTCCTCTGAGTTCGGGAAGAACATTGAGGATTGCCGGTTTCAGTTTTCAGACAGTTATCCTGTCGGTGGTGAAAGCGTAGACAGTTTTATTGGAATCAAACGTCTTAACAAAGTATGGATTGAACAGGATAAACTTGCTGGTCATAAAATACGTTACGACTATACCAATAATAAACTGCGCGTTTATATGACAAATGTGCCACCTGTTGTACATGAAGAACTGATAACAATAACAGATGATGTCGGGTACTTAGCGTATCCAGCGGCATTCGTCCAGTTCGTAGCTGCTAGCACTGCTGCTGCTGATGCTGCTGACTATGACCCTTACTTGGTTATTCCTGGTGGGTTGACTCCTATCACCCTTACTGTAGCGGTAGATATGGGTATTAACCTGACGACTGGCGTATTCACACAGGGTCAGAAAACGAAGCTGACATTTAAGGCAACTGACTCAATCATTCGAGCAAAAGTAAGTTACATTACTCAGGCTTGGAAAGATGTGACGGATAATGTTGTGCAGTTGAAAATGACAGGTACTGGTACAAACACAGGAACAATCAACTACGGTGGTGGTGCTACTGCTGGATTCGCCACTAATGTTCTGAAACTCGGCACTGATGTCGTGGCTATTCAGAGTATTACGTGGCTAGATGGCGGTGCTCCTGGTACTGGAACTGTTACTGCAATGACACCTCTTATTGATGATGCAGCAAACACGGCTGCCAATACTGAGGTTACTGTAGATTTCGTGAAAGCTACCACCTTTGGTGAGATGACTTTTGACGCTACAGATGCAGTAGATACGGCAGGTGATTTAGTATATGTCACGTATGTCAAAAACCCTGGAAGCGGATTCTTGAATGAACGCTTCGACCAAACAGCAATAGCAAGCGCATAAGGAGCAAATACAATGGCTGTTACTACATTGACTTGGGCAGTGCCCTCACCGTTGATTTACGGGTCTTGTGGTTGTCTCCCTGCGACGACCTCAACTAAGAAATGCAAGATTACCAGTATTGGTTCGGCTGCTGCGACACCGGATGCTGTGGTATGGACTTCACATCCAGTTTATACAGGTACAACTCTTGCAGCAATTCCAGTGATGACGCAGACAGATGGGACCGATGATAACGTCACACCGGCGTGTATCCTCGGTACTGTAGATGAAATAGAAACACAAGAAATAGAGGTAAGCGGCAAGGATTATTCGACTTTACTAGCCGATGTCCGTGTTCGCTTTACCGGAATTTAACCAATAAGGAAAGGTATACAGTTATGCCGATGGTATCAAGTTCAAAACTCGTAAACGCCCAAGAGATTAAGTTCATTCGGGTCAAAAATGACAGTGAGTTTAAGATAGGGCCATTACCGTTTGATGGTTCTATCTATTATTTCAATCCAGGTGAGGAAATGGTCTTACCAGAATCTATCTATTATTTCTGGATGGGTCAACCGAAACCGGACGCTATTGAGCATCAGAAAGAGAAAGACCGCTGTAAAGCACGGTGGAGTCGTGAAAAGCTGGTGTGGCGTAAAACTGCAAATGGTCAGGAAGAAGCGTTCACGAAGTTCCCTGTACCATTAAAACATGTTGGTGACGCTCCTACGAAACAGGCTTTGTTCGTGGGTGGTGAGTTACAGATACCTGGTTCTGCTCTTGAAACTGCTGAGACTGAGAAGTTACGGCAGGAAAATAAAGACTTAAAGACCCAGAACGAGAAACTGAACTCTAAATTCGAAGATCAGATTAAACTGATGGAATCGAGGTTGCAGCATGTCGAGTCACGTAGACAGAAGAAAAACACTAAGCCAAGTAACCGGAAGCCACGCGAAGAACGTGCGCCACGCGACCACAGTAATCGTGACAATGCGAAACCGGAACAAGAGAACAGTGAAACGGATAATGAATAAGTGAAGGGTAAGGCATGAGTACGACACTTACTGAATATAGAGCCAGTGTCAGGCATATGGTTGGTACGAAAGGTACAAGACGGCATGGAGACACTGACGTTGACCGCTGTATCAATCGTGGTGTTGAACAGGTATTCTCTATGTTAAAGGGTTTATGCTGTTCAACAACGGTCTTAATCGATACCACGATAGCTGATCGTTCTTATGACCTTGACACTGAGTTCCCTAATTGGCTGTCTATTGAGAGTGTATATTACGATCAAGCACAAGACGGCACGTATAAAGACAAGGTTTATGAAGCATCTATTGAGACGATGAACGCTATGATAGCTGACCGTCCTAATACGCAGGGTACACCTGAATCTTATGCGACTGAAGGGAATACGATGTTTATATTCCCGTTACTATCTGCAACAGGTACGAGTTACTTGCGCGTTAAAGGGCATTCACGTCCAACGGTAATGACCCTTGACACCAGTGAGTCTGGTATGGACATCTACTGTGATAACGCTGTTGAACTGTATGCTTCAGCACGAATACTACGGGCTGACCGGAGACGTGACGAGTCTGAAGATTATATGCAGGAGTTTTGGGTTAGCATTAAGAACTTACAGAAAACATATAATATCCGCAACCGTGACGGTGCTGCGGTATGTGATTTAATATTACCAAGGGCAAGAAACTAACATGGCTAAAGAGCAAGTCTATAAACATGCTGATTTTGGTGGTGGCCTATACCTGCGTGACGATCAGAACACGCAGAAGTCTCACTGTGTAGAGTGCAGTAATGTATGGACACCTGGTGGTGTTTCTTTAGAGAAAAGGCCAGGCACGGTTCTTGTCAACAGTACAGAGCAAAGCATTAACGGACCGGTGTACGGCATAACTGTATATCGAGACGGTTCAACATCGAAGATAATAGTTTGCACCGGTCCGTCTACTTCTGCTGGAAAGCGGTTATATTACGTCAGTGGTTCTACGTTGGTTCGTATTCCTGATATTGGGGGATACGAGTTTGAGTTGGCTACTGGCGGACAAGATTTTGAAGCGATCAGTTATGATGGTGTGTTGTACTGCCAGAACGGTGTTGACGACCCGTTTAAGATCACAAGTGAATATGGCAGTCTTGGTGTTGCGTCTTGGGGTGTTCCTGAACCTGACGATATAACCTTTGATTCTCTTGTTACTCCTGGCGGTAATTTTGATAGCACAACTGGTACTACTGATACCTATGGATTTAGGATATGTTTTTATGACAGCGTAACTGGTCAAAGGGGTGAGTTTTCAAATACGTTAGCTGTTACGGCTACATCGGCAGTTGATAAGGTATTGTTTCAGGTAAATGGCATTGACGCATATCGTGGATACGATACTGTGTTGGTGTATATCTCTGAAGGTCAGACTGACGTTGCTGCTGTCAACCTGCTATCTTACACAGATTTCTATTACGATTCCAGTTTAGATCAGACCATTATGGACGGCACTCGTAGCGCAGTGACGTTTACAGGTGCTGGATTAGATGACTGTACGGCTGGTGGTAGTTATACCGGTAAGACCGGAACGGTTGCTACTCCTTCAGTCTATGAAGCGGTTGTTGAAGGAACGTATCAGGTATCTATTGATGCGTTTACAACTGCACCAGATAGCAAGACGCTCGTTACAACGGCTACAATACATGGAATATCTACCGGTTCTAATATAAATATCAGCGGTACAACAAATTATAATGGGGACTTTGTGGTTGAAGCAACTTCAGCAGCAGAAACCTTTATTATTGATACATCATGGGTTGCTGATGATGGTACAGGCACGATTGAGACATTTAACACGTTCAAATGGCGTAAGGATACCGGTACGTATACGACTGGCGTTGAAATGACTGGTTCTGCTCAGGAGATGGATGAAGGCGTTACGGTTGCCTTCACAGCGACTGTTGGACATACAGAAAACGAATGGTGGTCAATAGACGTTTCAACATGGTTGACTGAACCGATTATCACGGCTCTTAATCCTGGAACAAACACGAATGCCTATCTTGACGAAGCCGGTACGAACAACGTGCCAAAGACTTCAAAGTACATGGCAATCAGGGATTCTATTATTTATATGGCGGGTGATGCTGACGCATTGTCAACCTTATCATGGACTGATACTGACAATCCTTTGGTTGTTCCTACAGGAAATTCAACTATCTCTGGTAACTGGGTGGCTCTTGACACTGACGCTTATGGTGGTCCGATTACTTCTGTAAGGTCGTTTGGTAGTTTTGTAGCTGTTATGAAGCAGGATGCAACGTATCCGATGCTTGTATTAGGGGGTAGACCTCAATTAGCAGGTACAATCATTCCTCGTGGCACGATCAGTCATAAATCAGCGGTGGTCTGTGAAGATGGTTCTTTACGGTTCATAGGGTCAGACGATATATATGAGATCACGCCAAGTGGTACGTTCATGCCAATAGGCTGGAACATTGAACCGGACTTAAAGTTGCTGAACAATATCAATAAACGAAATAGTGCTGGTGTATATTGGAGATACCATTATATTCCCAGTTTTTATAATACATCTACAGAATCAAGTGGGCTGGTACGTCCTTACGGAGCTATTCGTAAATCATGGTGGGAATGGA
>Ga0307928_10002642_pt1 | contig 13770 bp, 11 predicted proteins | sample AceLakmetagen232_FD_201815 | JGI IMG/M metagenome (GOLD analysis project Ga0307928, IMG submission 201815) | Saline water microbial communities from Ace Lake, Antarctica - #232 | ecosystem: Environmental > Aquatic > Non-marine Saline and Alkaline > Saline | place: Antarctica: Ace Lake... | reverse complement strand
ATCTACGCTGAATGTTAAAATACGACCAAAATCACCGCCTTCTCCATAAGCTAACATGAAATGTGTTGCATCTATTTTTACGAGAGAATTTTCTTCTGCTTCCCCAACAGTATCATGCTCATGTGCGTCTATTTCAGCTATGTTGTCATAAGCCCCATCTATGCTTAATGTTGTAATCCAACCATCAGAATCTCCTCCAGTATTGGCTAATACGAATTTAGTGGCATCTATCATTACTAAAGAATTATATCGTCCAAAACCTCCGCAACTTGTAAGTTGAAAATTATCTATTTCGGTAATGTTTTCATAAGAACCATCTATGGAAAAAGTTCTTATGATAGTGGCTGAAGCACCAGCAGGAGAATGAGCTAATATAAAATGTGTACTATCTATTTTAACCAAAGAACAATTCCCATTATCACCAGCAAGTTCTAAAACAGCTATTTCAGCAATATTATCGTAGGAACCATCTATGGAAAAAGTTTTAATATAATCGCCATCTAAGGCATCATTATAAGCCAATATAAAATGTGTTGCATCTATCATTACAAGGGAATTCCAAAGACCATAAGCAGTATCGTGTTCTAAAACATCAATTTCAGTAACGTCGTAAGCAGCCCATTCGTAAATATTAAATCCGTCAATCGTTGGAAGCCACTCAACCTTTTCTCCTTTAGTCGTTTTGGTATAAATACCTATTATTATGTCTTTGTGTGGTAGCTCGTCTAATTTCGTAAACTCAACGGCGTTATCCCAATCGGGTACTTGTTGTTCAACAAATGTTTCCTTTTTTGCTTCTGGCAAATCTATCGGTATTTTTATTGTTTTTTCTTCAGCGTATTTTAATATAAAAGATTTTGTCTTTTTGTTATTATTGTTTTTTCTATCAAAAAAGCTTAACTCATCAAATAAGTTATTTCTGCCTTGCCAATCTTTTAGCTTTATTTCCGCAACACGAACACAATCTCCAGCACCAACCATTTTGCTATAAGAAGATAATAATTGCATATCAATCTTTTTCACGCCATTATCAATTTTCAATCGTTTTTCCTTACTTGTGTATGTTTTAGTAAACCCTCTATCAGAAATTATGCTATCAGTTTTTCTGATATTTTTTATATATTTTTTATTTTTTATTTTTTGAATATCAATCATATATTTATGTTGCGTCTTGATATATCCTGCAAGATATTACATTACTTGCGTCTTTATAATTAGTTAAATCTGCTACATTAGCTGTTAATATAAAATCTGTATCTATTCCAGTTGCACCATCACTATCAAATGTTTCCCACGCTGGCGTGTTTCTGTTATATATCTGTAAATACACTGTTGATGAACTTGGCGCTAAATCTGATTGTCCTTCCCATTCAAGCTGACAATTATTATTTCCATCAACAAAGTTTTTATACTGATGTAACATATATTCCAGTGTTCCTGTCTGTCCTACTCTTACATCATTTTTAGTCGCTACATCTATTATTTCTTGTGGAGTATAAGCATTTTCTAAATCATTATCGTTTGCTGGTAATGCCGCATAATCTCCCTTTGTATAATCAGCATATCCAGGACTTGGACTCGGCGATACCGAAGGGCTTACAGAAGCTGACGGCGATACTGACAATGAAATACTGGAACTTGGTGAAACTGACAAACTTATCGAACTGGATGGACTGACTGACAACGAAATCGAACTTGAGGGTGATTCTGACAATGAGATTGACGAACTCGGACTTTCTGAAAGCGAAATCGAGCTGGACGGACTTACACTACTTGAGGGACTGACTGATAAACTTACCGATGAGCTCGGCGAAACTGAAAGCGAAATTGAACTTGAAGGGGAAACTGATAACGAAATAGAGCTTGAGGGACTTACCGATAAAGAAATACTCGAAGAAGGACTGACCGAACTCGATGGGGAAACAGAAAGTGAAATAGACGAACTCGGACTAACTGATAACGATATTGAACTTGAAGGGGATACCGACGAACTCGGACTAACTGATAATGAAACGCTTGAGCTAGGACTTTCTGATAATGATATCGAACTACTAGGACTTTCTGAGCTGGAAGGGGAAACGCTTAAACTAATTGAACTTGATGGACTGATTGAAGACGATGGCGAAACTGATGGTGATTCTGAACTTGAAGGTGAAACGCTCAGACTTTCTGAACTGCTAGGTGATACAGAGCTCGATGGCGAAACGCTTAACGAAATCGAGCTGGAAGGACTAACACTTAACGAAATCGAGCTAGATGGACTTACGCTGGAACTAGGTGAAACTGATAACGAAATAGATGAACTCGGGGATTCCGACAAACTTATCGAGCTTGATGGGGATATACTAGAACTTGGTGAAACTGAAAGTGAAACGCTTGAGCTTGGGCTAATCGATAATGAGATTGAAGACGAAGGACTAACACTTAAACTTTCACTAGAACTTGGTGATACTGATGATGATGGCGATACTGAAAGTGAAATTGAGCTCGAAGGTGAAACTGAAAGCGAAATACTTGAGCTTGGTGATATCGACAAACTTATACTACTAGAGGGACTGACTGATAAACTTATGCTAGAAGAAGGGCTGACCGAACTTGATGGGGAAACAGAAAGTGAAACTGAACTTGATGGACTAACACTAAGACTTATACTGCTAGACGGACTGACACTCGACGATGGCGATACTGATAAAGATTCTGAACTACTAGGCGACACGCTTGAACTCGGGCTAACACTTAAACTTTCACTTGCAGAAGGTGAAACAGAAGAGCTGGGTGAAATTGATTGGCTGACTGACGAACTAGGACTTATACTAGAGCTAGGGCTGACACTAAGTGATTCTGAACTACTAGGGCTAACTGAACTCGATGGACTAACACTAAGCGATACAGAGCTTGAAGGACTGATCGAAGATGATGGTGAAACAGATAACGATATGCTAGAACTAGGGCTGACACTTAAAGATATAGATGAACTCGGACTAACTGATAACGAAATCGAGCTCGATGGACTTACTGAACTTGATGGCGATACGCTTAATGAAATTGACGAACTTGGACTTACACTAGGAGAAACACTACTCGAAGGGGAAACGCTTAAACTTATCGAACTACTAGGCGAAACCGATAATGAAACTGAGCTACTAGGCGATACTGAACTTGAGGGAGAAACCGAAAGGCTGACCGAACTACTCGGACTTCCAGCTCCCAACCTAGCATCTACATCGTCTGTTGATATACCACGAGGGTAGTTATCTACTCCACTAATATCTAAACTGGTCTTCATCGTTGCACTGAACTGACCTGATTGTAGATATAATTTATCTGCTTCAGCTCCGCTCCACGGCGTGTTCGTTCCGTTCCAAGTGATACCTGACGGAGAAGCATCTACTCCTGTCATATCAATAGATGTCTTCATTGTGGAAGAAAAATGTCCTGATTGTAGATATAATTTATTTCCTGTTAATCCAGCCCAAGGTGTATTCGTTCCGTCATAACTAATTCCAAAAGGGTATGCTTCAACACCACTAACATCTAAACTAGTTTTCAATGTCGCACTAAATTGTCCTGATTGTAGATATAATTTATCTGCTTCAGCTCCGCACCACGGGCTATTTGTTCCGTCCCAACCAACACCAGTAACATTATTATCAATACCAGATATTGATAAACTGGTCTTCATTGTGGCACTATACATACCACTCTGTAAGTATAATTTACCACCTGAAGGACCGCACCAAGGAGTGTTCGTCCCGTCCCAACTAATACCATTTACTGTACCTTCAACCCCGCTGACATCTAAAGATGTTTTTAATGTATCAGAAAACTCTCCTGATTGGAGATATAACTTCTTCGCTTCATTTCCATTCCACGGGGTATTAGCCATCTATTCGTATAATTTTCTAAAAGCACTAACTGTTTCTGTTAAACTCATCTCACTAAAGTGATCGCAAGGATAATCAAAATGCGAATACACCTTAAATCCGTTTGCCCTTGCTTTCTCACAGAAAGACATATCATTACCTTTCTCTACTCTGCCGTCTTTTGTCCATTGCCTCATAAAAGGCTGTAATCTCATTTCGTGCTTTTGGAAAACTCTTTTACTTATTAACACACAACCTGTACCTACCGCATCAACCTGCTGCAAACCATCTCTGATTTGATGCTCACGATAAGCTCCTGTATCTTCGTCATAATCATAGGCGTTCCAATACACAGGTCGCTCTTTAGGTTTGCCTGTGTAATGCCAAATTGGCGTAGGCAATCCTATAATATCTTTATCTAATAAAACTAAATCTAAAGGATTTTGTATCGGAGGATTATCCGCATCTATATTCAGCCAGAAATCATAACCATCTTCTACAAATTCATTCACTATGTGATGTAAATTATTCACATAAGGTTTATTAGCTGGCATTTTAATCGTTGTCCTAAACCTATTATCTTGCTGCAACTTCAATAGCTTATACACTACTGTGGAGTGAATCCAATGCTGGTTCGGTACTGTGATTAGTATTTTTTTCATTATTTTGTTTCTATTTCTATACCTTTGTTTACCTTAAAATCTGACCACTTCTTTTCCTTATTCTTCTTGATACCTGCTTCAGCGTCTTCTGGGTCAATCGCTTTAGCTATCTTTACTTTTAATGCTGTCGTGTCTTGTGCAATAGCTTCTTTCAAAGACAACTCTATCTGCAATCCTGCTAAAACTTGCTGGTCATATTTATTCTCTGGGATATGACCCATTACTCTTGTGTTAAAGATAGTTTCAAACTCTGCTTCAGTAAGCTCTGTAATCAATTCTGGGAATGTAGCTATCGCTTGGTCAACAAAAGCTCTTGTTCCTAGAAGATAACCGAATTGCTGTCCTATCGGGCTATCAAGAGTTTCTGTTTGATGTCCTGATACTTTGTCGTAAAGCCAGCTCTGCGGGCAATACTTCCGCATATCATCACTTGTGAAACACATAGGAACTTTTGACCAGTCTGGGTGGTCGGCGTGTCCGTTTGCTCTTAATCCGATTTTTACTCGGATAGGTACTAATTTCTCTGCCATATATTTATTTTAACAATTAAAAAACGAGGATTTATAAAATTTATTTATAAATTCCTCGTCTTGTAGTGAATTTACTTGTATTATACCACTTTTTGTTTATTTAGTAAATAACCTTTTCTATTTCTGTCCATCCTTTAGTATATTTCTGATTCCTAAACTCTGATTTTTCCCAGCGTGAAGCCGTAAGATTTTCTCCGTGGCGAATATCAATGATTGGTTTTTCGCTTGACCAGCTTGCTCTATTTTTTTGTGGCTCATAATGTCTATCAAATTTATCTTCTTCAATTTGTTTCATTTTACCTCTATAAAACTCTAAAGCTAATTCTCTCCAACAACACATCCCTGATATTTGCTGACATTCATCTACCTTTAATCCTTTTTTTGTTTCCCAATCCATTTTTATTACATTTATATTGAAATAAAATGTATCTTTTTTAGGTGGGATAAAGCTGAAACTACTATTATTGTAAACGACATCGTGTTCACAGAAGTAAACAACATCTGCGTCTGACGCTTCCAAAGCTGATAATATCTGTTTGAAATACGCTTTTTTACCTCGTTTTTCTTTGATATGGATGTTCTTGCCAAAGTTCATTAGTTTTAATGACGCTGATATTATCGGGATACTCATTTCTTCGCTGATATTGCGTAGGCGTTTCTGGACAAGATGTGCTATTTTAAGATTGAGTTGATTGTCGGTATAGAAAATTATTGACTTTCTAATATTATTACTACTTATAAATTTTCCTGTTTTTTCATCTTTAAGTCTGGGATTATTTATCTGTGCTAAACTTATATTATCACAATGTTCTTGAGTAAATACTTTTCCTAAATGTGCTTCTTTGTTTTTTCTATTATGTTCATCTGTTTTTGGAACACCTCTTTGGGCATCACTAATTTTTTTTTTAGTTATTTCATTGTGTGCTTTTCCTAACATACCTTTAGGATGTTCTTGATTTTCCCATCTTGGAATACCTATTTGTTTGTCTGCGTATTCTTTTATTCTTTCATCAGTTTCTTTATTTAATCCTTTATTCCAAGCAGCGCACCCTTTTCTTGCATCACTTATATTTTTTTTTGTTTCATCTGTACATGGGATTCCTTTGTTCCACGGTGTTTGTCCTTTATGATATTCTTTCATTTTTTGTATGGATTCTTCAGTATGTTTTTTACCATAAAATCCATTTCCTTCACCTTTTTGTTGTCTCCTCATTTTTGCTAATGATTCCTTTGTATGTTTCCTTTCAACACTTGAAATTGCATTTGGATTTGCATTAAACATATTTCTCCATCCTATTTTTTCTCTATATTCATCAATATATTTTTGTTCATATTTTGCTAAATCATCTTTTTCGCAATATCGTAGCGTTTCAAAAGAAAAATTGTTTTCTCCATACTTATTCCAATTTTTTTGCAAATGGTCATTATCATGATATTTACCTTTTAATCCTCTTAAATGTTCATTAAATCTTTGAGCTAAATTTTTAGTAGAACCAATATAAACTTTATTATTTATATTATTGATAATTGTATAAATACCTGGTCTTTCACATTTCATTTCTCTTTCTTTCTGTTTATTAAACTCTTCATCTGTCCATCCTCGTACAGGCCAAAAATCTTTTAAAACTTTTGATAAAGGATAAATTTGCTTGTCCCATTTACTATTAAAAAACAAATCTCTTGCATGTTGCTTTGCTCTTTGTACTTGTCGTCCTGATTGAGGATAGGGGAAACTGAAATCTCCACCAGCTGTGCGAAAACAATGTGCATACCATGTTTTTTTGTTGCAAAGAACCTCATTTCCCGATAATCTCATCTTCATTGAAATTTCTATCCCTTGTGACCCCCATGACCCAAATTCTTCATTGCAGACATCAAATTCCATATACTTTTCTCTCGTCATCATAAAAAAACTTCCTTGTAACGACATAGTCGGTGTAATATCTCCTTTTCCTTCTGGTCTCTTGCAAAATTCTTTAAAATATTGGAAATGTGGCTCGGAATCAAAACAATAACTTACACTGTTGGGACTTGGCTTTGCAAAAAAAACAATTTCTTTTTCTGTTTCTCCACCACATTTTGTACAAACTCCTGATTTTCCTTGATACCTACTTTCTCCACATTGCTTGCATAACCAATTAAATATATGTAAATTTTTCATATTTGGAACCATAACAACATTGTCGCCAGTTTCTTTAAATGCTTCTAACATTTTTCTGTCAAATCCTTTATCAAAGGAACAATGTGCATCAACTTTTGCTACATACTTTCCTGTTGCAAGCTTGCAAGCTAAATTACATGAAGCGCGCTGACCAATGCTTTCTGGCAGATATACTATTGTGATTCGTTCGTGTTGTGGAATTGGAGTAGATGCCCAAGCACCGTCAAGAACAATTATAATTTCAGTATTCGCCTCAATGTTTTCCAAAATATCATCAACGGTATTTTTTAAAAATTCCTCTTGCCTGCTTGGTATTATTATGCTCAATTCTCTATTTGACATATATCTTTATATTATGTATACTATATTTATATTATTAAAATAAATCTATGGATTCTAAAAGCCCCGTATTAACTAAACCCTCCGAGATGAACTTTGCTTCAGCTATTGAGTTTCTCATTAGCGGAAAGAAAATTCACAAACTTGAGTGGGTAGATAAAGAGTTTTATGCTGTTTTAGATGGTACTTTTTTAAGATTACACAAACCTGATGGTAAATTATATGATTTCATTTTGAGTGAAAGTGATTTGGCTGGCGAGGATTACATTATTCTTTAATCCAAAATGCTGATGGGGTGCGTTCGTCTGTGATAAAAAACTCTTTTACATTATTCATTCGTGTGTATATGTTGACTGCTTCTATGACATCTATCCATCTGTGTAAATACCAATCGTGTGTTGCTATCATTCCACCTTTCCTAACTTTTCTACCCCAGCCAATCAAATCTTCCATAATAAAGTTGAATTCGTGATTGCCGTCTAAATATACAAAGTCCAACGATTCATTCTCAAAGGTTCTAACAGCATCCATACTATACGCTTTGATAATTTCAGTATTGTATTCTGCTAATCGTTTTTTTGTTTCCTCATAAAACTCTGTTTCCCTTTCTTGTTCAACGTGAAGTCGTGATGTGTATTCTGGGTATCTTTCCCAAGCATCAATGGCATACAGCTTTACTCCTCTAACTCTCCGACATATTGCTTTAGAATACACCGCCCTTTCAACTCCAATCTCTGCTCCAACTTTATATCCCATCTCATTAAAAATTTTAGCTAAATCATATCTATTAAATTCTGGTATTCTTACTGGAGATTTTTTGTTTTCTGGATTAAATCTTTCGTGTACATCTATCATATAAAGTTTTTATGGTTTATATCTTCTAAAAGTAATTTTAAAGTTGTATTGTATTTCATATATGAACATCGTTTACATATTGAACCGTCAAAGGGTTTACTACTATCTAACCTTAAAAAATTAACTGCCTTACCTAAACACATTTCTTTAGGCATTTTTTTTGTTGGATTTTCTAAAGCGTATTGTGCCGCACAACAAGTATAAAAATTACCGTGAGCGTCTATCACTGGTTTCAGATAACAAATATAGCAATCACCACCTTTAGTAGTTTCTCTGTTTTGGAATAAAACTTTATCTAAAGATATACTGCCAACATTACAAATTAAACTTTTCAAATTCTCAAAATGGTTTTTTACATCGTCCAATAAATCTGATACTAATCTTATATGTGTTATGTTATCAAAACTATTAGCAAAGTTTATAATCTCAATAATCTCTTCTGGCGTAGTATCTTTTGTAACAACTTGGCTGAAAGCCCAATCTATATCTTGATGATGATTGATAACTTCAATTAAATTATCTTTATTAAGTGTTTTATTATTGCTAATCCTAATCCACTTCACGCCTTTTATGGTGTCTATATGCTGTGGTAGCAAGACTCCATTGGTTACCAATCCTACTTCTATATCGTGTTGTAAGAACTTCTGTATTAACTCAAATAGTCTGCTGTACATTAGTGATTCCCCACCTCCAGTGATCGTCACGGCTCTTGTACCAGCTTTTGCCATAACTTCTATAATCTGATAAGCCGTTGATATATCCATTTCTTTTTTTCTGTCATCATTCGCACAACTACAATAACTACAATTTAGATTGCATTTATTTGTTGGCATAAACTGGATATGTACTGGTGGTATTTTTTTATAGTCTGTTATTTGGTTTATTGTCCAAGTATCTTGTATTAGTTTCGCAGGTAAACCATCAGCTGATGAATAACTTGATTTTATGTTTTCCATTTTGATTTGAATAATTGTTTATTTTTTTCTATAAGGTTTTTATCTTTCCAAACTATTCTATGCTGTTGATGTGTAACAACTAAATCGTCTCTTAAACATATTTTTAATTTTGCTTTTTTTACTCTCTGGACAAAGTCGTCATCATCGTAAGCTATCCCATATTTATAGTCTTCATCAAATCCTCCAACTTTTACCCAGTTTTCACGAGATAAAGCTGAACAAAAATGATATGATTTATTTCTATATTTTGAATGTTGATACCAATCATTTACCTTCCCTCCAATATAGGCTTTATTTGCACACGCACAAACTATATAATCGTTTTTTCCTATCTCTAAACCATTTAAAATATCTTGTTCGTGGCAACATTCAGGATTAGTTATTATAAAATATTCTCCTTTAGCTAATTCTACTGCTTTATTAAAGGCTGTTACTGGTGAATATACTATTTCTGTTATTCTTGAATGTGTGATAAACATCTTATCAAAGAATTTATCCAATACAATCATCAATTCATTATGATTACTTTTAGCATCTTCAATAATTACAACTTCATACATCTCGCTATCATACAACTCTGAAAACGATTTTAGTGTGTTATATAATTGCTCTGCACGATTATAATAAGGCATTAAAAAACTATATCTCATACAACTTTTTTACTTCTTTTGCTGTACCCCAATATGGTAGTTCTTTAACTCTTTTATCTCCGTGTTTTTTCTTGGAACCTAACACTTCATATCCCAACGCTTCTTTGTGTATAAATATTATATTAGGTCTTACTGACATAAAACTTTCTTTCTCTCTTACAGTTACGCCCATATAATCTTCATACTTCCCAAGCTCTCCAAAATGTTTTACATTTATGCTCTCTGATGTTGGGAACTTTGCAAATCTTTCTTCTAACGCTTCAATCAATAATTCTCTTGGTGCAATCATTTGGTTTAATACACTTCTGTTTTTATATGAAAATATAGGGTCATCTTCCCAAGTATGCAACTCCCACCGATTATGATTATATGCAAATACATTTTTACTTGTTGGTCTATACATAAAATGTTCAGGAGTATATAAAATATCATCTTCACAACAAGCTATGTATTCTGTTTTAGCTTCTTTAGCTCCAATCAATAATTGTTTGTAAATATTATAATTACATCTACCTATATCACCAACACAAATATTCTTCCCAAACTTTAATGGTTTTTGAGATACACTTATCAAAGGTATATCTCCTATTGCTTCTAATAATTTAGTACAAACATTATCTGAAAAGTAATCGGAAATATGATTTGAGGTATAATATATTGCAGAAATATCCATTAGTCTAATTTTTTATGATATTTATCGTGTTTTTTGAATTGGTTTAGATAGTAGTCGTTCCATTCTGGCATTGGTGAAAACTTTTCAAGCAATGCAGAGAAGTCGTATTGCTGTCCTTCCCATTTGTTATGCATCCATAAATCCCTTGCCGCTATATCTCCTTTAGCCATTGTTTCTCTTGAAAGAAAGTATCCTCTACCCATTTTTCGTCCTTTGTGAAGATGGGCATAAAATGTCTTCTTATTCCTCACACATCGTCCACCAGATAACCATACTTTCGTTCCTATCTCCTGTGCTTCTTTACTGAACTCACCAAAGACTTCTGTATCCATACCACCTATCTTTTCAAATAGTTTCTTTGGTAAAAAATAACAGCTCCCTTGAAATGTCATCAAATCATCTATTTCCTTTTCTTTAGCATCTTCTTTATATCCATATTCTCTCCATTCTTTGCCTTTCATACCTCTTTCCCAGAACTGTGGTTTGTCTGCTGGCTCGTCGTAAGGTGGTGTTAGATACATATAATCTGGTTTCTGTTGAGCTCGTTCCCATTTCTCTGCGTCTAAAGCGTATCTTCTCGGGACAACCAACCAATTATCTTCACAATCTGCTTTTAGTTTCTCATCAAAACCTTTTTCAAACAAACAATGACCATCACATTTCATAAGATACTCACCAGTCGCTATCGCCGCTCCAGCATTTATACCTGACCTCATACCTTTACCTTCACCGAAATGGATTATTCTTACTCGTGGGTCGTCTTTTATTGGTGGGTCACTCCAATACCCGTCAAGAATGCAAATAATTTCCACATCTCCGCTGGCTTTTTCTAAAATATCATCAATAGTTTTCTGTAAAAATATCTCATTTTTACTAGGAATAATAATTGTCGTCTTTGACATATATAATTTTTAATATTTACAAATACTTTTTGACGTAATCCACATCCAATGTCAATGTCCCAGCAGGACTATCTACTTTACCTCCATAATGTAATTTGAAAAACATATCTATATTCGGATAGTCTACCCAGCCAGCACTATATATAGCCGCATTCCCTCTTGGATAATCAGGGGTCGTATATAAAGCATCTCCACCAATTATTCCTGCATAAGCTACATATATACTTGCTGCACTATTTGGCTTAGCAACTACTAACCAATATCTTGTATTCGCTGTTAAACTAAATTTATTTGTTGAATTTATTAAGTAAAAAACAGTAGGATTACCAGCCGCTATCGCCGCCTTATTTATCTGAAAAGACGCATTAGTTACAGCAACTCCTGATGGTGCATTCCCACTATCTGTTTCTATAACAGCGTTTAATACTCCAGCTCCTCCCCCACCACCAAGCCTTAAACTTATCCCTTGATATGTATCATCAGAATTAGTTACAAAAAAACTTTGTGCTATTTCAGGTGCAGCTGATACAGTTGTCCCATAATTAAATCCAACATCAGTCGCATCTGCTAAAAATTGCTGGTCAACTATATCTCCACCTTTTACTTGTATGTTATTACTTCCTATCTCAAAAGACGGGAATACTCTATAAAAATTCAAATTAGATGTCGAGCTATCATATTTAACTGTTTTATTCTCACAATCTATTTCTAAAACTTTTGCACTAGCGAATACTGCCGTTTGTCTGTTTACTACCATTATTTCGTTAGTATCAGTATTCTCAAAAGATATTCCCCAAGCATCTACCCAATTAGCTCCAAACGTTAATGTTATAACTGGCTTTGGTCTTGCTGAACCAACAAAGCTTGCTGTTCCTGTGTAGGTCGGGTCAGCTGATTGAGCGTTCACTGACGCTGTTGTGTTTATATCTACTCCTACTCCTTTAGGGGCGACAAACTCTATCTCATACGGTGCATAGTTTATATGATAATGGTCTCTTTCTACTCTTATATTCCTTGCATAAGCTACATATCGTCTTGTTCCACCAGCATAACTTATATCCAAATTCTTTTCTCGTCTTGATACCAACTCTTTCAAAGTATCTATCTGTGTTTCAAGTCCAGCCTGCGTAGCTGATTTTATTATCCCAGTAACAAGAATGGTTTTAGCTGTATATTTCTCCGCAACCAAAATACTACCGTCATCTCTGGCGATACTTAACATATCAAGCTCTCTTTCAGAAGAACTATCGTGTCTAGCACTTCTTACTGTGTAATTTGCGTCTTGTAGACTGACGCTATCAAATGTTATTGTTGTTGACATATATTTTTACTAAAAAACGGGGAATCAATACAAATATGTTTATACTTGTGTCGATTCCCCGTCTTGGGTAAATCTATGCTTTAAACGCTTAAAATTGCGTTCTAAGGCTGTTTAAGTGCCTGCGAGGGCTCGTAGTTCGCTTTCTCTATTTATTGTCTGGCGAATCTCATTAATAAATTGTTGTTTGTTACCGATAAAAGCTCCTGCAAAGTTAAAATTAAAAGTTCCTGCTGCTCTCGTTGGTGTACTTGCTATCGGTGCTATAAACGATTGTCGTGGCATCGGTAGTCCTAATTGCTGTAGATGTACTCCTGCTACACCTCTAACTTGTCCTGCTTGTGCTAAAGTTTCAGCGACTGTGGGGATTTTCCTTTCTCGTCTCAATACATGCAATCTCTCTTCAGCTTTTCTTATTTCTTCTGTTGCCCTTAATCTTTCCATTACTAATCCAGGTTCTTTTGCTAATATTTCTAATCTATCTCTGTTTAAACTTATAATTTTTTCCATAGCTCCTATTTCCTCATCATCAAGTCCTAAAATACGGTCTTTTAATCTTACTAATGTGTTTATTATTTTACTGGACATACTATCGTATGCGTCTTGAGCTGTTTCAGCTGCTTTAACTTGTTCGTCTGCCATTTTTTTAGCTGATTCAGCCGCTTCTTCTTGTTCTTTGGTCAATCCAGCTATCGCACTAGTTGCTTTTAATACTGACTCTCTTTGTATGTTTGTTTTTTGAACACTTTCTATCATTGCACTTATTCTTGCTTTTTCTGCCTCTAAATCTTTCCTTTTAAAGAAAGTTAATGCTTCTTGATTTGCGATTTGTTTACGAGTAATTCTTTCTACACCTGTTAA
>Ga0307928_10002641_pt1 | contig 13774 bp, 11 predicted proteins | sample AceLakmetagen232_FD_201815 | JGI IMG/M metagenome (GOLD analysis project Ga0307928, IMG submission 201815) | Saline water microbial communities from Ace Lake, Antarctica - #232 | ecosystem: Environmental > Aquatic > Non-marine Saline and Alkaline > Saline | place: Antarctica: Ace Lake... | reverse complement strand
CTCTTCCAAGAACTCCATCTATAATTAAAATTAATGGCAGAATAGCCACAACTACAGTGAAAATAGCGCTATTTTGAACCATTTTACTCTTGGCAGGCAAATTAACTCCTCCGATTAAAACAGCCAGGGCCACAACCAAAGTTAGGTCAATTATATTCCCTCCAACAATATCTCCAAAAGACAGTTCAGGTATTCCCTGAATAGCAGAGTTAATTCCCAAAAAAAGGCTTGGAAGTGATCCGGCCAGAGCCATAATAAAAAAAGCAACGACAAACTCGCGCCAACCCAAAAATTTTGCTATTTTTATTAAACTCTTGATTAGTTTAGAGCTTGACCAATATAAAATCAAACAAGAAACTGCAAAAATAAAAACATAGGACCAAATCATATAATAGGTTTATCACTAATCAGTTATTACTAGTCATTATAGCATATAATACGATAGTAAAAATTGTGGCCTCAAGGGGAATCGAACCCCTATTACCACTGTGAGAGAGTGGCGTCCTAAACCGTTAGACGATGAGGCCATAACAATGAACAACGAACAGCGAACAATAAGAGAAAGAAGACAGTGAACAACGAACAAAATAAATTAATATTTTTTGATTTCTTGCACAATTTCTTGCATTTTCATTTCTTTAGAGCCATCAATTAAAATTAAATCATTTTCCTTTATCTCTTTCTGAAGTTGAATTTTGGCTTCTTCTGTCCTGTCAAATTCAAAAATATTTTCTGGTTTCATTCCTTTTTCTCTGGCTCCTTGCGCTATAAAACGCGCTCTGGCCCCAACGGCAAAAAGCAAATCACTGTTATTTACGACTTTTTCTCCAATTGCCTGGTGCGCCTCAAGAGCGTATTTGCCAATCCCTAGAACATCGCCCAACACAGCAATTCTTCTGCCTGTTACAGATCCTTTGACAATGTTCATAAGTTTATCTGTTTTAAACTCACCTAAAATTTCTAAAGCTTGAATCATAGAAAAAGGAGTTGCGTTCTCGCTGTCGTCAAGCACCGAAGAATTTTTTACGCCCTTAATTAATTTCATTCTGCCGGGTAAAGATTTATAGGATTTTAATGTTTCAGATATTTTAATCAAATTTATATCTTTAATAACTCCAACGCAAATTCCTGCTAATACGCCATACAAGACTTCTTTGCCAAAAAGTTCCTCTAACCAAAAAGGAATCATATTTCCTTTATAATTCACCTTAAAATTTGTTCCGCTTAAGTTCGTGTTGACACCTGTAATTTGCAAACTAGCTCCTGTTTGAAAACCATAGGTTAGAGAAGAAGCCTTGGATGCATTTTTAATTTCCCTGACAGTTTCGTCGTCAAAATTTAAGATTAGAGAACCCTTCTCTGGTAAAACTTTCGCAATTTTTTGCATTGCAGTAGTTTGTTCTAATTCAGCTGCGAAAAAATCTTTATCTGGGAAAATTTCACCCATACGGGTTGCTATGAAAATTGGGGATTTTGATTCTTTAAGTAAAAAAATAAATTTTTCTATGTCATTTTTATTATCGTTTAATTCATTTTCGAAAATTAAAATTTCGTCTTTATCTTTAACTAAAGGCAAACTTCGGTCAGAGATTTTTCTTACCTTAAAATGCGGTTTCAATATTTGAAAAACCGCTTCTGCTGCCAAAGACGATCCTTGGCCTGCAACAAAAATAACTTGTGGTTTTTTTCTTGAAAAAATAATCTTTTTAAAAAAATTCATATTTTTTGGCTACAAACCCCGCAACTTTGCGGGCAAAGATTTCTATAATTCATCACGATTAGAAGGTATCTCTCGATAATCTATAATATACTTTGCCAGTTCCTGAAACATTGGCGTAGCAGAATATGTAGCAACTTTTGTTGTTGGATTGTTCAATTTCACTAAAATAACAAATTCTGGATTAAAGGCTGGAACAAAACCAGCAAAACTTTGCCAAGTTTTATCTGAATAGCCTTTTTTGCTTTCTCCGATAGATGACCAAGAAACCTGAGAAGTACCTGTTTTACCAGCAACATAATAACCCGGTATTTTAGCTCTTGAGGTATATGGCCCATTTTCGATTACACTAACAAGCATAGCCGTTAATTGTGAAGCGCTTTTCTTTGAAATAATTTGAGGAGCAAATGATTGCATATCCTCTTCTTGGCTATCACCATCTAACCCATTTAAGGCAGGAGCTTTAATTACCTTATCATTTTGAACGATTTTTTCAACTATATATGGTTGGATTAATTTCCCTCCATTGGCAATAACGCAGAAAGCTCTGGCAAATTGTATAGGTGTTATCTCAATACCTTGTCCGAATGAAGCTGTGGCAAAGTTTATTTCATAGCCATTTTTAAATTCTTTGTTTTCTGAAAAAATTTCTTCTTGCAAGTCTATACCAGTTGGTTTAAAAAACGCAAAGTCATTAAGATATTTTAAAAAAAGTTCATGCCCTAATTCTCTTTCTGCGAAAACAGCTCCTGTATTAATTGATTTTTCTAAAACCTGAGTCATGGTCTGTTCTCCAAATACATGTTCATCGTAATTAACAATAGAGTACCTGCCAATTTCTACTTTTCCCGTGTCGGTGTAAAGAGTTTGTGGGGTCACCTTGCCTTGATCTAATGCAGCTGCCATTGTAATGGCCTTAAATATAGAACCTGGTTCAAAAATTTTTTGAATCGCAGAATTTTGGAAAATATGGAAATTTTCAACTTCAGAATAATTATTTGGGTCAAAATTGGGAAAATTCGCCATAGCTAAAATCTTTCCTGTATCAGGCTCCAGGACTATAATTTGCCCTTCTTCAATATCCCAATCTTCTTTTGCTTTTTCTAATAATTTCTCTGCCGTAAATTGAATATTATAATCAAGTGTTAAAAAAATATCAGTGCCTTTAATGGATTGCTTTGAAAGAAAATTATTGCTTGAACTTGTCTGCCGAAATTTCTCTTTTCCTTGCAGGACATCGTCGTAATATCCTTCTATTCCATATTGACCTTGATTCTCACCACCCAAAAAGCCTATAACCTGAGAAGCCATTTGTCCTTGAGGGTATTTCCTGAAAGAAGTTTTTCCTAGATGAACTCCATCCAAGTTAGCCTGTTTTAGCATTTCTTCTTTCTCCTTTGTCAAATTAACATCTATTCGTTCAAATGAATTATCTTTTTCGAGTTTTTTTAGAATTTCTTCTTTGTCTAATTCAAAAATTTCAGAAAGAGCGTTTGCTGTTTTTTCTTTTTCCTTAATATTATTAGGGGAAACAAATAAATAATTAGCGTTCATGTTGGTAGCCAGAATTTCTCCTCCCGTAAAAAAAATCTCTCCTCTCTCGCCCGTTATTGGTTTAAAATCTTTTTGTTGTCCGCTGGCTAAAGCTTTATAAAGGTCACCTTTTATTATCTGAATATCAATTAGACGGCCTATAACAGCCGCCCCTATTAAAATCAGAACGATAAAAATTAGATTAATTCTCCATTTTTTCATTACTCTAAAATTGTGAAATATCTTTAAATATTAAATTATATGCGACAAGCAATGTTTTCAGATAACTTTCGCAGGTGGCTAAGCATGGTTCCCGCTTTAGCGGGATTAGCCACCGAGAATGTAGATACACAAACCTCGCAGGGGTTTGAACTATCGGTAGCTGAAAATATTGGTTGTCGCATATAACAATTCTAATTTTTGTTCAAATCTTTATGTATTCTACTTTGTTACGACCTCATTCTCGAATATCCTAATATAATAAATCTTGTCTGTTTTTTCAAGGTTAGATTCTTCTAAAAATCCGAGCGCATTGTCCAGGGAAGACATTCCAACTGCATCAATCTCAAGACTTTTATTTTCTTCTGTGAGTTCAACTAATTTATTCTCTTGCGCTTGAATAAAATATCTTTCAGAAATCCCTTTGTTCACTTGAAATATATAAAAAGCCAAGAGCGAAAATAACGTTATAATAGATAAAATCCAAAATAGCTTTAAGCTAAAAGATGATTTTAGGGATGTAGTACGACTACGCGGAGATTGCATTCTTGAAAATAATTTTTTGTTCATAGTATTGATTTCTTATTTATCACTGATTATTTGTTATTTTCATCGCGACTCTTAATTTTGCGCTTCGTGAACGCGGATTTATTTTAATTTCCTCTTGTAAAGGAGTAATTGGTTTTTTAGTTAAAGGGATTAATTTCTCTTTCTCTTCTTTGAAAAAATTCTTAACGATTCTATCCTCCAGCGAATGAAAAGAAATTATTGCTATTTTCCCTTTTGGAGCTAAAATTTCTACTGCCTGAGGTAAGACTTTGTTTAGATTATTTAATTCGTCGTTAACGGCTATTCTTAATGCTTGAAATGTTCTGGTTGCAAAATGAATTTTATCGTGTTGATATTTAAAAGGAATTGCTTTTTCAATAATTTTTACAAGCTGGAAGGTGGTTTTTATGAATTTTATTTTTCTCTCTTTTGCTATCTCTTTAGTAATTTTTTTTGCAAATTTTTCTTCTCCGTATTCTGTTAAAATTCTTTCAATTTCAGGTTCTTGCCAATTATTTATAATTTCAGTTGCGCTTAATCCGTTTGTTGGGCTATAGCGCATATCCAGCAATTCGTCTTTCAGAAATGAGAATCCTTTGTTTGAATTTTCTAAATGCCATGAGGACATCCCTAGGTCAAATAAAATTCCGTTAACTGGTGTAAATTTATACTTTGCAACGATCTTTTTTAGATTTATGTATGAATCATTAACTAATATTATTCTTTCTTCTAACTTACTGTTTTCAATATATAATTTACTTTTTTCTATAATCTCAGGATCCCATTCTATGCCTAATATTTTCCCGTTAGGCTTGGTTCTATTTAAAATAGAAATCGTATGTCCCATTTCGCTCACAGTTGCATCAACAAAATTTTCATTCGAATTAGGGTCTAAATATTGTAAAATTTCTTTTTGTAAAACAGGTTTATGCGTTCTGTCGAAAATTTCTTTATTTTGCATCTTCATCAAGGTAATTCTAAATTCCTAATTCCTCTAATTTTGAAACAAGCGTATCCATTTCGTTCTCACTCTCTTTTTTATAAATTTCCCAATTCTTGCTATCCCAAATTTCCACTCTGTTAGACAATCCAAAAACTATTACATCTTTTTTTAAACCAGCGTATTCTTTTAAATAATCTGGTATAAGGACTCTGCCAAGCTTATCTAATTTAACTGACATTGCTCCGGCCAGCTTAATCCTGACATATCTTCTGGCTTCATCTCTACTAATTGAAACTTCTGCTAATTTATCTGCTATCTTTTTCCATCCTTTCTCAGTATAAACAACCAAACACTTGTTTGTTTCTCTTGTTATAACGACTGTGTTTCCAAGCCCTTTTCTAAACTTAGACGGAAGAGCTAATCGTTTCTTGGTATCAATGGTATGTTTGTATTCTCCTGTTAATAGCATAATAGATAGAATAAATAGGTTATTTTGAGTTATCCCCCATTTGTGTGAGTTTTCCCATAGTTATCCACAATTTCCCACTACACCTTATTTATACCCCACATAGAGTGCACAGTCAACGCCTATTTATCCACAGAATTTAAGGGTAAAAAGCAAAAACCAGACAAATTGTCTGGTTTTTGCTTGTTTTTAACTAATTTTACTTATTTAGTTAAATAGTGCCATTATTCAAGATAATATGACGGATAACCATCATCTAACTGATAATAATCGTCATATGAAGGCATATTAAACAAATCATTAAATTCTATGAAATCTGTTGGAGCTGCAACCATAACTGGTTTGTTAAAATCAGACATATTCATATCAAATTTAACAATCAATTTACCTTGCGCGTCTTCATCTATTATTTCTGCATTTATTTCTTTTTCAAATTTAACTCTATAAAGTAAACTATCTCTTTTGCCAATCCAAAGTTCTATGTCAATATCCCCTGCTTTTTCAAGGAATTCATTCATACCTTCTTCAAACTCTTGTCTTTCCTGCGTTGACATCATTCCTTGCTCAAGACCAACTATTGTTTCAATATATTCCAAAGCAATCTTTTTAATGGCTTCCTTATTCGGAGATAAAATATAGTGATACATATTCTGTCCTCCAATCTTTTCGCTGTCTAATGTTTGTTTAACATAATAAACATTTTCTTCTTTAATTATCTCTTCTATTTTTTCTTGAAAATTTTCTGATAACTCCATTAACTCATCTATGTCGCCCATTTGACTTGAATCTTCTTGTTCAAGTTTTATCCATCTTCCTTTGACTTCATCAATATTAATCCCAAACATCATAAGCACATCATCAAACTCAGGAATCATTGGAATAGTGTCCAATTTGAGATAAGACTCATTGGTCAAGCTTTTGGCTTGTCCTGATACATTAAATTCCATTCCTTCTGTTGCTATAACGACATTAAAGTCTGAATTTGATTTCGGATTTTCTGCATCCGTACCATCAGAGTCTCCTTTAGAAGCAAACGTTAATTTGAAACTATCTCCACCAATACTTTCGTCAATTGCCTCTATTCCAACCTCCATATCAGAATGCATCGTCTTAACTTCCATCATCCTGTCAATCATTTTTTCTACATTTTTTTCAGCGTTTTCTCTAAAAGGATTCCAAGACGGGTCCCATATCTTTGCATCAAGAGCAATAGCTGTGCCAATCAGTCCTACGAGAACTACCCCTGCTACAATTTTTACAACCAACCACGCAGAACTTTTTGGATAAATTGGAGGAGTTGCCGAAGAACCTGAACCAACCCCATAGTCTTCTGTTGTATTTTTCATTTCATCCATAATTTTTATATATTTTTTAATTGCTAATTTATTAATTTATGTATTCTGTTTTGCCGACCTTCTAAAATCTTAAACGTTAGCTAATAATTAATTTGAACTCTTGTGCATCAACCTTAACCGTATCTCCTCTATTTAGTTTACCAGAAAGCAGAGCTTGTGCAAAAATGTTTTCAACTTTATCTTGAATTACACGTCTCATTTCTCTTGCTCCAAAAACAGGGTTATAGCTTAATTCTACTATTTTCTTTTTTAAGTCTTCGGTAATAATAAATTCAATCTCTTTATTTTTAAGATTTTTCTTTAGTTTTGATAATATAAGTTGAGCGATTGCCAAAAGGTTTTCTTTGCTCAAAGGGCTAAAAACAACAACTTGGTCAAAACGATTTATAAATTCTGGCCTAAATATTGCTTTTTCGAAAATGTAATCTAAAAGTTTTTGTTTAACCTCTGCCCATTTGGTTTTTTTATCAAGAGCTTCTAAAATAATTTTATACCCTGCATTGCTCGTGGCAATAATTATTGTGCTTTTAAAATCAATTTTTCTGCCCTTGCCATCTGTCAGATGCCCTTCGTCCAAAACCTGCAAAAACAAATTCACAACACTCGGATTAGCTTTTTCCAATTCATCTAAAAGAATCAAGGAAAAAGGATTTTCCTTTACAGGCACGGTTAAAAGCCCATTTTCTTCTTTAGAACCAATAATTCTGGCAATATCTCTTGTTTCTTGAAATTCTGACATATCTAACCTTATAATCCTTTCCTCTGAACCGAAATAAACTTTGGCCAGAGCTTTAGATGTTTCGGTTTTGCCAACTCCGGTTGGTCCTAAAAATAGAAACGCTCCCATAACCCCCTTTCTGACGCTAATATCAGACCTTGCCCTTCTTAATGCGGTTGAAACATCTTTGACTGCTTGATTTTGATTAATAATCCTTCTGTGGATTAATTTTTCCAAATTAAGCAAAACTTGCTTTTCTTTTTCTTCTATTTCTCCAACTGGTATTTCTGTTTTTTGCGTAATGATTTTAGCGATATGCTCTGGTAAAACAATTTTGGCTTTTCTTAAATTTGCAACATAGACAACTGCTTCGTAGAGAATATCAATAGCCTTTTTCGGAAAAACAGCAGAGGAAATATAACGCTCTGTTAAAAAAATTATTTCAGACAAAGATTGATAGGAAATAAAAACTTTATGCTTATCTTCGAGTGTAAAAGCTAAATGTCCCAAAATAGACAATGTGTCTTTCTCGGAAATTTCAGCCACTTCCACTTTTTGGAAAAGAGGGACAATCGAGCTACTTCTTTCAATATTAGTATGCAATCCTTCATATGTAGCCAGAGCAATTACTTGAAATTGCGAAAATTTGAGATACGGAGCTATAATCCCCGAAATGTCGATTACGCCTGGTTTTGGTATTTGTCCAATGTAATTATGGAAACCATCGATTACTAAAATAATATTTCCGGCATTTGTTGCTTCTTGAAAAATCTTATCCAATACGGTTTCAAGAACCTCAACGCTATCTATTTGAGCCAACAATGAAGACATATTTATTTCTACTAATCTTTTATAGTTGTTTCCTGGCAAACTCTTGCCTGAAATAATTCTTTCCATCAAGGCGTAGATTATACTTTTCTTACCTATGCCGGGTTGCCCAATAAGCAAAACATTATTACCTTCATCTCTAGCCAAAACTCTTTCTATCATATCCATTTCTTGCTGATGACCAATAAATTTGCTTCTATCCCTACTCGCTAATTCTTTTACATCATTTGAATATTTGTCTAAAGTTATTGTGTAGCCTGCTGTCCATTTTCTAGCAAGCGTTCCCCTTTTAGATAAATTTTCGTAATCCCAAAATCTTTTTGTTTTTTCATATTCATCTTCGATGTCTTCAAACCACCAGACTAAATTGTAAATATCATCTGCTTTAAGCTTGTTTTGGATCAGCACTTCTTTGAAAACCGAGTCTTTTCTGGCAAGGGCAGACAAGATATCGCCAATCTCAATTCTAAAATGACCTTTTTGCTCGGCTATTTGAAAAGCTTCAAGGATAGTGTCTTGAAAATCTTGAGATATAACAGAAGAAGATTTTTTTGACAATGGAAATGATTTTATTTCTTTTCTGATTATTTTTTTTAATTCCGCTATGCCTAAAAGCGCCCTCATTAAAACAAATTTTAATTTTTTATTATCTTTCAAGATAAAATAAAAAAGATGAGTTGAGGTGATTTCCTCAGAACGCGCAGACCTTATCGCTTTGACAACAGCCTGAGCTGATTCAAAACTTAAGAACTCTGCTAAATTATATTTTTCAGGATTTAAAATTGCCTGGTCTATGCTTATTTTTAATTTTGGTTTTTTTATTTTTAAACTAAAGAAAACTTTGTTAATTAAGAGCATCAAATAGAAAACAAGCGACAGTAGGCTTAGTCCCAACACAAAACGATTGCTGTCTTCAGAAAAATTATTACCTAAAAATCCATAGAGAAATAATCCCAAGAAGAGGATGAAAAGAATTAAAAAGAACAGCCCTGAAGCCCTATGAAACTTTAAAAAAAGAAGCCTCTCCCATTTAACCGCTTGATATATTTTTGTCTTTTTTAGATTAAAATTAAACATATTAAAATATGAGATACAGTGCAAATACAAAACCTGCCAATAGTAAAAATGGCAGGCATATCCAGATTAAAATTAACGCGAGACCAGCTACAAATACAAAGATTTCTGTCAAAATTCCCAGAACAATGAAAACGCTTCGGAAAATAATTCCAATCCCCCTTGACATTATGTTGTTAAACACAAAAGCCTCAATCCATCTCATTACATCCCATGCTTTTCCATAGGGATAATAATACCTATGCCAATAAGAGAAAAAAGTTTTCAAAAGTACTGGTAGCGAAAAATAATTTAAGTTAAATACAAGAAAATTTTTCCATACTTTCAAAAGCTCTTTTGGCATATCAAAAAATTGCCAAATCAAAAATTGTAAAAATATATTATAATTCATTAATATGTTAAATCACCTATCCGCGTTAAACTACGGAACATTATTGTATTATACTATCAATGTTCTTGAATTCCAAGTGTGGACGGTGCAGGGATCGGACCTGCGACCTCTTCGATGTGAACGAAGCGCTCTACCACTGAGCCAACCGTCCAAAATTGCCTCTTATCTCTATATATACTACAATGGATATATAATAATATGCAAATCTTTGAACTCCATTTTAATCCTAAATTAAACAAAGACCAACTCCTTGATAGTTTTGTATATGAGCCTCAAAATATCTATGAAAAAAGATTAGGTAGTTTATACATTGTTGGAAAACTTCAAAACACTTTTTCCAAAAACTCTATTCAGGGCAGAGGCAACGAAAACAAAAAGACAAACTTGCTGAACGAACTGGCCAGACTAATCAAAAGAGAATACTATAACTCCCCTATTAAAATCCCAGAACAAGCCCTTTCTAAAACATTGAAAAAAATAAACGAGTTTTTGTCTGAAGAGGTTAAAAAAGATAATGTTGGGTGGCTTGGAAATTTGAATTTCGGCGTTCTGTCTCTGAAAAGCCTTGATTTGTCTTTCACGAAAACAGGTAGCCTAAAAATCCTTTTAATTAGAGATAAACAAATAACTGATATTGGAAAAAGCTTAGAGCTTCAAGAAATTAATCCCTATCCTTTAAAAATATTTTTTAACACGGTTTCTGGCAAATTAGTGGAAAATGATATTATTGTTGTTCTAACCCAAGAAATATTTAATTTTTTCTACGAACAAAAAATCTTATCTAAAATTGCCAAAGCAGAAAGCTTAGACCAAAAAAGACTAAAAGAAATTCTACCTGCTTCTCTTTTTGAAAAAGGAGAAGGCGCAAAAATTTCTGGAATTTGTTTCTTATCTGTGGTAAATCAAGAATCTTTGATAGCAAAAGAAAATGGAAAAATTAATTTTCAGAAACAAGAAAAGTTTTCATTCTACGCTGTTTTTTCTCCTATTCTTGACCTTTTGAAAAAGATAAAGAAAATAAACCCTATAAATAAACTGATTTTACGTCGAAAACCTAAAGCTCACAAAAAAACCTCGATTTATTTTGAAATCTTTGTTTTCTTCAGAAAAAGATTTTTGGGATTTTTACACTTGATAAAAGATAAAATATTCAGAATTTTCAGAAAACCGAAAAAGAATCAAGAAAGCGAAAATATTGTCGAAAAGAGAAACATTGAATTAGAAAATCCAAAAATCGCAGAAGAGGTTGAAAAGAAAAAATATAAAATACTGCCTGACATTGATAAAATAATTAAATCCAGAAGTATTAAAAAAAGATTAATATTGGTTTTTGCTTTCATTTTACTTCTTTTCTTTGGATTTTTGATATTTCAAAATAGAAACAATAAAACAGAGGAAAAGGAATTTAATATTTCTTTGATAGAAATACAAGAAAAAGTCACTCAAGCAGAAAACTTTTTAATCATAGGAGAAAATAAAAACGCTAATTCTATGTTCATAGAAGCCTGGAAAGGAATTGCTCCTTTAGCTGAATCAGAAAATGATCTGGAACCAAAAGCTGTTAAATTAATCGCAACAATTAAAGATAATCTGGAAGATTTAAACAAATTGGAAAAAATCGAAGACCCAGAACAAGGATCGCAAGAAGAATACGAAAAAGCCTTAGATTCTTTCTCTGTTCCAGACAATCTTATTCCTTTCCCAGACCCGGATTTTAATTTTGATTTATCTGCTTCTTATTTTTCAAACCTATACTTTCTTGACAAAAAGACTTGTCAGATAATTAAATATCCTTATTTAAGTAACTCGCATTGGGGTTTGCCTCAAATTTGGAAAGGACAAGATAGCAGTTGCTATGAACCAAAATCGTTTTTCGTAAACGGACCGATTTGGATTCTAAACAAAAATAATTCAATTAGTCGTTATTATTTAGGGTCTTTTGAAAAGAAAATAAGTCTTGAAATATTCCCTCTTGCAAAAAACATTAGTCAGGTTAAGTCTAAAACTAATTTGCCGTATATCTACCTTTTAGAACCAATCGAAAAAAGAATAATTGTCATAGACAAAGAGGGAGAGATAATTAAACAATTTCAGAGCGAAAAATTTAACGACCTGAAAAATTTCTCTATTTCAGACAACGGAAAAACAATTTATCTCCTAAACGGCTCTGAAATTTACAAAATTAAATTATAATTCTATTCTGCCTTCTTGCGTCTCTTCTTTAGAAAAAGAAGGAAAAGAATTATTAATATAATAACGAAAATCAATATAAGTGGATAGAGATTTTTTGGATAAACCAAGCTACCTATTGAAGCCAGAAAACTGTTGAGAGCAGAAATAGATTCTTCTTCGTCTGCTTTAAAATCTTTTGTTTCTTCAACTTTTTTTGCTATTTCCCCTTCCTCTATCGCTCCTCCTCCATTATCTTTAACTTCTTTATCCTGTAGAGCTATTCCTCCAGTTTCAATAGCTTTAACAGGAGTTTTTTCTTTGGTAGTTGTATGACCAACAATCTCTTGCTCGTCTTCTTGATTAGGTGCCTGTGAGCTTAAGGTTGTAAAACTATATTCTCTGCTAACAGTATCAGGCGAAGCATGAGAAATGCACCGATAATAATAGGTGGTATTTTGAGACAAACCACTAACAATCATAGAATGGCCTGTTTTTTTAGTTGAACCTTCGGTTGTAGAATGCGCGTAACCATAATCGGGTGGATTTTTCCAATCAAAACTACGAGTTTCATTCTCGGCTGCCCAAATAACCCTGCTTGTAGCTAATTTATTGGTCAACCAAGTAATTGTTGCTATTTTATCTTGGACAAGAGAAGCATTTTCTTGGGTTATTTCAAGACCAGCCATAATAACACCGCCACTGCCACCACCACCAGATGGATTTACTTCAGAGCTAATTGACTCTCCCCAAAATCCAATTTTAAAATCGAAATTAGCACTACAGCCTTGATATTCATTGCCTGATTCTGAAGCAAAAAATGCAGAAAATTTATAAACATTCACTGCCCCACTTTGTATCTGAGAAAGATATTCTTCACCAGCTGAATAGAAATTAGTTAAAGAATCTTGATAAAGCTCATTTGCATTTTCTTCTATTGTCACAGTTAAAACATCTGAAAGAACACCACTTGATAACGGACAAGCAGAAAAATGTCCTGTCACATTAATTCCTATTTCTTGAATCTCGTTACTTAAATTAGTAACTTGTACCCAACGGTTAATAGTATGTCCAGGCAAAAAATCAGATTCATCGAATAAAGATGTATGCTGACTTTCATCTAAAAGCACGCAATCTAAAGGATTGTTCTCTGTTTTGCAAACTTGAACCACTAAACCTCCCTGCGTAGCTTGAGTTGACTGAATTAAACTAAAACTTCCTAAAAAGATTACTGAGATTATTAAAATTGTCTTTGATATTTTATTCATATTAATAAGATTATTGAGTTATTTTTTCAACAGAATCTGCATTATCGTCCCCACCTGCATTATCGTCCCCGCCTCCGTCTCCATCGTCGTCAGGAGAAGGAATTTCTGCTCCGTTATTCTCTTCAGGTATAGTCACTGGTTCTTCTATAATCGGTTCCTCTGTTATAGGTTCTTCTGCAACTGGCTCTTCTGCGACTGGCTCTTCTATAATCGGCTGTTCTATGACTGGTTCTTCTTCTGTTAAAATTTCTTGATCCGTAACAACAATTTCATCGCTGTTTATTATATCAATATTTTCATTATCTACCATATCAACTGCTTCGTCTATAACAATAGTTTCGTCCTCCACAAATATATCCTCGTCAGATATTATTGGTTCCTCTTCTATAATCGGTTCTTCTGTTATAGGTTCTTCCGCGACTGGTTCTTCGCTCACAGATATTTCTTCGTCCACGGACACTTCTTCAACAACAGGCATCTCTTGTTCTACGGGCATTTCTTCGTCCACAGACACTTCTTCAACAACAGACATCTCTTGTTCTAC
>Ga0307928_10002640_pt1 | contig 13779 bp, 10 predicted proteins | sample AceLakmetagen232_FD_201815 | JGI IMG/M metagenome (GOLD analysis project Ga0307928, IMG submission 201815) | Saline water microbial communities from Ace Lake, Antarctica - #232 | ecosystem: Environmental > Aquatic > Non-marine Saline and Alkaline > Saline | place: Antarctica: Ace Lake... | reverse complement strand
GATACGAGATAGAAGAAAACAATGTAGAGAGTGATTGGGAAAACGGTTATCATACTACTATAGGCGGTGATGTTATAAATATAGAGGATATTACAACTAGACATCTTATTAATATAATTAATTTATTCAGAAAAGACTTTAATGTTGGCATATTAATAAGAGAGCTAGACAGTAGAGATGATAAACTAACTAAAAGAAGAAGAAATGACAATGGAAGAAGTATGTAAAGAACTGGGAAGGACAATTAAGATTAAGAAGTAAACAAAATCAGGAAGGGGAGCGTAAAGTTTCCCTTCCACAATTATAGCGGTGTGGGGAAATGGCATCCCGCCAGGCCCATAACCTGGAGATTGCAGGTTCGACTCCTGCCCCCGCAACAGGATATAATATGATAAAATAGAAAGTAAAACCTATGATAGAAATATTTACATTCATACTAGGGGTCCTTGGTGCGAAGACAGAGCCATTTAATATAGGAAAAATACTACTAATATTGACTATTCTATGTATTATTACATGGGGTGTGCTATATTTAACAATATGATGACAAGTAAAAAAAGAAAAAAATGGTTTTACGTGGCACTGGTGCTACTTTCAGCTTGTGCAATAATAGACTTTTTTAGACTGAATGGTGTATGTTGGATCCCGGTAGTATTACTTTTACTATTAATAGTATCTAAAATAGAAGATTAAATAACTAATATAAAAATTATGACAAAAGAAGAAATCAATCAAAAATCTCAAGAAAGAATACGTGCGAAAATAATGGCAATTGAGACTCTATGTAAGAGTTTACACGTAACAGTAGCGGCTAAACAATTAATCGATCCAAATGGATTTATTAACAATATTGTTTACTATACTGATAATGAGAAGTATGAAGAAGATAATAAATCTAATGATAAAAAAGATGATAGTACAAATGAAGACGAGCCTACTGAAGAAAAGGATAGTAAAACTATTGAGAAGGATACCAAGGCTCCCACTCCACTCAAATAAAGCACTTAGGCTTTCATTCGAATTCGGGATGACGCTATCTGAATCTGCTAAAGGACTTAATATAGAGTTAACTCCAAAAATTGTAGAAGAAGCTGAAGCCATAGTGATAAAAGAACTAAGAATGAACGGACTTCGGAAGACAGCAGTAAACTTTCTCCCACTTGTTATGACAATGCTAGAGATAAAAAAAGACACCCAATAGGGTGTTCTTTTTATTTAATATTATATCCTCCACTTGAATTTTTATTTGATTTACTAGATTTTTTTGGAGCATCTCTATCTTTGTAATACTTCACTGCTTCTGGCAATGCGTACTTTCCTAAGAAGAAAGCTGTAAGTAGGTTTTTAGTATTCTTGTCAATCTTGTACTGAAAGTTTCCAGAAGAGGTTGTAGACTTGCCTTCTTTGTAAGCCTTAACTCCTTGAATTGTTTTCTTTAATTGTCCTCCACCGTATGGCATTAATATTTTATATCCTGGTTCAGTAAGAGCTTTTGTAGATAATAAACCACTACCGAAACGAGTAGGATCTCCACTTCCGAAGAATTCTTTTCTAGTAGGAGCCCTACCCTTGCCAAGCTTGAACCCGTATTCTGGATAAGATGTTCCAAGGAACTGCCCACCTGGGAGATTACTTACTCCTTCACCGAATAACCTTCCAGCAGCCTTTCCGTACCCTTCTGCATCTGGATTAGCCTTTATTTCCTCTATAGCATCAATCATCGCCTCAATTGGGTCAAATAGTGGTCTACCTCCGGTATATTTTTCAAAGACATTGTCGGTAAGCCACATATACATATATAACATCATCATCTGGCCAATCTTTTTCTTTAACTTATCATCTCCTTTTAGTATGTCTTCTTGTATCCACCACACATTTGTCATTTCATACTGAAATGGTGCTAGTAATTGGAATACCTGCGAATTTTGGATCGTAGGTTTTTCAGCTATACTACGGCCAGCAACGAGATCTCTTGTTTTATTATCAGCGAATTTAACCGGATCAGCCTCTCCTTTGCTCTTTGCTTTCTCGTATTGCCCGCTCCATATGAATTTTGTTCCAACTTCATCCAATGCTCCGACCATCCATACGAAAAACTTCTTAGTATTTTTAATCATTCCTTTATCAAACTTATTAAACCCTGTGAAAAATCTCTCTTTTAGGAAATTTGACTGATCCATTGGTCCAGGAATAAATACCTGTGCCATAGCCTTCCCTCCTCCTTTTATAGAGTTTATTGGTCCAGCAGTGGCTACTCCTTGAGGAACATTAAGTATCTGGGCTAGTGATGATTTAAAATTTCCTAAGATTGTGTTTGCTTTAACCCTGTTATTTAACCACGCCAGAGCTGATAGGCCTGTTCTTCCACCTGGAATATGTTCCATAATAGCTCTATCAAGTAGCGGTGTTTTACCAGATAATTCATCAGCTATATTATTTATATTTCTAATGTAATGATTTAAGTTCTTGCTATCAGATGTAGCTCTTGCTAGTATTCCAGCGAATTCTCTAAACCTTCCTATTTGTGGATCAATGTGAATTGCATAACTGGCTGATTTCAAATAGTTTAAATACCCTCCAACTGCATCAACCTTAGTTTTCTTCCCAAGTCTCTTCTGTTTAAATGAAGCCCATCTACTTCTTGGTTCAGTGTTTTCGGAAATTCCAACAAGTAATGGATCTATCTTAATTGGATTTTCTAGTATATATTGAAGTCTTGAATATTCATTAGTAGCCTCAGAGAAATGTCTATAATAATCCTGTCTCTTTGGGGTCCATTTATGTGGACTGTTTGGATAAATCATCATTTCAACTTTATTCAATCCTTTTAGTAACTCATCGTATTTTTTCCTGAAATAAAGATCAGCTTTAATAATCGCCGCTGTTTTACTCTTTCCAAACTTAGCTATTAATTTATCGTCAGTTATCTTGCCTTCTCCTCTCAATTGAATATACTTACTTTCCTTAGATTCTACTCCGAATGGTACATTCCTATAAAGCTCATCAGTTTCTTTTTGTAGGAAATTAATAGATTCTGACTTAGCATTATCTAAAGGATCTAACAATATTTTATCAGCCTCTGCTTTATCTTCTCCAAATACCTGTCTAGTATTTCTGTAAATATCTCTAAACTGAACCTTAGCATTAGAAATATCCTTATATTCTCTAATGTTCTCAAGGATTGGGCTGCTTGAAACACCATCTCTTACACTATAAACTTGCTCTGGAAATTCAGTTGGTTCCGGTGGATTCAAGTTAGATCTTTGCTCAATATCATGTTCTTTTCTTGCTGTTAAAATCCTTTTTTGTAAGTCTTTCTCTGTTTCTACTTTCTTTTCTGTCTCTAGTATGGCTTTAGATTTAGGCTCTAATGGTTTACCTTCGAATAGAAACTTGTCAGCATATTTTGCTTCGTGGCTTTGCATAGCGTAAACTTCAGCAACTGCCTTGTCTTGACTATACCATTTCTTTTCATTCAAATCGTAATACTCATCACCTTTTTGAGGCATTTCTGGGTGCTCTATTTTTATAAAATCGTAATCTTTTGAATACTCATCGTATAGTTTTTGGTCAGCCTCGACATATGATTTGCTGTCAGTGATGGTTCTCTGATCACCTTGGATTGTGGCCACTTTCTTATTATCTAAATCGAGCTTTGTTTCAACTACATCACCCTTAGCCCCTGAATAGAATGTATTGCTTTCCTTAGTGGCTTCTCCTTTAAATAAAGACTCTGACATAGGTGGTTTTTCCGCCATTTCTTCTCTAACTTTTTTTAGATTTATATCAGAACCTTTTGAAACATCTTTAATGGTTAATCCAGGTGGATTTTCTTTAAGGTATTTTTTAATATTCTTTCTATTGTTCGTAGCTATTTGAGCTCCACCGGCTAGTGGAAGTGCTCCAACTAATCCACCGATCATGCTCTCAACAACATCGTCCCAGAGGCCTTTATTTTCATCAACAAACTTCTGTATAAAGTTTTGTACAAGCTGTTGAGATCCTTCTTCAACAACTCCTTCCTGAATCCATGTCTTCATGAACTTTTTAATAGCACTGTCTTTTGACGCCTTTACTGCGAATGTTTTTATCAGTCCAGCAGTACCCATAGCAGGTTTGATACCAGTAGCATTCTCAATGACTGAGGCTACTACTCCGTAAATTTTAGCTGCCTTACTAGCATCATCTGGACTAACTCCATCATTAATCATGGACTCATAAGCTCCCGCATCTTCTAATCCAGCTCCTACTGCAAAGGCAGCAGCTCCACCGGCTACTGGACTTTTAGTAGCTGCGGTAACGGCAACTGCTGATCCAAGGGTCGCTCCTATGAAACCAGCTGTTTGAGATATTGTTTTGGCATAGAAACGAGGGTCTTTTAGGCCTCCCTCTAGTGGTCCTGGTGCATCTGCAATAGACTGTGCACTAGCTTTTCTAGTTTCCTCTTCAAAAGTTCTATCAGCGAATTGCTCACCCCACTCCCTTAACCTTGGATCATTCATAGAAAGTCCTGTTTGCTCTGCTAGTATTCCTATGGCTGGCTTCATAAAGCCACTCCACACGTTCTTTCCATAGAATCCATGCCTTGTTGTTTCGTCTAATTTTTCTTTAAATGTTTTTGGTGCTACATAGTTCTCTCTAGGGTTTAAAACTTGAGAAACATTCTGAGCACGTCTCTCTTTTCTAAATAGGTTTTGTTTAGCAGCCTCAGCACGCTTGACTCTCTCTGCGCCAGTTTGTTCTCCTGGCTTTGTTATATTAAAAAATTCCTCTGCTCCTTTTGGAAGCACAGTCCTTAAAGTTTTATTTAAAAATCCTGACTTTTCTTCTACTGGTCTTGCTGATGATATAACCTCGTTCCTGTTTACATAAGGCTCAATAGAAGAAGTTCTTCTACCCTGAGAAAGAGTTTCACCTTTATTGATAAATGACTCAGTAGGGCTCGCCATCATATTCGGAACTTTATTCTTTGGAGCGAATAATCTTCTTTCACTCACAGCCGGTTTATCTTTTGGTGTACCAGGATTAATTACTGAAGAGATTTTGTTTACTAAATTATATCCCTTAACTTTTTTTATTAAATTATATCCAAGCATATTATTCTATCTATCTATTTTCTCTTATATATTCTACTCCACCTTGTAGCCACTCTAAAGCATTATTTACTACTCCCCCTGTATTCTCATCTACTGGGCCGTCAGGTAGCATATTTATTAACTCGAATCTAACTGTTTCTGGTATATTTGTTTGTTTGATTGACTCAGCAACCTCTTGGTTAGTTGTTTCTCCACTATTTATTCTAGCTATATCTGCTTGAATTTGGCTATATAGTGTAACTTTTTTACCAGTATCATCCTCAATCATGGGTTGATTTATATAGAAATTCTTAATATCATCATCTTCTATAGCTTGAAAATCTGCAAGATTATATGGAGAATTGGTAGCTCCTTTAGCTAGTTGAGTATCAGTGAAATCATGCGCATCTGAATCAGAACTTCCTCCTCCACCTCCATTATATGACTTTCCTGTTCCGGTAGTAGCTTTCCATTGCCTAATAGCCTCATTGGTAGCAAATACTCTGCTCTCTTTTGCATCCTTTTTAGCATCCTCAGAGCTTTTGTCTCTAAGTCTTGAAAATACATCGTTTAAGGCTGGGTCGAAAACACCTGCGTAAGCGTTCTCAATAGCCTTTAGTTCTGTAGGGCTGTAAGCAATTCCGGACTTATTACCAACTCCATACGGATCTTTCTCTCCAGTTGCAATATCGTTACGTGCATTATTTATATCAGTTGCTCTTCCTATCATACCCTCGGTTGATTCATTGGGATTAGTAACAGCGTCTCCTGCGTAGTTTGGAATAACACCAGTTCCTTTAGGAATTTTATTTCCCAAGTAAATAGCATATTCTTCCGGACTCATAACATCTCCTGTTTTTGGGTCCCTATATTTAGCGTAAGCATCTTCCTCTGGGACTTCTGGTACGTTCGGAATAGCTGGGGCTACTGGTACGGCTGGTGTCTTCGGAAATATAGTTGATTCTCCTGATGGATTATAATTACCACCACCGTATGGCAGTGTTTGATTATTTGGAGTGGTTACTCCATTGTAAGCTCCTGATAAAGTTTCCATATATTTATAGTTGATTATTATATCCAGTACTTAAAAGTTTATTACCACGATTCTTAAGATAATCAGCGGCTCTAACATTAGAAGCTGATGAGCGCTCAGTATTTCTAGTACCTTGATAGTTGTATTTTTCTGGATTGTAAATATTTGATATTCCAGCAGATCCGACTCCACCACTTGCTACTTTTGAATTATAGGTATTTCCACCTACATTGTAATATTTATTTAAACCGTTGGCTTCATTGTTTCCATATTTATATTGATAGTCTCTAGCGCTATTACCAATGTTACGAGAAACCTTGTTCTGTTGAGAGGTTTGATCCTGATTGTATGCTCTTTCTAAATTCTTCTCTCTTTGAGCTCTTCCTCCTGAGAATAGTACACCAGAATCAGCTGCTTTTTGATCTAATTCTGATTTATTTTCCTCGAATTGTTGTCCTGAATTAATTAAATAATTTTGGTAATCTTCCTGGTCCTTTGCTATGGAAGCTTCCGTATCGGCTCTCTCCTTGGACTGTAGAGCTTCGTAATATAGCTTATTATCCTCATTTGCCTTAGATAGTGCTTCTTGTTGGGTTGCTGCGTCAAAAGGCTGGCCATTCCAATCCGCTACTCCAGATAAATCACCTGTTGATAAAGCATTGATAATCTCATCTACAGAGCTACCACCCTTAGCTAATTCAATCACTGCTGGATTCTTAGCAACTGCATCGCTGTAAATTTCATCAACAGTCTTGCCCTGATTTTGGTAATCAGACCAAACTAAACCATTGGTTATAGGTGAGTCCTTAGCCAAAAGTTGCTCCACTTCCATTGGAGATTTAGTAGTCAGATAGTCAATCGTTGCCATATCTGAATTTTCTGGTTGTCTTCCGTGGTATCTTACAAAGTTTGAGATAACATCGGACTTGTTAGTTTGTATTGCCATATGTTTATTATATTACTTTTTTTTATTTTTGTCTCTATCTAAAGTTTTTTCTAGCTCTACTTCTATTCTATTCTCTTCAGCGTATTTATCATGCCTTACTGCTGTAATTAAGTATGAAAATTTTCCATCCCTCGTTCCAGCAAAGGTCACCTTTCCTTCTTTATTCATCTCCTCTGCTATGCAAAGACTATTCTGACCATATGGTGTTAATTGATATGTGAAATCCTTCTCTCCATTCAAGGCTATAAACCAGTCCGGCATCTGTATCTCGCAAAGTCCATTTACTAACATTCCATTCCCCGTGTAAATGTTAAGCATCTCTGGTGATTCCACAAAAGAATGTTGTAAGTAGTGAGTATCAGGCTTTAATGGATGATCTATTCTGAAAGAACCAGCTGCCTTGCTAAGGGTTCCTCCTATAAAGAAACTTCCATTGGTTTCAAGAGTATTCGTACCGGCAGCCATTTGTATGTACTGAGTCGTTCTTCCGCTTCTAGCAAAATAGAATGTTGTTGCGTACATATTTGTGAAAACCTTACTAGAAGTTCCTACGAAACCACCATAAGTGCCAGTATACGCTACTCTAATTCTTGCTACATTGCCTGTACGCAACTCTAGATTTCCTCCACCACCATTAACTGATATTGAAGTACCGGAACCAATCTCTAGTGCCTTCCCTGTATATGAATATATCCTCAGATTGCTACTTGACGAAGCATATATTTGACCAACGGCTGTTGAACCACTATACCAAGTGGCGTACTGACCGTAAATCTTGAAACCATTAGAACCACTGCTCATCTTTATCCCAGTATTAGCAGCTGAGTCTGTTTGTATTAATCCACCAGTGACAGTAAGTCCTGTTAACGATCCTGCAGTGACTGCTCCTAAAACAGTTATTGATAAGGCGTTTATATAGCCAGTGGTAATAGTGTTACCTACGATAGCTGTTACGCCAGCGGAGTCTTCGGCTGTTCCTAATTGAACATCTGTTCCGACAACCAAAGAACCAGTGACAATCTTTGAAGCGTCAATAGTATTAGCTAGAATATTATCACCTATGATCTGAGTAGCTTCTGACAAATTATACGTTGCAGAGTCAGCTGCATTTTCAGCGACTGCTATGAGAACTTTTCCAATTCCCACTGAGTCAGATGATGTTGTGGTTATCTGATATGCTGTATCTGATGTATTTAAATCTAAATATATATAAGTTTTAGCTGCCATGGCTCCAGTGGTCCCACCACTAATTGAATAAGCAACTCCACTTGCAGAGGTGAAGGTACCAGCTCCCCATGTAACAGTGTTCAAACTAGCTGAAGTGAACACGCATGTTTGACCCCAGCCCCAATTAGAGACATCTAAAGTTGTTTGAGGAATTGTTCCGTCTTCTATTTGTGCTCCATCTATTTGAACATTCCCTGTATTTATATCTTGGGCTGCCCCTCCAGATGGTATTGAGGCTACCGCTCCAGGAGAAGAATCAGCTGAGACAAAAGCAGAACCCTTTGTTTCAGGGTCTTGGCCATTATCTCTATAGAGATACCTGTTTAAAAATAATTCGCTAAGTTTCATATTAGTTTTCTTCGTAACCTTCGTCGTTTAGTGAAAGTAATTCTACTCCATTTAATACTATTGGAGTTCCTGTGGAGTTTCCTCTCGTTCTAAACCTAATTAAATTAAAATCATTAGTAACTTCACTAGGGAATAGACTAACATATTCTGAGTTCATAGTGCCTATATTCGTCCATTTATTAACAGTTGTTTTATCTGTCTGGTACTGAAATAAAGACCCACCTGCATTTATGCTCATTACTGCCACACCACTAACTTTCTTCGTGTTGGCATACATATCAAGAAATGATCTCCATCTATCAATGTATTCAAAATAGAAAAGTTCACCAAAGTCGGTGTATCCTGAGTCAAGTTTTCCTACTAACCCTAATGATGTTCCAACTATTTGTTCAATTGTATTTCCGTCATCGTATCTAATTAATGCTGTTGGAGCCACTCCTAAATCATAGATAGTCCATACTTGTGTTGAGAGTGTGTATCTCATCTGACAATTAGTATATGTTACTCCCTCGACTGTAATCGGACCAACTGACCATTTAACAGCATCAAATCCATCGTAAACTCCAACTATATTTTCATAAGCTGATCTTGGGATAGCTTTGATAAAGTCATTTACTCTTCTTGAAATTTCAGTTGGTTGACTATCATATGCGAATTTGTAAAAACCAGAAGAGTGATGGAAGTATATACCATCCTTTCCTTGTATTATTGATTCCTGAGAAAATGTTCCTACATTGTATGCTGGGTATGGATCAACATTCGAAGTACCATAAACTCTGTATATGTGGTTTTGTTTAAACAGTAATAGTGCCTTTGGTACTCTAAATAATCCAGTAATAGACTCACCATCCTGAGGAGAAAACTTAGTTATAAAATTAACTGTTATGTCGAATGTAAGTGGAGTAACGTATGTTGTCCCATCTGTAGATTGAACAATATCTGTGAAGTATAAAATATCCTTTGATGAATCTGCTACCCAAACTCTACCATCAAATCCAGCTGAAATAAAATCAGCTTTAGGAAATGTGGCTGGAACATCGGTTGTATCGAAAGCTCCTCCGTTTGATGTCTTTGGTACATCTCCAGCACTTCCATTAACCATCCATGTTCTATTCAAAAACTGACTGAACCGAGCCTTTGTTGTTACTGTGGATGTTCTTACTGAAGTCCATGTTGATCCATTCCATACTGAAATGTCTTTTGCTACTTGAGCGAAAAGTCTCTTTGCTCCAGATAAGATATTTAAAGTTCCAAAAGACGTAACACTACCAGCTAAGGTCGTGGCATATGTAGCTATCCCAAGTCTAGTTGTCATTGAACCTATCCTGTCAAAGTTCATATTAATAGCTAGTTGTACTGAGTTCTCTGGGCAAACGGTATCACTCAATTGAGATGATCTGATAACACCCTCTGTTGGATATGGTATTTTTATGTCTTTTATTGATGGCATATTTTTATATTAATTTTTCTATCCCCCCACTCCTCCGCAAAAAAAGTGGGGAGGGGAAAAACTAAAATGCTGTAGATTTAAACAGTAACGTTAGTTACTATTCCGTTTGCAACAGTAATAGTAGCCACTGGACCGGTTTCAGATGTACTGAATGTACCGGACCCAGCAGGACCTGTGTATCCTGTTGGACCTGTATATCCAGTGTATCCTGTAGCTCCTGTATCAGTAGCTGCTCCTGAAGGACCAGTATATCCAGTTGGACCAGTAACTACTGAATCTGCTCCTGAAGGACCAGTGTAGCCAGTTGGACCTGTGTATCCTGTTGGACCTGTATATCCAGTGTATCCTGTAGGACCGATGATAGTTGAATCAGCTCCATCTGCTCCTGAATAACCTGTAGGACCAGTATATCCTGTTACTGCTGAATCTGCTCCTGAAGGACCAGTGTATCCAGTAGGACCAGTATATCCTGTTGGACCTGTGAAACCAGTAGCTCCTTGAGCTCCTGATCCTAGACTAGTCCATGCTGGAATTGCTACTGTACCAGTCATTTGGTAAACAGCTGTTCCGTCTAAGTCTTGAAGAAGACATTCTAGTGCAAATATATTTGCATAAGTAGCTCCTGCATATGGTGTTCCACCAGTTATAGTACCAAAGGTAATTAACTGATATGAACTTTCATTTCCTGGCTGTTCCTGTTGTTGAACGTCAACTAACGGGATTAGCGGGTTGATTTTAGCCATATATTTATTTATTTTTAGTTTGTAATTATTGTTGTGGTTTGACCAGTGTAAAGATTATCGAATAAGGCTTGAACCAATGATTCGAACTTCTTTAAATCTGGGTCATTACTTCCTAGTGAAGTATCTTTACGATACTTAATAGCGTAACGAAGGTACCACTTATAAATCTCTCTATAGTGCTCTGGTAGCTCTTGAGAAAGACTTGTTACCTTATCAATCTTTTTATAGTAATCAATGTAGACATTTTGACCCTGCATTGAATCTGGAACTATTCTATCGAAGTACAATTTTCCATCATAAGCTGTGTAGTAGATTGGCTGTGAAATTGTTGGTCTCGACCAGACCCTAGCTCCATCCGGAATAGTTCTTGTTATTCCGGTTACTCCAGTTAATTGATTTGTTGTTTTATCCACACCGGTATATTCTATCTGTTCGATCTCTTCATCATAATCTGCTGTAGCTACATAAGCAACCCCTGATGAACTATCTACGAAATCACCTGAATTTTCTAGTGTAATGGTTCCTGCTCCAATAGCAGTCTCTCCAGATGTTGTGCCTCCAAGCACTGAGCTTACAACCTGATTCCAAGATCGTTTATCTATATATATTAAATTATACGGTGTTAATATATTATCTATAAGAAATCTCGCTGCTAAAACTGATTGATCTGTTTCTATGAAATCTATATCACTTGGAAGATTTACGAAATTATTTCCAGCTAACATCTTTATTGGAGACTCGAACGCCTGTTGCCACGCGTGACGAATACCGTAGAGTTTAGCTGCTGTAAATTTACGAGCATCATCTATCGCATCGATACAGAATAAATCTGTTATCTTTGTATCTTCACTTGATACACCCATTGCTCTACGAACAGGGTCTATAAGAGACGCAACTGAATTTGTTGGATAAGCGTCTACGCTTATTGCTACTGAAAAATCTGAGAGTAATCCAGTAAGTGAATTTTTCCACTGAATCTTATAATAATCTGTAGTAAGGCCAGTTGTATCGTATACAATTGTGTTTTGCTGTGTTACGAAAATCGTTTGAGTTGCAAGTACAGAATATACTCCGTCGATGGTGGTTGCTTTTGATATTACTATTTGATCCCACTTTAATTCACTGACAGAATCTCCTCGATTGTGAGCAATGGTCGTAGCTAGGGTTACGAAAGACTGGATAGTGTTTGATGTTGAGGTAACGATTTCAGCGCTTTCTGCTCCGATTGAAGATAATAACAATAAAATTGACTCCCCGTCTGTAAAGTCTGTGGTGTTATCAACAGGGATAGCTAATACTCCTGAGGCTATATTACTGCTCATATAAGTAAGTGTTTTCACGTCTAGCTCATTTGGGATGTGTAAAGTATTACCTATATCATTTATTATTTTTATTTGAGGATACATCTTGTTTGTGTTTACTTTATAATAATTATCTTTATTGTAGCCTTTTATTGATCAAAAATCAATTATTGCTGATTGCTTGATCCAACCACTACTCCGTATTTATCTAGTATAGCTACTCCTACTTTAATTAAAGCTGCTACTCCAATTAAAATTAGACCGATAGTAACGTCTGTCCCTAATTTTATTAATCCAGCGCCTAGTAATAGACTTCCAGATTCGTTTAATGTTAGATTCGCTTTTTCCATACGTTTATAATTCACTTAGTTTTTTAGCTAATAATTCTCTATCGTGTTTAACTCCTTCTTCACTCCATGCTAACTTATATACTTCGTCCATCTCAGCGCCTCTTGTGAAATGATGATGGATTACAATAGCATCTTCTGCTCGTTTAAATATTCCTAATTTTTCCATTTTATATTTTAGAAGATTATCTACACCAACATGATAGAAATCTGTATCAAACACCTCTCCTATCTTCTCAATAATGTCTCTCCTAATCATAAAGTGCTCATTTATATTCCCTTCATCGGGTGATATAGTTCCAGTGTTAAAAGCTGCATAGCCATCTTTTCCTATTTCTAAAGCTTCATTAATTGACTCTGGCATGAACTCAGTATCGTTAGATGCGAAGACCACCCATTCTCCTTTTGACTCTTCTACTCCTTCTTTTACTAATTTAGGCACACCTATTCTGTTCTCAAAACTATCCTGCTTAACAATTATATCTATCTTGTCTTGAGGGTAGTTGAGGCTATTGATTGAGTCTATACATCTCTTTAGACCATCTTCTCTGCCTAGTGTTGGTATAACAAATGAGATTGTAGGTCTTGATTGCACTGTTTTAGGTATCTCTCCCTTTACTATTTCTCCTCCAAAACTCCACCTTGGCATAACATTCACACACTCCTTCATGTAAAGTCCATCAAAATTATTTATTATTTCTGAAAGTTTTCCTCTAGTGAACGTTTGCAAATGCTTTCCGCTACTAAGTATTGGATTTAGAGTATCTATTATTTCGTCATCTGGGAGTATGAATATTATTTTTCCTCCTGGTTTTAATATTCTACACCATTCTTTTAGGGTTTTATTTGTATCAGCCATATGCTCTAGAATGTGACTAGCAAATATAACATCAACTGAATCACTGGGAACACCCGGCATATCATCTACACTAGAAACTACATCTACTCCTTCTCTGTCCTCAATATCAACCCCTATTGCTCTGTCAATAGTTTTAAATGTTGAGCATCCAAGGTCGTATATTATTTTATCATTATCGCTTATACGTTCTAACTTAAACAATCTTTCTGGATGACTATCTTGTGGGAGGTTAAACATTTTAGTCAATTCTTCTGTGCTTGGTCTATATAAATATAGTCTACGAAGAGTCTCTTGGTCAGCTTGCTCAGTCCTTGTTTCACCAACGAATATCGGATCAAAAGAGCTTCCGGCATCGATGCAGGTTATATTCTTGTTCTTTGAAATCAAATCCGCTACTAATACTTTAGCCATCATTCCGCAACTAAATATAATTATATTATCATCTTCAGG
>Ga0307928_10002639_pt1 | contig 13783 bp, 15 predicted proteins | sample AceLakmetagen232_FD_201815 | JGI IMG/M metagenome (GOLD analysis project Ga0307928, IMG submission 201815) | Saline water microbial communities from Ace Lake, Antarctica - #232 | ecosystem: Environmental > Aquatic > Non-marine Saline and Alkaline > Saline | place: Antarctica: Ace Lake... | reverse complement strand
TTTTGTGTCTGCCATGTTATGCTCCTTTACACCGTCACGTCTCTGTAGGTCACAATGCCGTCCGCGGCGCACGTAACTGCCGTGATGTTCAAAGCCTCCGCAGTTCCGCACTTGAAAATCGGATATTTGCTGTCTCTGGCCATACCACCGCCAGCACCTACTGGCATTGTCCCCGTCTTCTCATCTGTGTCCGACAAGAACTGATATGATCCCTGAACATTTGCATGTATTTCGTAACCGTAAATCCAGAGCTGGTGCCCGGCGGCTGGAGCCGCAATTACTTCTTGCGCAGCACCGGCGTCGAGGTCCACCGACTCAGAGTCCATAGCATCGCCAATATCACCACCGCCCAGGGCGGCGAGGATCGACTCCAGCGTGCCGGTCCCGGTTTCGGCGTCGCCGGGTGCAATCCGCAGCGTGGCGGTCAGGCCGGTGGCGCAGGCGACTTCGAGCGTAATTCCAGCGGCGAAACGGCGGATTTCGCCGATCTTCAATCTTGACCCGCCGATGGTGGCCGCGACGATTATTTCTTCCGCCGTCCCGCTCATCGCGACTTCGGGGTCTTTTTTGCGGTAGAAGATTTCGGCTGGCCCATCGTTGATCATCGAGTATCCGCCCGGCGTGGTCCCGATAGTAATCAGTTGCGGGGTGTCGGTTACCGGGGATTCCTGGCCTCGTTCATCTGTTGGTCTGATCATTGTTCTGGCCCTTATTGGTACGTGACGATTCCCGGTTCGTGTCTCCGCGGGTATGCGGAGCGGTCGGAATCATCTTTGTTATAGCCCTGGTTGGCTGGTTTGTTCTTTCCATCCTGTCTGATGGCGATCGCCAGTTCGTTGTTGTACGTGGTATGGGCCGGTCCCTTATCGTAGCCTCGATTCTCTTCGAGGATCGCCATGCAGGCTTCTCTGATAGCCGTTGAGAAGTTCGCCCCGCCCAGCGGGTAATCTGTAACGTCGTCGCCGTCGACGCTGGCGCTTGTCAGCAGGTCGATCTGCACTTTGTATCGGTAGTGCAGGAGGGTGTCGGTCGACCATCCTGGCCAGAAGCACACGTTCCATCGCGTGAATCCGCCCGTTTGGACGGTTTCGAGCCCGTACTGCCATGGGTTTTGATGTGTGAGATCGGTCAGTCCCCTTTTGGTCAGTATCTCGCTCATGGTCGTTTCGTCGATCGCCGGCCCGTTACTGTCCGGATTGCGATAGAACTTTTCGTCGACCACTTCGCCCGAGAAATCGTCGGGCAGTCGCTGGTATCCGGTCGATGTGATGGTAATTTCTTGCGTGGCGACTTCCCCCGACGCGTCGCCGGTGACTCGGGCGCTGGTCGCCGACACGTACTCAGCGATCGTCCAGGTCGTCTCAGACGTCCCGAACGTGATTACCGACCCCACCATTGAGGGGAGGAACAAATCAGCGTCCACGACGATCGTGGAGACCGGGTCGGCGTACGTGGGGACCCCGACAGCCGTTTCGGTATTGGTGACCCATCCGGTGAGAGTGGTCCGTTTGGTGAGGAATCCCCAGGTGTGGGCCGCGAGGATGCGTTTGTAGGCGGCGTCCGCGATCGACTTGGCGTCGTTGAGGTATATCACCGCCTGGTCGATTTGTGCTGTTGTGTGCCCCGCCCAGGTCGCCGTCGCGATTTCCGTTTCTGTCGGCCAGTCCCGGACGTTGAGGATCCCCATGTATTTGCGTGTCGCGACCTCGAGCGTGAGATCTCGATACGATAGTGATGCGGTTGGTTCGGCCATGGTTGTTCTCAAAAAGTCTCAAAAAGTCTCGAAAAGTCTCAAAAAGTCTCCGGGCGTCAACGTCGGCGTCAACGTCAAAAGGATCGACCCGCGGCCGGCGGGCTTTACAACACCGACCGCGGTCGATCGCATCGCGGACCATCGCGGGTTAGTCGGATTCGAGCAGTAACTGGGCTGCCTGCCATGACCATACGGTCAGATCCTTTTCGACCGCCTCGCCTGTCTTTACGGCAAACGTGGGCGTCAGGGCCTGGCCGTCTGCGAACTCCGCGGCCACGAGGGTCGATTCTCCGATCTGTTTATAGTCGTAGAACCAATACAGCGTTTTGGCCCCGTCGAACTGGAAGCCGTAGGTGTGGAACGCATCGTCGGCGTCTTCGCTCATGTTCTCGGAGCCGACGACCTTGTCGCCGCCTTCGATGCGATAGATGCCGTCGATATCCACGTCCGTCGCGTGCATCAGGCAGTGGAATCCGATCACATCCTTGTCGGCGATCGCGCCGGTGGAGTCGACGATCAGATCCTGATCGAGCCCGGCCTCGGCCAGACCGACGAAGATTGCGACTTCGGCGCCCTGTACGACCTTGAATCGGGACTCGAACGCGACCCTGCGATTCGAATTCAGCGACACGTCGAACGCTCCTACCGCCGTTTGGCGACCGAGGAACGAACCATCGTTGTCGTCGCCGTCGGTTCCGATCTGCAGGGCGATGCCGGGGTCCTGGAACTCCTGTATGAGCGTACCGCCGGCGTCCGCGGTCGAAATGTAACCGCCGAGCGTATTGCCGTCGGTGACCTGGAGTTGCGTGAAGTTGTCGAAGTCGACGATAGCGTTGCGCGGCGACATGAGCAACATCGGCAGATCGATGCCGCGGAACGCGCCTTTATGATAAAATTGACTCTGTGGCATGATATAACCTCTTTCTGAAAAAATCTTCTGTGGTCCGGACCCGGCCGGTCAGGATGGGATGTCGCTGACCGGCCGGGCGACCCTGGACACGAGTTTTTTAAGAACAAATCCAACTGACGTTTACCGCCGTTGGGACTATACGACGTAATCGATGCGACCGCCGGCCATACGCCTGTTCATCGTTACGAAATTAAACTGCAAGTCGATGAACGTGGTGTTCGTTCGATGCTGTTCGCGGGAAGGCGCGACAGTCGTCTCGGCGAAGTTGTCTCCTTCCATCACAAACACGTTCCAGTGATTGTGATTGATCAGGTACATCGGATCGGACGCGACGTCGTCGAGCGTATCGACCCAGCGCAGGGGCGTGCCCTTTACAGTCACCTGTCCGCAGAACTTGCCCAGGTCGGCGCCCAGGGACTCGTTATTCGCCCTGGCGCGTTCCTCGAACGATTCTAACCTGGCCTCGGAGACGTAGCCCTCGAACTCCTGGAAGTTTTCCTGCTCCCAGTCGCGTGCGTTCATCGGGACCTCGAACCTCAGGCGCCGGTGCATTCGCGTCATCTTGCGAACGTCGTCGTCCGTGGTGGTCGGTGTGTTGTTGTCCCAGACATCGCAGTACGAGCGCCACAGTTCGTACTTGGACTGGGACGCGTCGATACCGGCCGTATCGGAGAATCCAACGGGATTCTGCCCGATATGATCGCCACCGAGCCCCGCGGCCACCTGAGCCGACGTGATCGGTACGAGCCAGAACGGGATACCGTGCGCGTTCTCGTCGTCGGCGGAACTCAGCGGCGTGTTCCAGCCCTGCCGTTCGAGCAGATTGGCCAGTGACAGATCGGCCGGCGCCCTGCGGATTTTGATGAGCTTGCAAAGCTGGATAAATCCGGCCTCGCTTTTCCCGTTGCGCAGGATTTCGGTCTTGTCCATCGCCCAATCGGCCTGAGCCAGGCGGAACGGGATTTGGAACCGGGCCATCACGTCGCGGGTGTTTCCTTCGTGCGTGGCGTACGGCTTGACCATTTTGGCCGAACCGTTTTCGTCGATCATGATTTCTTCGGCGATCGCGGTCCCTGCGATGATGATTCTCTTATCGTCGCGGAACCATCGGTTCATAACCGGGTAGGTGTGCTTCTTCTGGAGCACGGTCAGTTCACCGCGGTTGGGGTAATTCCGGAGCGTGACTTTCAGGAGATCGAACGCGTCCTGAGACTCAACGACCGGATCCATGTCAATTCCAATAGTCATAATAAAACCTCTCGTCGCCTTTTACCCAATCGCTCAATCAGTGCTGTTTACGGCTGCGAATGCGGCCGCCCCGGCCGCTTCTTCGCGTGTTTTGAATACGCGACTCGTCTTGTTCTTCGAGGCTGACGGCGTGTTTATTCGCTGCCCGCCTCGCCTGCGGGCCGCGTCTGAGTGAGTTTTTGCGGCGACTGCTTGAACCTCATCGGCTGCGATGATCGACAGCGCGTTTTCGATAGCTACGCCCATGGTGATTTTCTTTCCTACATCACTCATTTGGTTCTGGATGGCTGTCGCCATAACGACAACTTCAGTGCGTCGATCGTCCGCCGGCGAACCGACCTCGATATCGGCGCTTTGGCCGGGCATGTAATCGCCAAAGATTTCCGGATCCAGCTTATCGAATTCCGCGTCGAGCATCGTTTGCGTCTGAGATTCGTTTTCGTTTACTTGTTGCTGGGACTGCTTTTGTTGTTCGGTGTACATCTGATGAAGTTCGTTCATCTTTTGCGCACCTTCAGCCGTGCCCCACATATCATCGGTAAAGAACGCGTTATCGTCGCCGGTGGATGATTCCGCACCGGTCGCGTTTTCGCCTTCGCCGGTCTTAGCGGCTTCTGCGGGCTTCTTGCCCTGGTCGGGTTTCCGGCCTTTCCGACTTTGGAGGCGTGATTGTCCCCTTGCCACTCGGTCGATAGCCTTCCAGTCGGATTCGGTTAGTCCAGCCGATATTTCTTCAGCCGTGTATCCAACTTGTCGGGCCAGGTGGACCTGAGCGGGCGTGGGTTCAACCGCACCATCGTCATCCGTGGCGTCATCCTTTTTGGTTGACGCTTCAGCTTCCGATGTTTCCGCTTCCGATTCGGTTTCTACATCGCTTTGGGCGTTGCTGTCCGCCGCGTCAGAGCCTGAAGCTTTTTGTCTTTCCGCAAGTTCGGCCGCGGCGAACTTCTTCACCGCCGCTTGACCGGCGTCGAGATCAAAGGCATCGCTGCTCTGATCGGCATCTGCACCACCTGCGGCGACGTTGGTCGCGTCATCGGTAGTAGTTTCTTTTTCTTTTGTCGCTGTTGCCATAATATGTAAAGTCCTTATTTTGTTTTATTGAACAACGTCCTCGCGATGTTTTCTTATCGGCTCGCCGCCATTACCCTGCCGATAGGGGCGTCGGTATTACTGTGCATTCCGCGTGCTCCGACGGCCGCCAGGAAATCTTTACGGCTATTCGCCACCAGATCTCCGGAGCCCTTCTCGTAGTACGCGTTTATGTTCCTTTTGGCCAGGTCACGATTGCCTTGTTCTTCCTGCCCGAATCCGCATCCGGCTATGGCGGACCGTTTCATGCCTGAGCTCGCGTTCATGGCCGCCCTCTTGAAGCTTCGCTTCGCCCGTTTACCGCAGTTGGGGCATAGTTTTGTTTGATGCTGCTTGGCCATGGGGACAAACTCTTCTATTGTCTCACCGCAGTCGCATTGGAAGGCGTAAGTGGGCATTCGGTTCCTTCGCGTCGTTAGACCAAACAAAAAGCGCCTCCAACCTCCTGCTAGCAGGTTAGAGGCGCTTCGAGTTAAAACTCATCGATCGCACCGTCGCACGTCCGACTCGTTTGGCTGTATTGTTATTCAGTTTTTTTAAAAAAGAGCGTTCTACGTTATCTATTCGGCAATCGAAGCTTGATACGCCACAACATCCGGTTTGATAACCTTCCCGCCAGATGCGGAGGGTATGTCTCGGATATCGTAGCCGAGCTCTTTTATCATCTTTTCGGCGGGTTCCGTGGCGTTGCCGCTATTGACCGGTTCGCCGCCAGGATGGTCGTCAGACTCCTCGTCTACCCCAATCTGGTCGGACTCATCGTCCGTCTCGTCTTGAACTGACTCGGCGGCGTTTAAGCGGTCCTCATGATTTCGGACATCGCTCAGGCTTACCTTACCGCCATCGGGCACAATGATATCCGCCAGTTCGAAGCCAAGTCCGCCTATCATCGCCAAAGCGTCGTCTGTGGCTTCGCCGCTGTTGATCACTCCATCGTCCCACCCGGCCTCGGCGGCCTCGGCGGCCTCGCCGGCGTGCGCCTGGGCGGCTTTTACGCGGTCCTCATGGTTCCGAACATCCTTGACGCGGATCTTCCCGCCCTCTGGTACGCGGATATTCGCCCGTTCGAAGCCCAGTTTTTCGATCATCGTTTGTGCGTCCGGCGTTGCGCGACCGCTATTGAGTTTCCGCTCGCCGTCGTCCTGTTTCGTTTTGGCGGCGGCTTCTTCGGATGCGGTTTTCGGGACCGCGGCTATTCGTTCCTTTTCGTCGGCGATGCGTTTGCTCAGCGCCACGACGGTCTGTTGGTCTCGTGCGTCGCGAGCATCTTCGCGGAGCCTTTCGTATCGCTGGAGGACTGTTTCGTTTTCGGGAACTTCGCTGGTGCGAACCGTTCCGCCGGCCGCTTTGATCTTGTCTGTCAGCGCGTCTGCTGATTGTTTATCGCCATTGAGCGCCGCTTCCCTGCGCAGTTCGCCCAGGCGTTCGAGTGTGTATTCATTACCGGTCGGTATGGGTCGTGCTCTGGGCATGTGTTATGCTCCTGTATCCCCGCCGGTCGGGGCGGATTCCGTTGATGCGGGTGTTTGTTCGTTGTTATTGGTTGGCGCTTGCTGTCGGCCCGGTCGCTGACCGGACGGTGATCGGAATGTGCTTATCTTCGTCGAGTTATCTACTTTGGCCCCTGACCCCGCCCGCCCGCCTGACCGGATCGGTTGTTTCTGTTCTACGATTTGTTCCACGGGCACGAACATATTCGCGGCGTCTTCGATATCGAGTTGTTCGCCGGTGATCTGTGCTATCCGTTCGACGTTCAGCGTCATGCCCTGCTGCTGAGCCGCGATAACCATATTCGGATTCGACAGCACATCTCGGATCCAGGCGTTAATGCGGGTGTACTCTTGTTCGGGCGACATCTCGGGATGATTGTGCGAACTGATGCCGACGGTGTAATCGTGGTAACTGCCTTCTCGTTTGGTCGGGTCCCATATCCGGGTAACTTTGAATCCGTTAACGTCCCCGCCGATTTTCAGCGTGAGCGTTCGTCGTTTGTTCGGATCTGTCCAGACGTACCCGCCAAGTTTTTTTACAATGGACTCGCTGCATTTCCGGATGGTTCGGAGCCAGTCGTTTATTCGTCCGGACGCGTTATTCATTTTGAGCTGATCTTGTCCGAGCGTATCGGAGTCGGCGTTGACCCCGCCGATCAGGTTAGGATTACCGGCGATCGTATTGGCGTAATCGTCGAGCCATGCGACGGTCTTATAGCTCGATTCGTTCGCCCCTCCGAACGACACTTCTTTGATACTGGTCGGTTCATCGATCAGCACGATATCGCCGTCGTCTGACGTTCTGATCGCCTGTGCGTCTTCCTCGCGTCCTTTTTGACCGACGGCGATATCTTTCTGCCTGTCGGCCTGCCGTCCGATTTTGCGTCCGAGTTTATTGAGTAGCGTGTACAGATCGAACACGGCCCCGACAACTGGGACCGGCAGCATGTTATCCGGTACGGGGTTGAATCCGATCACATCGTATGGACCGCTCGGATCGCCTTCCCAATCGACCTGATTGAGGAACCCCGCGTTGATGTACCGGACATCGCCCGGGATGGTCACCACCTGCTGCTTGCCGGGCAGGAACACATTAACCAGTTCCAGGCGCCTGATAAACTCCTGGTCGCTGGCCATCCCCTCGCCCGCCGAGTAGCCGGTATCGAGTTCCGATCTGCTTCGCATTGGCGCGAGAAGTTGTTGAATTTGGGTTTCGTTGAACATGCCTGATTCGCGTGCGATATCTTCGCTCAGGAAGAACCGATCGCCCTCGTATTGGGCCAGGCGTCGTTTTCGGCTGGTCATATCGATGATGTAGTCGGCGAACGAGACCTGTTCGCTGAAGATCGTACCCGCGTCGGGGATCAGATCGTACTTATCGGAGAATCCGGGCATTGCCTTCAGGCCCGTCTTGATTATCCCGAGCCCGAACAGGCTGTCGAGCACCGCTTCGCTGATTGACTCGTCGAGTTTGATTTGCGAAAGCTCATCGTCGATCGCCAGTCTGAACGTTTCGGCGAACGCGGCGTTCCCTTCGATCGTTGCCACGGTCGCCTTGGGCGCGAACCTTAGAGCCGGCACAAATGACGCTACGAGCGAATAGACCAGGTTTAGCGGATCCCTGATCGAAACGTCCTGTTGTCCGTAGTTGCTTCCGGCGTACTGGCGAATGAATTGCGTGCGTTGCGATCGGTGAGGTTGCAGTCGTTTCTCGCTGAAGACAATGGAATTGAGTAGCCGTTGCGCTTCGGGCCGTCCGCCGGTGTTCGACGTTTGGACGCCGACGCCGTCGGCGGCGTGTTTCTTTTGGTCCCCCGACCGCGTGTCCTGGATTATTTCATCTTGCCCGGCCGCGTTGGGGTCGACGCGGCTGGTGGTCCGTATTTCTTGCGTGGCTACTACCATCCGTCGCGAGCCTTTTTCTGTTTAAGGTTTTCTCGAATCTTCCGTCTCGCCGCCGCGGACCCTTCGGGCGTTTGCGGTTTCTCTAATACTCTGTACTTCGGCAGATCGATACACGCACGATAGGCCAAAGCGGCGGAAATCACAAGGTCGCCGTGCTTTTCGCGTACTTCCGGCGTATAGCTTTTTAGTCGCTGGTGGCATGGTTTGCCCCGTTCGTCGTATATGTACTGTCGATGTTGTTCGGTCGTTTCGAGGCATCGAATGATTGGTATGCCTTGCTCCAGCGCGTCCACCCAGGGCCCGACGAGCAGGTCTGACGTTATTTCACCGCGCGGCCAGCCGAGGTCTTTGATTTTTACTTCTCTGAGTCCGCGTTTGGGGTTAGTCGCCCGCCATATCATCGGGTAGCCGACGTCTGCGATCGCACGTAGCGCCGTCATCCCGTGCATTTTCCTCACACAGCATATCAGGGCGTTGTTGTAGTGTTTGCCCACCTCGACGGCGAATCGGCCCAGCAGTCCCGGCCTGATCGTATTACAGGCGAACGTGGCGACGATCTCGCGAGTGTCCGCGGCCATTACCGAGATCGTGGAGTCTGACTTTTCAACCCCCTCGCCCACGTCCATACCGGCGCCGTACGTTCGCTGTCTCATTTCCGGCAGGTTCGTCAGTCCGGCCAGGTCGGGGTCGTCTTCCACGTTTGGCGGGACGAACACTTTGAGTCGTCCTGTTTTCTTTTCGACGAGCATGTACTTGTAGTGACCGAGCGAGTTTCGCTGGGCGATTCCGTTTTTGGTTATTTTGTGGATGTCCATCAGCATCACCGGGTTCGTTGCATACCCGCGTTGCCGGTCGATCCACTGCTCGTCGAAAACAGGCGACCCGTTTTGGGCGTCCCAGTCGCGCAGATATTCCTTTTTGAACCGCCAACCCGGCAGAGCCGCCTCCTCCGACGCGATAACCTCATTTGTAAACGTCTTGGGGTCGGCCTCCATGCCCAGGTCGACCGCGACGAACGTATTGCCGTTACCCCTGACGGTCATCCCGGACATGAGTACTCTTCGCTCGCCGATGGCGATATGCATATCCTCGCCGCAATGTCCATTTACATCAATTTTCATCGTCGAGTCGATCCTCGTGTAGTCGTCGCGAGTGGCCACCGTCGGCCAGGTCGGGCGTTGTGAGCTGCACGTACCATCCACCGCCTCTAATGCACGGTCGAGCTGCTGTGTACGAGTCTCCGGCCTCTGGCTGGAACGCTGATTCATCCGAGAGTATCCCCGACGCCGTTCGCTGCCTGATTATCGCGGCGCCCTGTGGAATCGCCCAGAGCGTGGACCCCACATCGCCTCGAATTCTGATCATCTTACCGGCCGGATCGTAGTCGGGTACGAGCTTTTGCTGGAACGGGATATGGTTCATTATGTACTTGCCGCGTCCGAGCAGCCCGTCGCCGCTGTTCTCGTCGCCAACGGCGTCATCCTCTCTTTTCGACTGCAGCATGATCAGCCGGCCCCGGTGAAACACCGCATCCCACAGCGCGAGAATAACCATCAGCCAGGTCATTTTCATTTGCCGGCTCTTGAGTATGCTCAGGCATAGATTCACCTGCCAGAGTCGCGTCATGTACTGGAGGTATCGGCGGTCCCATGGGAACTTTTTGCATGGGTCGTCGTCTTTTTCGTGCTGGTCGCAGGTGTATACGAACCACCGCTGGAACGCTATCGGGTCACGGCGTGCTATCTCCCACCGCGCCGCCATCCTCTCCGTCACCCCCAGTACCATCGTCGGTAAGACCAGCTGTCCTCGCAAGTCGGCTAAGGTCTTCATCGCTCATCTCCCGCATCCCCTGACTGGTCAGCAGCAGTCCGGGCGCCGATGGGTCTGTATTAACTCGAAGATTATGTTTCTCGACCACCATTCCGAACACTCTCGCCAACAGGCCCAGGGCTTGCAACCGATTAAACATTTTCACTCGCCGCCGGCGGGTTACCGTTGTGGAGGCATCCTTGTTAGTCTTTGTTGTGATTATATCCGTAACGCTCTCGATCAGACTCGTATCGATACCGTCCGCCCTCAACTCGCCCAGTGTTTTTTTACCATCGAGATACGGCTCGAAGTCGGCCATGTCGATGCCAAGCGCTATCCTCGCGATCGCCAGTTCGACGTTTCGTTGCTCGACCCCATTATCGGCGAGATGTTCTGAAATTGCCGCTCGAACCTTAACATTTCTTAACAAACGCGACGCGCCCGCGTCCGATGCCTTGGGCTTGTAACCTGCTTGTACATAAGCCTTTGCCCCGATGAAATGTTCGCAGTAGTTTAGTACGAAAAGCTGTTGTCGTGCGGTAATTGCGGAAAACGCATTTTGTGGCTCCGTCGTCGGATTAAGTGTCTCTGGTTCTACTAATACAGGCTTCTCTTTTTTTTTACCCGTTTTGGTTTGGTTTTGGCTGTCGTTTTCTTTGCTATTTTCTTCGTCGGCATTTTGGTTTTACCGGAAGAAGCCGGCCGCATCCGTGGGGTCGACTTCTTTGCTTTCGGCGTGGCGCCTTTGTGTTTGCGATCCTTCGCGTTCATACAAGGCCAATCGGCTAATCACAGTTGAGACTTTACAGATTTTTTTAGTGGTTGGCGTCGTACAGCGTTTCGATTAGCTGGCGGGTGGCGTCCGCCCCCACAGTTACGAAATTATTGCCATTCCATGCCCGCTCTCGCTCCAGTCGTCCGGCTCTGCGGGCCAGGGCCAATCGCGAGGCGCCGACCTCCAGCGGCGAGCACGCGGCCAGGACCGGCGAGTTGATGCCGTCGACGCGAACATTGATATCCTCGACATCGACATCGAAAACCGCCTCGACCCATGCCCCGGCGCCCGAACCACTGTAACCGCGTTGTTCGATACCATCGAGACGAGCTCGATCCAACGCGGCGGCCAGCCCCGCTAACGTCGGGGGGTGGTAGGACACGCAATCGCGCTGGCGGTCCGTCTGGGTGTAATTGTTGCGGGTGAAAACGTCGAATCGGACAATCTGTTTGGTTGTGGTTGCCGTCTGGTTCATGGTGCTACTCCAAAAAAATAGCCGGCCCTCTGGTGTGATGACCAGTCGAAAGACCTGATCCAGAGGGCGGGCTGTGTTTGATTGTTTAGGTTGACTAGTCATCACACTCATATAATAGCACTGTCCAATATGAATGTCAACAGTAATCTGATATTATTCAACTTATTTTATCGGCGGCCAAACCCCCTTATTCCCCGGCTCGTCAAGGCGGGCGGTCAATTTGGTCACTGTCGACCTCAACATGGTAAATTTCGTTTTCTTTTTCATGCTTCGCCGTTCTCGATCATCGCCCGGCCCGCATCTATGCGCGCATGCCCGAGTTCCAATAGTTGTTCGCCGCTGAGATCCACCATCATCTCGCCGGCCTTGTCAGGGAGAATAATCATCAGAAACACAGCCGTCCGATCCTTCCCTTTCGCCACATCCAGGGATAACCCACCGCCTCTACAGCGTCGCCTTGCTCATTTTGTGCAGCAGATGCGAAAATTCGCTCATCCAGATACGGACCCTGGCCAGCACCGTCGCCTCGTGCGGCGTTCGGTTGACCAGGTCGTCCTGATTGATCCGGACATCAATCTGCGTCAGGTGCACGGCCTTTCGGCATCGAGTATTGGCGAATTCGCATATCGTCTCATCCGACAGTTCCAGCCTGGCCGCCTCATCGAGGTACTGTTCCCACTTGTTGCCGTAGCACGCATATTCCTTGTTCCTGTGTCGAGGATCGGGCAGATCCCTGGCTGACCATCCGATCGCCTCGTAGATCACCATGGCGAAAGCCTTTGGCGAGGGCGGGTGCGGCGTGGCGTCCGGCGTCATGTCCAGCCGGGTGCTCTCCCCCTTCCCCTCCCCATCCGGACGGCCCGGGGGACTGTGACATTCAATGCCTCCAGTCGCCGCCGGGTCCGTCCCGGGGGGTGTGCCGTCGCCGTTGTGTTCGCCGTCGCCGTTGTGTTCGCCGTCGCCGTTGTGTTCTTCGTTGCCGTTGCCGTTGTGTTCTTCGTTGTCTCTGTGCATCTGTTCGCCGTTTTCTTCCCCGGTTGCTGGGGGTGTAGGCCTTACAAGTTTTTTTTGTTCCTGTTTACAGTTAGCACTGACCACAGGGGCAGGGCGTTCGGGTTCGTGTTCCAGTTCACGTTCACGTTCACGTTCACGTTCCTGTTGCGCGCGCCCGCGCGTAACACGTCCGGAATTTTCTGGAATTTTCTGGAAATTTCCGGAAATTTCCGCCACGTCCGTAACCACTTCACCGGTCGAGAGATAGATGATTTCGGACAAACCATCTTCTTTCGTTATCTCAAAGACCTTGACAAGATCGACTTTTTCGATCAGTCCGAGTTCCGCCAGGTTCCAGATCGCCCACAGGACGTCTCCAGTGGCGATTTCATCCAGGCCGATCATCTGTGCGATTTCCTTGTTTGTGGCCGCCCTGGGCAACCTGGGCGACAGGAAGTATCCTCTGAAGTGCGATCGGTCGCCCGCGACGGCGAGCATCAGTTGCCATATCGCCATCAGCTTGAATCCGCCGGCGGCGATCAGATCGCGTCTGACAGCGTCAATATGCTGTCGATCTATATCCTTATCACCGCGTACGAAGTATTTCAAATACTGTAGCGGCGATCTGGACCCTTTTCGTTTCACATCGTCGGGTTCGTAGAGGATTTTCCAATCCGTCACCTGCCAAACCTGTTCATTGGCCATGTCTTACTTTCTGTTCCAACTGTGTTATCGAGTTTTCTGAGCGGCCTTGACGGTCGCCGCAAGGTCCATCCGCTTGACCATCTTGTAGGCTGTCATACCGCAGCATCCGATCGACCTGGCCACCGCGGCGACGTTGCCGTCGCATCGTCGGATCGTGGCGATCATTTCGTCTCGCGTAATGTTGAATTTCTTTGTTCGGGACCTCGGCGTCTTTGCGTTTTGCATCGCCTGGCCCTGTCGGCCCATAAGTTCCATGAGGCAATCGGTCATTCTCAAAGAGAATACTTGTGCATCGGCAGCGGCGTCCGCCAGTTCCTCGATCGCCATTTTGTATTGTGCTTGAGCATCTTTTGCGGACTCTTCAATCGCGATCGAGTTGGCCCGTATCAATTTCGCCAGTTCGGCGAACGATTTTTTCCTTATCATCCGCCTGAACTTCTCTCGATTCATTATCGTCTGTTTTTTTATCGCTCTCATGTCGCTTTGCTCCTGGCAACTGGCAACTGGTGACTGGCAACTGGCAATCCAGAATCGGAACTGCCTTTCGCCGATTGAGTTTCGTGACGACCTCCCGAGCCTTTTCAACAACGCCCGGCATGAGCGGTCCCGGCGTCGTCCGCGGCAGGCC
>Ga0307928_10002637_pt1 | contig 13784 bp, 13 predicted proteins | sample AceLakmetagen232_FD_201815 | JGI IMG/M metagenome (GOLD analysis project Ga0307928, IMG submission 201815) | Saline water microbial communities from Ace Lake, Antarctica - #232 | ecosystem: Environmental > Aquatic > Non-marine Saline and Alkaline > Saline | place: Antarctica: Ace Lake... | reverse complement strand
TTCAAGCGCGGGTATTCCCGCAAGCATAGAAGTCCCTATTTATTGTTTTAGACGTTAAGGTTATCTGTTCTATTTTCTTTCCCGTAGTATTTCAACCGGATTAAGCTTTATCCGGGGCCGTTTTGGCTCGTTCTGTCTTAGACACACTGTGCGGAGCGCCACATACGGTGCACCGGGCTGTGTCTTCTTTTTCACTCGTGTTCAGTACACGGTTTCCCTTTCCGTACGTTTTATCCTGAAACGAATGTACGCAGGAGCAGTGTTTAATCAGTGTTGCCATTTGTGATTTCTCCAATCAGTTGTCGAGTTTAGTTTCTTTCCACCTTTTGTTAACAACGTGCTCGGTGCTTCTGATCCGACGGTCTCCGGGGTTGGCGGGGCCCGGGTGTTGGCTTTTTTCCAGAAGCAGGTCAGGGCTTTGTATACAGGTGCATCCAGAAATATAGTGTTATATGCGGACACGCCGTCTTCCGTGGTGAGTTTGAGCAGCCCGTTTTCAACATCGGCGTATACTCCGTCACCTAGATATTCTTTACTTTTGGACATATTATTCCTTTATTTCCATTTGAGATTACGGGTCTGTATCGTGAATACATCTCCAGTCTGACCCCAGGTACACCGTGATATCATTATTCTCTCGTGGGTATCCAGGCGTTCGACAACGGTGTGAGGGTATATTTCATTAACCCTGCCTCTGTAGTCCGCATCCGTCTTGACAGTAATAACTTTAACCTCTACAAGTGTCGGTACGCCTCGAAATCCCAATAGCCTCCCGCACCCGGATAGAAGGAACACAAGGATCAGGGACGTTAATATAACTTTCATTTTTATCTCCTTTTTACAGCTTTAATACCTTGATGGCATAGTTAGCAATTTTGAGTTGAACTTCTTTTTTGTCAGTTCCGGCGGCGAAGGCGTAGGTAACGGCGGCGAAGGCGTAGGTAACGGCGGTATCGGCGGCGTAGGCGGCGTAGTCGGCGGCGTAGGCGGCCTCGGCGGCGGCGTAGGCGGCGGCGTGGGCGGTGGCGGCGGCGGAGGCCTCGGCGGCGTGGGCGGCGGTATCGACGGCCTCCTTTGTTTTTTTACAGGAATTTTTAAGCCACGCTTTCGCCGCATTAATCGCGTTTCTCGGCCTTTTATCTTCGGGATATTTCTTTTCAAAAATATCAAGTACACATTCAGCCGCGAATACCGCAATTAAAACAGCCTGTTTTTTGGTTGTAATTAATTTTCGCATAACCCAGCGGGAATCTTCAGACCTTCCGCACTCGATCAACCCCAGCATAATTTTAGCCGCGTCAGTCTCGTCCTGTGACAAAAACCGTTCCACGCCGCCGCTGCAGGCGTTATTTTTTTGCAGCCAGTCTTTTGTAATTTTCATTTAGGGTTCCTTTTTACAGCTTTAATACCTTGATGGCATAGTTAGCAATTTTGAGTTGAACTTCTTTTTTGTCGGTTCCGGCGACCTCGGCGGCGGCGTAGGCGGCGCAGATGGCGGCCTCGGCGGCGGCCTCGGCGGCGTAGGCAACGGCGGTATCGGCGGCATTGGCGGCGGCGGCGCAGACGGCGGCCTCGGCGGCGTAGGTGGCGGCCTTGGCATCGGCGGCGTAGTCGGCGGCGGCGTAGGCGGCGGCGGCGTCGTAGGCGGCGCAGACGGCGGCCTCGGCGGCCTCCTTTGTTTTTTTACAGGAATTTTTAAGCCACGCTTTCGCCGCATTAATCGCGTTTCTCGGCCTTTTATCATCGGGATATTTCTTCTCGAAAATATCAAGTACACATTCAGCCGCGAATACCGCAATTAAAACAGCCTGTTTTTTGGTTGTAATTAATTTTTGCGTAACCCAACGGGAATCTTCAGGCCTTCCACACTCGATTAATCCCAGCATAATTTTAGCCGCGTCAGTCTCGTCCTGTGATAAAAACCGTTGCACGCCTGGACTGCATGCGCGATTTTTTTGCAGCCATTTCTTTGTAATTTTCATTTAGGGTTCCTTTTTACAGCTTTAATACCTTGATGGCATAGTTGGCGATTTTGAGTTGGATTCCTTTTTTGGCGGCATCGGCGGCGGCGGCGGTAGCGGCATCGGCGGCGGCATCGGCGGCGGCGGCGGTGGCATAGGCGGTGGTGGCATAGGCTGCATAGGCGGCGGCGGCGGCGGCAGAGGCCGCGGCATCGGCGGCGGTGGCATAGGTGGCATAGGCGGCATAGGCGGCGGCGGTGGCGGCATCCTTTGTTTTTATACAAGGGTTTTCTATCCATTCTTTAGCGGTATCAATTGCTTTCCGGGGCCTTTTATCGTCAGGATATTTCTTCTCGAAAATATCAAGTACACATTCAGCCGTGAATACCGCAATTAAAACAGCCTGTTTTTTGGTTGTAATTAATTTTTGCATAACCCAACGGGAATCTTCAGGCCTTCCGCACTCGATCAACCCCAGCATAATTTTAGCCGCGTCAGTTTCGTTCTGCGACAAAAACCGTTCCACGCCGCCGCTGCAGGCGTTATTTTTTTGCAGCCAGTCTTTTGTAATTTTCATTTAGGGTTCCTTTAAAGTAAGAGCCCGCACTTCGAGCGGGGTAATGTGTTAGTACTACAGACTATTTCACGATTTTGACGGAAGCGCCTTTATACGCTTCGGACAATATTTTCATTGCCTTTTCGCGCGGGATTTCAACCTCAGTTCCGGCTACGTTAAACAACCCATTCAACTGCGCGGGGTTTATGCGGTAAGTACCATAACGCCACTCGCTCGGGACTTCCTCAGGGGCGTCCCACTGGCCTAGGCGTTGCTGGACCCGTGGAGAATTATCTCGTAACAGGTTCTGGGCTGTGGAGCTCATCATATGGAATTCAACATGGTCTTGGTTCAGAAGTTCCATTATCAGTTTTAATTTGAGATACGAGTCGTGGGCGCTATTTTTTTCCGCCTTCTCTTCGTGGTACAGTTCGTCCAGATTTTCAGGGTTTATTCGGTATACACCACCCTGCATGTGCTCCGGCTTTTGGGGTTTATACTCAGGTCCGGTGCCCCATCCCGTAAAATTACAGGCCTGTACATCGTCGAAGTAGTGTACCAGCAGACACCGGGCGTGAACACTCATCTTGTGAAACGGGGTCAGCGCGTCGTTCAGCAGTTCTTTTCGCACTGCTTGGTTTATTTTATTAGTCATTTCAGGGGTCCTTTCAGGGGTCCTTTCAGGGGTCCTTTCGGGGGTTTTTTTAGAGTCGGAAACAGCGTAGGCGGCACCTTTTGTTTTTTTACAAGGGTTTTTAAGCCACGCTTTCGCCGCATTAATTGCATTCCTCGGCCTTTTATCATCGGGATATTTATTCTCAAAAATATCAAGTACACATTCGGCTGCGAGAATCAATTTCAGTATAATCTTAGCCGCGTCGGGTTCGTTCAGCTTCACGGGGTTCGTTCGGCAGAGTTCGTCCAGTTTTTCAGGGTTCATATCGGGGGTTTTTTCAGAGTTGGAGTCGGGTCCGTTCAGCTTCACGGGGTTCGTTCGGCAGAGTTCGTCCAGTTTTTCAGGGTTCATACGGTAAAATGCGACACTCATGTACTGGGCAATGACACAGGTTTTCCGCCAAGGGGAGATACGTTCCGGATCAGGGTCCCGGATTTCAACATCGTTGATGTTGTCCTTTAGTATCTTCTGGACCGTTTTCGTCATCTGGTAAAACGGCAACGCTTTCGGGCCGTTATTCAGCAGAGCATCTTTTAGTGCCTGGGTGAACTCCGGGGCGGGTACCAGGGTGGCTTTTATTTCCCGGGATTCACTCGGGGCAGGTACCAGGGCGTCGATGGAAGCTAAGATGGCGTCGTAGGAAGTGTAAGGAGTATCTTTAAACGGGGTTAATGTGAACTGTATGTCGGTACCATTCCTCTGAATTTTCCATAAATTCAATTGCGGGTTGTTCACATCGGGGCGTGGTAACATGGCGTCCTGGATTCCGAGTTTCGGGGCGCTTGTGGCCCATTGAACGTGTGAACATTCGAGGTATCTCTCGGGGTATGCTGACCAAAGGTTAAGGCGGAACGACAGGGGTTTTGAGTCCCAGAAGAAGAATCCATCCGCGTCGTGGGTGAGATGAGTGAATTCTTTGGGTAAAATGATCCTGTGGAGGGATGTGTGTTTATCAATATTCATGAGATGTTTCCTAAGTAGGGAGAAGCAAAAAGATGCGAGTACTGCATACAGCAGCACCGCGGTTAGTGTTATTAATATCATTAGTATAATACGGAACATAGCTGGTTCCTTTCGGGATTATTCCCTGGGGACTTTTATTTCAAGTCTGAGCCAAACAGGTCTTAGCCATCCAGTACCGTGATCCCACCCAACGCTATGCTTCCATACCCCCAGACCATGTTCATATGCGGTAAACTCTCGGAGGACTTTCCGCTTGAGACATCGCAACAGAACAAAGCGCCGGATCGTACCACAACAAGGCGCTGGACACGTACCCAAACGGGGCGTTTTCGGTTGTTCGTTTTTGTCATTCATAATTCCTTCTTTCCGGTTGTGCTGGCCCCCGTTGTCCGGTGAGTCAAAGCGTTAGAGAGACAACAAACGGCGGGCGGTTGCTCAGGCCATCCGCTTACCGACAGGTCAAAGACTACCGCGTCGTCCCAGTGACTTCTTGCTGGGGTGTGCCGCCTTTCGTCTGACCGTTTGTGCCTCAAAATTTTATTTCAATTTCTAATTATGAATCTGTTTTGTTAAGCCAATCTCGTCTGTTTCTGGCGACTTGTTTGCATTTATGGCGAGAAGCATAGAAACCATTGTTCATAACCGCATACATTCGCAGTTCTTTATCCCATTCGAGATACCATTTTGTTTTTATCTCTCCTCCTTATTCCAGGGCGGTTATACTGAGACAGAGTACGGTGTCGGGGTAAGTCTCCAGTTTACGTTTCAGGATTAGATGTGAAGCGACTTCGAGCAATTGTGACAGGGGGCCTGTGGCCAGGGCTATATATACGTTTGCGGCTTTGTACCGGCGGTATTGAATTTTCTGGAGTTTGGTTTCATGGGGGCAAGGTACTGCCTGGCACCGGATAACCATAGATTGGTATTTCCGGTTCACAGCGGAACAAAAACCTTCAGCGGAGCTACGGGTGCGGAATGCATATAGGGGGAGTAAGGGGTGTCGGGGGACGACTTTTTTTCCTTTGGTGTAGGACATAGCCATTCCACCGAAGATTATGGCACTTAGTCTTAAGTGCCTACGTACTACTTTGTATACGACCATGCTGTTTTCCTGTTTTTAGGGGTTGATTGGTGAAATAGGTAGAAGTATCTAGGCGCTCTATAGGTACAAGGTCTTATGAGCAAACCTAAATAGAAAGGCCTAGATTCGGGCTTTTTATGTAAATTGTCAATGGAGCGCCTAGATAGAAATAAGTAGAAATAAATAGGTAGAAGTAATCGGTTTCGGGGTTTTCGGTGTTTTCTAAATAGATAGTACTAGGTACTCGTATACCACCATTTCTTTAATACGTTGTGACTAGATAAATATAGATAGTTATTAAGTCGTGAAAAAAATAGGCATAAATAAGTACCTAAAATATTTTCTAGTACTTTGTATTTAGGTTATGAAAAAAGAGGGGTGGGTCTGGTACTAGTACTTTAAGTGGATAACGAGTACTAATAGATAATAAGGTCTAGTAATATTAGTATTAAAGGTCTAGTCCTTGTTTTAAAAGAGGTGGATTTTGAAAAAAGGCGATTAGATATAAAGGCTAGGTCTATAGTCTAATCCTAAAGATCTAAGTTACATAGAAAGGTGTAGACCAAAGGATAAATACTTCTAACTAGTACTAGATATGTATTTCGGGATTTAAAATCACCCCAGATAAGTACCTAGTTTGCTATAACTCACGTTGTGGTAGAGAGTTACAAGAGCATTTTTCGGTCTAAAAAAGTGTCATTTTTGGGCATTTTGTAGCAAGTTCACAGACTCAGCACCGGGGACGTTATTTTGCAAGATGCTATGAGTCAAGAAGATACAACGAATTTTTCGTTTTTTCGTTTCCAGTGACCGGGGATACCCCGATTTCTTCTACAGTGTCTGTATAGCGCATATGGGCCCTTTTGGCGTCAATAGGTACCTAGGTACATATAAAATAAAGTACTTCAAATTTAAGGGATTCGACTAGCTCCGGTCATAGGACGGGAACAATAAAGGACTACTAACATTAACTTCTTAATACATATACACTTAGAACCAGTAAAATAAAAAAGCTACCGGTGTTGAGTCTGTGAACTTGATACAAATCGGTAAAAGACCCAATCAAAAACTAGGTACTTATAACGATGTACATATCTCTATACTGGGGTGATTATAGTTAGAAAGGTGTATGGACCTTATAACTAGATCCTTCTTAAATAGATTCTTTTCGGGTGTTTTGGGTGCTTCGGTACTTGGGTGGCTACCGGTCTTGGAGCTACAAAAGACCCATAGGAATTTTTATTCCTATGGGTTGAGGTGCTATATATCTATAGTAATGGTGCTGGGTACCACGAGTTTAATGGTTTACTGAAAAACATCAGTGTATATGTTATGTTATGTATTCGTGTGGTGATTGCACCGTTTGATCCTCTATCTAATTTAGCCAATCCTTTGAAAGGCGCAAATCCTTTATGGGAGATTTGGTGGTTGTATCTGGTAGCTGTTTGTTTGACGTTGTGGCTTGGTATGTGCACGTAGTTTCCTTGTCGCTATGGAAAGTATTAAGTATGAGGAGGCTAGAAGTATCAGCAGGGTAGCTGCAAGTGGTAGGTAGTCCACTATGTATTCTTTAGGTTTCGTTCTTGTAAATATTGCGAATATGTGTATTATGAGGAGTGCTATGGTGGTTACTATAGCTATAGTGTACATGCTGTATTGGATTAAGAGTTGTAAATACATGGGTGTACCTTAGTTGGGAACCCACCAGCTTAGGGAACTGGTGGGTATTGCGATTTTAGACTTCCGTAGGGTGTTCTACGGGTGCGACAACACCGTCGGTTATCGCGGTGGCAACTTCAGGGACTGCTTTGGTTGTGACTCTGGCTGCTTTGCATACCATAGGCATCGCTTCTCCGTTAGCACGTGCTGATGTAGCGGGTACTACTTTGAAGGAACCTGCAGTTGCATCCACAAAGGTGAGGTCTCCACCTTTTCGGTCAGGACGGTTTGTTTCGGTAAGTGAGACATCCGAGCATTCGAGGGTTAATCCTCGTTTGTTCGTGATATAATAGTAGGTACCGAAGAACAAATCGAATTCCTTACCTTTGTCTTCACCTTCTTCGATCAGGATTGTTGCATCCAGATACACTGGGTGGTTGTCGACAATCTTGATTTTGTTCTGGTCGTCTGTGGCCAGAATAGCTACATCTAACCCCTTACCTGCGTCGTTGAGGCGTGCATTTTTCGGGTAGAGGTCCATCAGGAACGGTGTGTTCTCGAGTTTTTCGTTACCCCAGGGTTTTCCAGAACCCAGATTGAGGAGAATACCATCGGCCAGTGCTGGGATGGTTATGTTGATTGATCTCTCTTCGTCTTCAATCAAAGCTGTACCGCTAAGTACGTATTTCATGGATTTGATTCCACGTTTTGCGAGCTCACGCCAGTTGCTGGCTGGGATAAGCTCTACATTGATGCGACCTTTGAGGGTGATTATGTTTACATGGTTTTTCATGGTTTGTCTTTCTGGTTCGTTGTTTCGTGTTATATGAGTAAAGAACCTGTTGTAAGTAGGTTCTTAGTTGTTAGGGTGCTTAGATTTAATCAGCTAAAGGGAACCTTACGGTTCCCATTCGCCTGAGCACTGTTCGCAGTGTCCGAGGTGGGTTACCGTACCACATTCGGGACAGAAGGTGTAGTTGAAGCATTGTGTGTCAGTGTTTGCTTCTTGTTTTAATGTTTCTTCCATTTTACGGGTACGTTTTTTGTGTGCACTTACGAGGCCACCTCTTCGGCCACGTTCTTTGCACAGAGCTTTCCACTCTTCAGTTTTCATGGTAGTCCTTTAGGGTTAGTTTTATTACAATATGATTAGATTGCCCCCCGTTGGGACGGGGGTTCAAAGGCCCCTTCGCGCAGCGGCGCTAGGAGTTAAGGGTGCTGTTAAGCCCTATGAAGATGTTTTCACGTATTGTGCCCACTCGAGGTTCTTCGGTATCGGGGGGATTCTGCAGGAAGCTTCGCAGGAACTCCGCCTCTATTGTATCAAGGCAAAGGTTATATTGTATCGTTGACTTTTTTATTACTGTAGCCATGGGGTCTCCTTTCAGTAAAGACTGATTGAGTAGATTAAAACGCTGGCACAGTGTCCGCTCAGGTAACTGAGCGGACAGGTGGGTCGGGTGGGAGTCGGCACCGGTCCCCGGAGGGAAAAGATACCCCGCCCCGGTTATATGGGGGCAGAGTACTTGCTGAGTATTTAAGTTTCGGGTGCTTTTTTCATCGGGACCCCGGTGTTAGTGTGTTGTTTTATGTTTATGCATGGGGGTCTCCTTTCAAAAAGAAACCCCCTTGCGGGGGTCAGTTTAGGGGGTGTTTTCGAGTATTGCTGAAACCGAGTCTAGGGCATCCCAGATGTATTCTCGGTGTTTCGTAGCTTCGGGTTTCTCCCTCCCGGGGTTGTTCCGTAAGAGCCCATACAGGTAACTAGCTTCGTTTACCGTAAGGCCCAGGTTCAGAGTATGAGTAGTACTAACTTCAAGTGAGGCCATATTCAGCCTCCTTTGTTATGATGCGCTTGAATGCGCAATCAACACAGCGCATTAAGGCCTCTTTATGCCCGCTGAGGTTCCAACTCAGCTCGCATGCTATGTCATTATCTTTATACTCTGCGCACCATGCGGTGCCCATTCCAGGACCGAGGTCCTCTTTTGTGAATCGGGCCCCGTTTACGACACACTGTCTCGCCTTGGTCTCGGTCTCAACCGGTGTATCGACCTGTACCGGTACTTGTTGACCGTTAGGTCTGATGAATTCTGTTACTATCATAGTAGCTCCTGATGAAGTTAAGATACCCCCTTGCGGGGGTGGGGAAGTCACCGTAGTGACGGGGACGCAGGCAACTTGCCTGCAGGGCCTCTCCGGAACGGAGTAGAAAGCGGCCCAAAGTTACTTAGTATACCCGGATCACGTGATATCGGGTCCGGTCACAATGCTTCCGCATCATTTCCACGAAAGAAGGGTCCGAGTAGGGGGGCCCGGGGGACGCGTGACGTATTGCCCGGGTCTTTCCCCGGGTTTCCGGGGCTCGGTCCCTTTCGAGGGTCCTGTTCTTGTGGAACAGGTTTTTGATTTTTTCCCAAAGGTGCATGATACTCTCCTTAAAGTTAGTTCGAAGTGATTAGATTAAAAGAAATGCCAGGGGCACAACGGCCTCAAAGAGCACCAGTCCCCAGAGCCACCGTGTCTGGGGGCTCAGGTCCCGGCGTAGTATGTGTCTGAGGGCCCATAGGGCCAGTAGTGCCAGCAGCACTGGTAATAATACGAGCATATTCGGTCTCCTGAAGGGGTAGACCCCCGTGAGGGGGTCGTGAAGGGGGTCAGAAGGGCTCTGCATCTGTTGCAGGTCCAGTGGGACGGCAGGGCCCCGCCAGGGGCGTCTGCTCATCGTACAGGAGGCGTGCGGCAGGGTTGCTGTCGACACGCTGGCCCTGGACTGATAGACTCAGCAGGGCCGATACCACTAGGAAGTGGAGTAAGTCTTGATCCATAATGCTCCTTTGAAAGGTTGAGCCCCCTCGTGAGAGGGGGCGTGTGATTAGAAGGGGGAGGTCGTCCTCGGCGTCAGCCGGGGGGAGGTCGGCCTCGGCGTCAGCCGGGGGGAGGTCGTCCTCGGCGTCAGCCGAGGGGACGCAGTAGAACCAGTTGTCAAGAAACTTGGCGATGGATTCCGGATACTTAGTATCCGTGCCGAAGGCACGGATCACATCGACTGTGTTGATGTGATCGAAGGTCCCGAGACCTCCGAAAAAATCAGCTAGACATCCATCCATGGATGCAACCAACCCGGTGGTTGGGTGATAGACGGAGCTGTTCATGGAACCGTCAGGTTCCATATAAAGATAAGTTACATTACGCATAGTATGTCTCCTTTCTGTAAGACGAAAGGGTTAGATTAAACGTAGCACCAAGGGTAAAGCTATTGCTTTACAGCGTAGCAATGAATGGTAAAGCTATTGCTTTACAGCGTAGCAACAATGGTAAAGCTATTGCTTTACAGCGTAGCAACAATGGTAAAGCTATTGCTTTACAGCGTAGCAACAATGGTAAAGCTATTGCTTTACAGCGTAGCAATGACAAGAGGTGCTGGTGTCAGCCAGTGCTGAGGCGTGGTGAGTCAGTAGGTACATGATAGTATGTATGATGACGAAGAGGTGTGCCTCTGTCACTGATGAGAATGGTGGGTCGGGTGGGCTAGACACCGGTCTGCACAGCGCGAGGGCACACGGACTACGAACACGAAAATCACTGGACGAGCAGACTTCTTGGGCTAAACACCAAGTGGGTAGGGGGTTATATATGTATGATACAGAGGGGGCCCCGCCCCCCCCTCCAAAGAAAGGGCCCCTTATAACATACGTTGTCAGATATATTATTTCAACTTTCCCCTATAAGGCCCCTATTTTCGATTGCTAATCTCAAATTATTGTGGTATATTGTACGTGTTTAAAGGAGAGATCTGTATGTCTGTTGACGATTTCAAACAACTTAAGCTGATAGCCAGCACAAACGCCCGATCCGCCACGGTGGACGGGATTGTTGATTTATACTACGGGGACTCCATCAAACTGTATGTCAAAGGGCTCCCCAAAGCCGACCTGGCTACGTTACGGGCGGATCTCTACTCCAAACCCAACGCGGCAAGCATCCTGGCACAGGTTCTCCCGACCAATTTCGCCAATGTCACTAATAAACCGTATGATTTTTACGCGACATTGACCCTGTTCACCGATGAATTGAAAGACTACCTCACCGACCAGGAGGCAGGGGAGCCTAATCAGACTCAATTGGTCATATCGGACACAAGCGGAGTGTGGATAGACATCACTCTGGATCTGTACCCCAATCCGCAGTTGGATGGGGAGGTACCCCCGGCCATTGTCACAGATCCCTACATTAAAGAGTCCGATCTGGACACGGCGCTGGAAGATTACCTGGAGATAACGGATGCTATTGATAAAGATACCCTTAACACCTCCCTGGATGCTGTTGACGCGTTACCCACCCTGACCCCTAGTAACAGAGAAGCCCGATTCCAGGCTCTGTTGGACGCCCTGATCACTGCAACCACCTAACGGAGTCCCTGAATGCAATATTATTTTAAACCTAACAGGAGAATCCCCCGCAGCCATGCGTCCCTGTGTTACACCGTCCTCGGGTGTATCGTAGTGGCTTATATATTTATTCTGGCCAGTATTGCGAACGGCGCACCGTCATACACCAACCAGACCGGCGACATAGTCCACAATGATATGCCTATGGTCACCGTCCAGTGGGATTCAGCAGACCCTTTCGGGTTCACCGCGTTGAATTACGCCTTATACTACGCAGATCTATTTAGGACTAACGGCGTAACTACCGGTAATATAAGCACTACACTGACCAACTACGTCCCTTATTCAGTATTTATAGGTAGTACTAACGCCCTAGGTGGTGAAATTGCGTCAAACGACACGGAGATCCTTGCCCTGCAGGCCGCGGACACCGTCACCGCCAACACTATTGGTAATATAACCAACGATGTTGCTCAGGCCCAGATAGATATAACTAATAATACCTATATAGCTACCCTGGCTCTGACGAACCCACCCTCTTTTTCAGGAGTTATCACAAATCTCTCCGATAGTATCTACCTGTGGCAGGAGAACACCAACATTGTAATGGACGCCAGCGGATATCGCTGGTTAAGAAACAGCTCCGATGCCACAGGGTACCTTTGCAACGCTCAGTCCGGTATAGACACCGATCTTGTAGGTACATCTTACTATAATCTCACCTCCGCGGTCGGCGGGGTCACCTCCTACGTGGAGCTGGACGACACTTTTTCGTCTCTGCTCCAGTATTCCTCGGTGTCAGGGTACTGGGTGTTTACGTACGGAGGCAGCGTTCTTACTCTGTTTGATTTCGGTACCGCGGCGCAGCAGTCCATAGCGCTGACCTCAGGTGTGTACACTGTTAATTTCGAGCGGTACACTAATCTGGCATATGTAACCTACACCTATATTGAGAACTTCGCCACCTCAAACGAGCTGGCGACTTCCTTCGCGGAACTTGAAGCGTCCCTCGTCGCGGCGTCTCTGGGGGCCTCCAACTACACGGACTCGGTCGCCAGCGGGCTGTCCAACAACCTGCAGTCCCAGATTACAGCCAATACGGAGGACATCACCAACCTGGAATCCGAGGTTGACGGCATCATTGAATCAAACCTTACCGATTTTGCGGAATGCTTTTTCAGCACCAACAAAACAGTCAAGCTCTGGGGCAACCACACAGCCATGTCCAATGACTATATCACGGTGGAGGGGGACTGGCTTGTACATTACAGGGTGTCTCCGGTGGTATACTGGTACTTATCAGCTACAGGTACTACAGATGTTGTCGCGTATTCCAACGGGGTTTTCAAGCTGACAGACACCCCCGCCTGGCCTGCGCCTCTCTATACCAGTTCAACCCTGGAGGTATATGACACGGAGTCCGCCAAGTGGCAGGTGACCGTATCCAGCGTCCCGGGATTTAAGGAGACTTTTGCGGAGGGGTACCCGTTTGATAATACCACCAATTATATATGGAGATCGGCGGTACCGTATACGAATTCATCTTTTGAGGCCGGGGACGACTACACATTCACCCCGGAGTCCGTGGCTCTTACCCATCTTCTCGGGACCGACCCGGGGGGCGTGCTGGTATACTGGACCTCTACAACCACTGTAAGTGAAGTATCCCGTGCCTATGTGGGGGCTCTCCCCGCGGACGCAGTCAATCTTTTCGGTGTACAGGACGGCGAGGGCGAATGGACGCTATACGCCCCGGAATAAGGAAGTAAAATGAAAAAAGTATTAATCACAGTTTTAGCCCTCGGTTTTTTAAACGTCTGCGCCGCCACCGTCGAAATTACGGGCCTGAACATCCAGACGGACACCGCGAAAGTGGTGACCGGGGTCCAGTCGAACACCCTTGCAACCGCGCTGCAGCCCGCTGCGACAAACGGGTTGGTCACAGCCTCGATAACAAACGGGTTTGTCACAGCCTCGATAACAAACGGCCTTACTATCACGGAAGAGGATATACTCGCCGAATATCTTGAGCAGTACGGCACAACCGATATCACTGTCACGCCGACAAATGCTTTTACCTTCGACGGCACAAATACGATCACGGCCTACAGCGGAAGCTACACAAATATCGTGATACCGTACGAGATAAACGGGATTGCGGTTACGGCTTTTGGGGATAGTGTATTTCAATATAACGTACATGCTATCTCTATTACTGGTAGTAAAAACCTTACCACGATTGGTAATGCCTTTGCTTCTGACTGTCAGAATCTCACATCTATATCTCTTCCAAGTGTTACTGTTATTGGAACTTTGTTTGGTGGAAGGGATTTCATTACAGGAAACTTAAATTTAACAAGAGTTGAGTTTTCTTCTGATGCTCCTACGCTTGGATCAAATCCATACGGCAGTTCCCCCAACGTTATAAACTACATCCTAGACGCATCGGCAGAGGGTTGGACGAACTTCTTCGGCGGTCGTCCGGTTGTGTTTCCGA
>Ga0307928_10002636_pt1 | contig 13789 bp, 14 predicted proteins | sample AceLakmetagen232_FD_201815 | JGI IMG/M metagenome (GOLD analysis project Ga0307928, IMG submission 201815) | Saline water microbial communities from Ace Lake, Antarctica - #232 | ecosystem: Environmental > Aquatic > Non-marine Saline and Alkaline > Saline | place: Antarctica: Ace Lake... | reverse complement strand
CGATCTTCTTTTCTGCGTCCGTCATCGTACTTCCTCGTCGACCCCTCTCCCGAAGTTCCACTCCAGGAAGCTGCGGTACACCTTCGCGTATGATATTCCCCACTCGGCGCCATGATCGACAGCCAGCTTCTCGGCGCCGAACCATGTCATTGCATGCGCCCATTCGTGAATCAGCGCCTCCATCCTCAGTTCGAGACACTGCCTCTTCTCGATCTGTATCAGGAATTTCCCGCGGACCAGTTCGCAGTTAGCCAGGTCCGCGCTCTCTTCGTAGGGATGCTTCGGAATCTCCAGGCATCGCACTGACACCGGCCGCGACGGTGGCCACTTGCGCTTCAGCCACGACAGCATCATCCGGTATCTGGTAGAGTTCTTGAGCCTAGCCATTATTACTCCAAAAAAGCCCGCTGAAGTCCCGGTGTCGCAACGCGAGCCGGTAAATCCTCAGCAGGCGAATCCCTATTATGCCGTAGGGTAGCAGCGTCCTTCTATCTCCCTGACACGATCACTTTGCCATGGCACGCGGAGCATCGGTGACAACCGAGGCGTCGCGTTCGCGGACTGCATCGGAGAGCTTGGCGGCAATCAATGCGCGCCCGCTCTCGGAGCGGAGGGAGGCTGTCAGAAGATTGTCGAAGACCTTCTCAAACTCAACAAGAACGCCAGCCTCCCCGCCTGCAAATGTTTCGGCAAGCTCTTTGATCTTGTGTGACATGCCACTGTAGTCGCCGACGCTGTAGTCAATCAGAAATTCCGGCGTCTTTTTCAGGCCGAGCCCAGACAGGGACGCGGCGAGTCTCGCGGCGCCACGCCGGCGCTCTTCAGCGGCCGTGTCTTTCTTGAATAGCCAGGCGACGGCGACGTATCCGGCGGCGAGTGCAACAATAGCAAACAGAATTACTTCCAGAAAAGTCATAGCAAAACCTCTTTGTTGTAGTTGGTGACGTGAACTTCAAGTGGTGCGGTTGCTGGCTATGCTATGCACCAGTCTTCTGACAGGAGATCGGTCTGACTGGCCAGCCACGGGACGAGATCTCCTTGCACGGTCCTGATGAAGATATAGGGCAGAGTCATCTCGTCCTCTTCTGGTGATTGAAGCGGAGAGTGAAGCATAAGGCGTTGCCCCTTGCCGTTCCACCCGACCCTCGTGACTGCGCGACCGTTCTTGAGGACGCGTAACGCCTCTCCGAAATCAAACATGGTAGTAGACTCCATTGCAGACTCTCTTTCTCGATAGTTAGTAAGTGACAGTTTGTGACGAAATGAATTCAGGCTACCCTTCGGAGTAGTACAGCTTCTTCCACTGGGAAACAACACCGAGGCCAGCACCAACTGCTCCGCACAGGACGCACAGTCCAGCGGTCAGCCACCCCGACCGACGCTGCTCAGGCTCGGGCTCCGGCTGGGCAGGCTCCGGAACGACAACATCAACGTCGACAATCGGCACTGGCGCAGGGCACGTATCGCAGTTGTTCATGTTACGCTCCATCCGTTGCCGCCACGGAAGTATCGGTCGGTTGAAGATCGGGAACAGCCTCCCGTCGAAGATCGGCCGGCGCAGAATTTGCCACCCCGCCATGTTTGACGCGACTGCAATGTCATAGCTCAAGCCTCTAGCCGTGGTCGGAATACTGTTGCCGGACGATTCGTAAACGACGAAGCCACCTGGCTTCTGGACCCTCACGGTTGGCAGGCTTCTGATACTCTTCTTGTACCGTGACTTGTACGCGTCGCTGGTATTGTCAATCCTATGGAAATGTACGCTAGCCTTCAATTCATTCAGTGTGCTGTCGCTGTCGAACCAGGCTAACAAGTCTATGTAGCGCTGGTCGCGCGGGTCTCCGACGACGGACACAAACCATTTCCCCTCGTCGGCCGGGAGGTTCAGCACGCGTTCTTGCGTCTGGGTCTCTTCGCCGAAGGCGGCAGGCAGGCAGCAGAGCATTGCGGTGTAGATGATCCCAACAAGGATCACAAGCAGTAGTCTTTTCATCTTCTTCCCTCGTGTTAGTGTGGTAGTGGTGCCAGCGGTGAGTACATGGGCGTAACAGCCCATCCGTAACTGCGCTTCCACTCGGCGACTAATTCGTCTCGTGGAATCCAGATAAACCTGGACGTGCTGTTGTTGTCGAGTACCGCGGCCCACTTAGCATCGAGATGCACAAGAGTTATCATGTGCGCCCCGCCATTGACGGTGATGCCACAGCCGCGCTTAGTACGACATGCCCACTCAAGAAATCTAACGTCTCCCTTCGTTGTGTACGCGTAGCGTATGCCCCTGCTGTCCAGCTTCACGGCCACTGATCTTGCGAACTCGCCGCCGCGGAAGTCCCTTCGCCAATCCTTGGCCAGCCTCTCCTTGCCCTGCCACCTTAGCAATGTGATTAACGACGCATGAACGCACGACCCCCCACTGGAGTAGTTCGACTCACGCATCGCAATCGGTATATTTACCTCTGGTCGCTCGACGATCTTCGTGCCGTAGTCACGCCTCTCGGCACAGCCAAGAAGCGGCGCCATTAGGGCAAGCAGCAAGAATAGCCATAAGAATAATCGAACTACAAACCCGTAATCGTAGATTCTCTTCACTTCAATCTCCTTGGTGGTTGCACGATCCCGAGTCGCCGCAGGGTGCGCATAAGATGGTTGGGATTCCATCGAGACGCGTTCGCAGTATTAAACACTCCGACATGCGACAACTGCTCGGCAACGAACTCGGAACAAAAGAAGGTTGCCAGATCTTCACCCCTGAGAGCACCATAGCAGGCGGCCCAAAGCTTTCCTCCAGCGCGCAGCGCACCGGCCGTGTCATAGTCCTTGCCAAGGCTTCGCTCAGCGCTTGCTGACAATCGGCATAGCTCATGCCCGTATAACGGCCGCTGTAGCTTGTAAAGCCACGCCCTTCCGCTGTACTTTTTGACGCCTTGGTAGATGGATTGATGCCGTACTCCGAATCCGGAGGCGCTGTCAAACAGTCTGAGGTTACAGTCACTTTTGTGGTAGGAAAAGATTCCAACATGCGACAAACTCCACCGCGGGACACCGAACGAAAGCAGATTCACTGCGTCGCTCACCAGTGAGTCACCGGAAAACCCAATGACATCGCCGGGCTCAATCGATTGCAGAACTTCAAAATCCATAATTCCTCTCCAATTCCAACATTATATCACGCCGCTAAAAACCCCTCTTCTTTTCCTTCGCGGCCTCCACCCACCAGAGGGACATGCGGCTCCGTAGCTTGGCCGAAAACTCCTTAGCTACCCGGAAGCGCTCTCGCTGGCCAGTGTTGAGGTACTCGTGCTCGAATTTCCAGCGGTCGTACTCATTCATGCTGCTGGAGACTGGATCGGGGCCGCCCTGGTGCTTCCAGAACTTCTCGCCACCCTTGTAGGCTCCATGCTTTTCGAGGAACTTCGTGCGCCAATCGAAGAACGCCTCCTTATCGTCGTTGATTGCCGCGTCGCGCCCTGGCTTGTACTCTGAGATGTATCCGACGCCTGGCTTAGCCTTGCCCTCCTGCTTGAGAAAGTCGTCGCGTAGCGAATACGACTCGCTTAGCGCGGCGGCCCCGGGGTCAACGACACCAACTGCAAATCTCTTCAGGTAGTGATTCCGCCACCGCTGGCCATTGCCCGTTACCACTCCCTTGATCTGCTTCAATTCGTCACTCAGTCCGTAGATGTTGGCCGCCGCTTCGCCGCGGTCAACCGGACGCGGATTGAATGGGTCTGGAAAATAAGTCTTGCCACCAACGACTTCGGCGGCGGCCTTGTAGTCCGGCCTGAGCAACGAGATGAACTTCTCCAGCGGAGCCGTGAGCACCTCTTTGCCTATGTCGCTCCAGTCTATCTTTCCGTCGATAGCGCGCGGCAACATCGACACTGCCTCGTTTACCCCGAACCACGACAGTAGCTCCCCGAACGACCCGACGTTTCTAAAAACGCTGAGTGTTCCGTCAGAGTTCGGTCCGATCAGTATGTGCGACCCGTTTCTGTCGTAGTCACCCAGTTTCTCTTCGTCATCCTCACCCCAGATCATTGGGTACATGAGGTTGTTCCATACCCATAGCGCGCCATTCATTTGGGCGATTCTGAAGACCGCTATCTTCGCCAAGACTGCGCCCGTTGCCGTCCTGCCCTTACCGGACTTAAAGGCGTTGTGCAGGATCTTCGGGTATCTCGTGGCGTTGATCTCGCAGAACGACCAGAAGTACAGCAGGTGATCGCGCAGCCAGTTACCCATCATCGACAAGTTGCTGTAGTCGCCAAGTAAGTTACGCGCCATGTGAGCGGCGGCGGCCTCGTCCCCAAGTTCCTTCTGGATAATCTTGACGGTCGACTCCATCGCCGCCCCGTAATGCGAAAGCTTGCCGGACTTTATCAGTTCGAGATACCGGAGGTACGCCGTGTACCGCAGTATATTTTCCCTGCCTTCGGTTGCTCCGCGCGCAATGCGAGTGTAAGTCTTGAGGGGATTCTTGCTGAGATATTTCCCGAAGCCTGGCTTCGTGATATCTATTGCCCCAACGTCCCCCATCTCGGCTGCTATCTGGCCGGAGCCTATCACTCCGTAGCGCTCTGCGTTGAGCGAGTCCTTTGACTGCGGCTTCGACAAGTTCTGGAGATCCAGCACTTCCTTGAGTGCCCTGCCCATGTGCTTTACCATCCCGAAGTCGGTAGCGAGAACTGGGTCCAGGTCGCCGGCGAAGTTGCGAAGCTGGTGGCCAGTGAAGTTCTTCGGGCCAATAAGCACGAACGCCTTCCAGGAATTCCGCATGGCCTTCGACACTTCGGTTACGAAATCAGGCTCCTTGATTTGCCCTTCGTGCTTGATTTGATTCACTATCTCGGTCGGCATCACGAGGATCTCTGCGCCGGTGCCGCCAACAGCCAGGTCGACCTCTTCGTCGGTCATATTCAGGTCCTCTTGGACAGCCTGGCTGTACTGTTCCTGGATCGACGACGCGAGACCGGCTTTCATGTTGCCGAAAAGTTTCCGTCTGCTCGTTACAGTATGACCGTTCTCCCTTGCGACCGAACCGAGTGATCGCTCTTCGCTCTCGGCCCGCTTCGTGAACTCATCTGTTTTACTGTACCCCTCCAGCGCCTTATTGTAATCGTTCTTGATAAGCTTCTCGTATGCGCTGGCCATCCACGCTAACTCTGGCGCTATGTAGCTCGTGTTGTAATCGAACTCTGCGTCCAGGCTGATAGGCCCGGTGATCCTCTTCCGCATCCAGCCGGCGGCGCCAGCTTGTCGTTCTTGACCGATACGCATGGCGTTGCGGTACAGCAGCACCTCTTGGTGGACATACGACTCGACATCGTCAAGCATCGCTGGGTTCATGCCAAGCTCTTCAACAAGCCGCAGCACGAGATCACTAACCATCTTGCCGCGCCGGTCCAGCGCTGCTTTCACCTTCGGAGTAGCCTCAACCAGAGTGCGAAGCTGCCGCTCGTACTTAGCCGCGGCCTCTCGCGACTTCACGCGATGCCGAAGCGGCTCCGGTTTGGAGACGAGCTTGACTTCTCCGGTCTCCTTGTCGACTTCTTCGCCAACCATATCCAGCGAACGAATCTGATTCTTCGTGACCAGATATCTTTCAAGCAGATTTACTTGGTCAGGTCCAAGTTCCTCGTTCTCCTTCGCGATAACCGAGGACACCTGCCGCGCCGCCCACGAGCGGGCCGCAATAGGCGCTTCGCGCAGCAGCCTGAATGACTCCTGGGCAGACTTCCACTTCGCGCCGAAATTCGGGATGTACTTGTTCGCACGAACTGCAGCCTGGCCGAGAAGGCTCAGCCTATTGCTGACCCTCTTCCAGAACGCATCACCCTTCTCGCTGACATTTGACTTGACGTGGGCGGCCTCGTGCTCCGGGTCGGGCGACTTCATCGCCTCGACGGCCTGCTCGTGCTCCATGCCGGCCACCGTATCATCGACCACCCTGCCGATCGGGACGGCACCAGACTCCCCCGCCAGAAGGTCGGCGATGCCCTGTTGCATTGCCTTGTCGTCGACCACCGCGGGCTCTACGGCCGCCTCGGTTTCCGCCATCGATGGCGGAAATTCCTGCTTTTTGCCGGCCTTTCGCGCTTGTTTCGCAGCAGTAACCTTCTCAACTCTCGCATCGATGGCGGCAGTCTCGCTGGGAATATCGGCAATGCCTTCAACAAGCTCAGCCGGCTGATCCGGGATCGCGACCTCTTCTCCTGCGCTAACGTCCTTCTCGACGGACGCCTGGATCTCGTCGATCGCGCGGTACGAATCGGCAAGCGCCTTGGTGTACTCCAACCTCTGCTTGGCGTGGACGCCCTCTTCAGCGGGGAGTCCTAACTCCTTCCACTTCTTCCTGGACGGTGCCCTGTTCTTGTCCGCGAACTCAATGATCTCAGCGCGCGCCTTAGCGGCCTGTACGTCCCCAGCAATGCGTGCCCCGCCTCCAAGCATGGTGATGGGAAGCAACGGAAGGGCTGACTCACGAGCGCCCGCAAGAGCCTCCTGAGGGATCTCAGCCAAGCTGCGCCCGCCGGTCTGCCCGGAGACCACGCCGCCGGCCAGACTACCGACAGCTTCGCCGCCTGCCTGAACAAACTCTTCCCCGACCTCGCCTAGGTACTCGGCCGCGGCACTGCCGGCCGTGCCGGCGATCTTCTTTTTGAGACCCTTGGCGCCAAGCTTAGCGGCAGCACTACTGATAACTTCTTTCCCAACGCCGCCGAGACCGCTTCGCCCCACGCCGGGAACTGGAACGGCCGCCTCGACCGCTCCGCCGAACGCCGACGTTAGACCAGAAATAGTGTTGGCCGCGGCAGGATCAACCCCCTCTGATATGAGCCTTCCGCGTGTCGCTGGGAACATTTGCAGGCCGGCCTGGGTTGCGAGCCCCGCCCCGCCGGCGATACTGTACGCAGCCTTGCCGACAAGAATCTGCGGAGCAAGCTTCGCGCCGCCGGTCAACGTCTCGAACGCGATGTTGTCTTCTTTTGTTTTCTTCGGGTCACCGTACTGGTACGCGGCCTCCATGAGATCGCGGTACTTCATCTCTCCGGCATCTTTGTCGCCCCCGCCCAGCACCCTCCCCAAGCCCTTGTGCGCCTCGGCTATCTCGTTGGCGCCTTCCAAAAACGCCTCGGGGATCTCCATCAACTTGTCTCCCCACCGCTGTAGGAAGTTGCTGCTGTTCCAGTCCTCGCGCTTCTTCTTGCCGAGCACCTGCGAGGCCTGCATCACCTTGCTCATAATCCAGGCGCGATCCTCGGTGCCCTTGACCTCGCTGGCCACCTGACGCGCCTTCTCTTTGCGCGACGGGCTGTAGGGATTTACGAGAGGCATGACGTACTTTCGCATGTACCCCTTACGCTTCTCTTCCTCATACGCAACGTCTCGCTTGTCCTCCGAGATCCGCTGGAGGATACCCTTGGCGCGGCGTTCCTTCTTCGCTTCCTTAGACTGCCTCTCCAGCCAGTTGAAGCGTGCGTAATCAGACAGCGCCGGATCATTTTCCGCCATAGTATTGCTCCGCGAATTCCAAGAGCTTCATGTAAGCAGGCCGCAACTCGGCTGGGACATCGTCGTACTTCGGGTACTTCTTGTACAGCGAGTCGAACATCGCTAACTGAGCGCCTTGCTCCGGCGGAAGCTGCGCTTGCTCGGCAGTCACCTTGACAGGGATCTTCAGCCCCCCGGCATCAATCCCCTTTTTCTCAAGCTCGACGTTCCATGGCTTTGCCTGCGGCGCTCCCATGCCTGGGGCGGCGTGCTGCTCGTCCCACTGCCGCTTTGCGTTTACGCGTTCCGCTTCGTTACGGGCGTCAACACCGCCCATGCCGCCGCCACTCGCGGCTTGCTTCTGGACGGCATCGCGAATCTCGTACTCGGCAACCTGCTTGTCATACTCTGCCATCATATCGGAGACCTGCCTGCTGGTCGCGGGGACTTCTCCGCCGCCACTGAAGTCCTTGAACTTAGTAGATACCGCGTCTGTCAGCATCTTGTTCCTGGCATCGAATTTCGTCTGCTGTGCATCGTATTGCAGCTTTTCGCTAGCCTTCTCCTGCTCGGCCTCGTATCCAGCCTTTGTAGTCTTGAATGGTATGTACCTCGGTCCACTTGAACTGGGGACCCACGTTTCCCCGTTTACAACTTTGATCTGTTCCTCCAGTGACGGCGGAGCGTCCGGGTCGGCCGGTTGGGCAGTGGCCTGGTAACCGTCCAGCCGGGCATTGATTTTCCCGATCTCGGCCTCACCCTGCCCTGGGCTGATCCTCCCCTCTTCTACTGCATCCTGGATGGCCTGACGCTCCATGTTATCCTTGGCCATCCTGCGCTTTACGTCTGGGCTGAATCCCCACTTAAACTTTTGGGCGTCAGCCTTGGCCTGCTCCTGCATCCCCTTGACTTCACGATCATACTCCTGATCCTTCATCTCCTTGTCGAGGCCGCCCTCTATGGCAACCTTCTTCATCGCGTCGTCGGCCGACTGCTTCTGCATGTCAGCGTCGGCGTCGATCTGACGCATCTGATTATCGCGAGTGGCTTGCAACTCCGCGGCCTGCGCCGCGAACCTGTCACGCGACTTGCCTATGCCGCTCCCCTTGCTTCCGCCGCCGCCGCCGCCCGAGGTAGATGGAAGGCCAGACGGCCCAACGCCAGCGATCATTGGCTGTGGCACTTTATGCTGCCCAGCGCCGGCAAGCAGCGCAAGTTGCATGAGCCCTGAGATGTCCCCGTCGCCAACACCGTGTTTTATTTTAATCGCCATAATGCTTCCTATCCTTGCCGCATACTTCCGAGTGCCTTGATAATGCCGCCAACGCCTTGTCCGCCAGAGCCCTGCGCGAACATGCTAGCCAACGAAGAGATCATCCCGGCGTCCGGGTACTCGTCTTCGCGCCGCTCCATGATGCCGAGCTTCGTTCCCTGAAGCGCGTCTGCCGACCTGTCAAGTGCAGCCTGCTTCTCGCGCTCAATGCCTGCCCCCATCGTCGGAGCGACGGTGGTGTTCGACATACCGAGGCTGGCCAAGCGCTGCATCATGTCGCTCTGCTGTCCGGACGCGTCACTGCGAATGTCCGCCGCCCGCTGGCCGCTGGTCTGGTCAGTGATCCCGAGCATCTGCTGGTATCTAGCCTCATTTGCAGTCTTCGCCTCGCCGTAGGCCTGGTTGTACTGGTCGACCATCGTGGTCAGTCCTTCGCCAGCCTGTACGCCGGACGCCGCTTGCTGCCGGTATTCCTTCTTCTGCCAATCCCACTGCTCTTGTGCAAGCTTCTGCTGCAACGCAGCTCCGGCGTCGTAGCCACTGCTACCAATCCAACCGCCGGCCCCCCGCTTCATCGAACGACTTGTCCCTGCACCGCCCATTCCGGGTAAAGACATTTGCTTTTCCTTTTTATGGATTGATTACTATTGCTTCACTGCTGTCCTACTACGTGTAATGCTACACGAAAGTCGTCACCGGCGGGTCGAGTAGCGTTATCTCGCCTGTCTCCCCGTCTATGGTAGCGAACTTAGTGGTGTACGTGTAAGAGTCAGTATCGTTCGTCCTACTGAACGTCTCGTCACCAACAAGCAAGCCGCCCTTGTACGTCTTTATCGTCACGTCTGAATCGAAGCCGTCTATACGGATATGCTGTTGTTTAATTAGCACGTAGTAAGTGTCGTCTTCGGCTTCTTCGACTGCCATTCCGAGTAGCCCATCGACTGAGGACGGCTCAATTTCATCTACGTTCGGGTTAGTATAGAGAAAAGCAGGGACAGTTGGATTAGTCCAAAGTGGATCGGGATATTCTGCATCTCCAGAATTAGAGAACGAACAGACCGCATACGAATAATACTCAGTCGGAGGCAGCCACCACGCCGGACCCTGAATAAACCTAGACAGACACAACTGACCAATGAAGAAATATCCATTTGGTGGTTCGCTAGTCCAAGCCTCGTCGCCGGAGACTACGCAACTTATTTCTATCGTAACTTCGTCTGGAACGGAAACCTCAATATCTTGATCGGAAGAAAATTCATCTGCCGGATCATCCCACGGAATCGTAGTTGCAGTTAGGGTGACTATTTTCCCGTTGTCTTCAGCCGCCACGTCGAAAACTAATTCCGGTTCGTCCCCGAACTTTTCATCCGCGGTAACAAAGACATACGGCGCAGTGACGCTATTACTAAAACCACTCACTAAAGCCTCCTTAATCTGCGAACTTCAATCCCACCGAATTCCCTTCCATCGTCGCCGTGTACACGATGTCCCCAATCGGCTCACCAGTTGCATATTCACCGTGGTCGACCAAAATGAACTTTATACCAGTCACCGTAGCTCCTGGCAACATGGTTCCCGGAGCACTCCCAACCAGCGACAATATCCTCGCGTACCCAGGCGGAAGCACACCAGGGAACGGCCAGTTTATATCCCACCCAGGAGGGACATCTGGAGTCGTGTCTGCTTCTGGTTTTGCTAGGTATGCTCCGGCCATCGCTATCCACCCACCATCACTGCGGAAAGCGTAATGCTCTCAATAATGACATTGTTCGTATTGGTAATGTTTGCACACCACAGTTCGAGCGTGTCCGTTGCCGTCAGCGACACCAAGCCAGAGATCGTCATCGAACCCTTGTCGCCCCCGCCGCCGGCTAGCATTCGGTGCGAGTGCAGGTTTAGGAACTCAGTTGCCCCATTATTTTTCCAGCATCCGAACATGACCTCGTATGAAGTTCCGCCGGTAGAAGAAATGGAAATGGACGCCGTCACGAGATACACACCAGTCTTTACGACGGTGATGTGATCGTTTGTGTGATCCGGAGTCATCAGGTTGGATGTTTCGTTGGCGGTGAACTGCGTGACCTGGACCTTGTTGGCTTCTCCCGACGACGCGATAGTGAGCGTGGATGTAACGTCGTGACAGTAGATCCCGGCGTGCGGCAGGCCTGACCCTGCGCCCGCAAAAAACAGGTCGTCACCGATCCGCACCTGTCCGGCATTTGTGCAGATCGCGTAGTTCAGGGCGCTCCCTATATTTATGCTTCCGACATTGATTCCATAAGCATTTGTAATGGCCCCACCAAGCGCATACTTCGACATGGCAATATGCAATCCAGTCATCCCCGAGACAGTCCCAGAGTTCGGGCGCGTTGACAACCAAATTCTGTCTCCGTACATCTGATTAACAGTCCCGGTGCCGTAATGGTGGGCCTCCAGGCTTGCGCCGTAAATGCTGCCAGTGATATCCCCGTCATAAGTACCTCCTGTTTGCGTATAATTCCACGCACCGTAAAGTGAACCAGCATTATTCCCGCTCCCTGCTGATCCATACCGAACGATCGAAGTGACTCCCCTAACAGTGGCTATAAGGGATGTATTCAAGCTAATGTTGATTCCAACGCTCGCAACCGGCGCTACACCAAGCCCGATTGTTCCATTTGGTATCGAGAGATTTCCAGTCCCAGCTTCTTGAGTGTCAATGACTAAGTCCGTTGCATTGTAGTAGATCGACGCGCTGTTCGCCGCGCCAAAAAATAGTTTGGCGTTGTTGGCGCGCAAGTACCAATGGTCGCTGCCGATGATACTGAAAATACCAGTGGTCCAGTCGGCTGTCAGCGGAATAGTGCCGTCTGCCTTCAGGTAACTTCCGGATGCAATCACAAGTGCGTCTAAAGCTACCCCATCCACGGAGATGTCTCGCCCGTCGATCGTAACCGCAGCGTCAACTGCCAAGTTACCGGTCAGAGCTACGGTGCCATCCGCCTTGAGGTAGACGGAGTGCGTATGTCCGGGATCGGCACCGCTCGTGACGTTGATAGCGTCAAGCGAGTCACCAGCCTGGATGCGCTCAACTTTACCGGAACTGACTACTAGGGGTTTCTTGGCGGCCATTCTACAGCTTTATCGGAGGGGTGACGGTGATGTCCAGATCAAGTGTGCTGAGTGCCACGCCAACCCTGATTACGAAATCTCCGACGGTCGTCGGGGCGGTCGTAGTAAGCATGCCGGCGGTATCGGGATCGACGTAATACACAGACCCGGCAGTCAAGCCTCCGCCGTCCCCGGTGACTGCGTCCCACTGGACTGCGGTTGCAGTGAGAATTCCGTCCGTCTGAATGTTCCCTGATCCGGCGATCCCGATCGACGGAGAGACAGCGACCAGTCCCAGGATTTCGGTTGTCGCAGCAGCGTCGGCTTGCGCCTCGTCGAAAGTGCCGGCACCATCGACATACACCGGAGCGCAAATGACAACCGCCCCAGCGTTGCTGTTCGTCATCTCGACGACATCAACTTCGTTACACGAAGCATTGAGCGAGTCGCCAGCTTGAAGCTGCTGAATTTGCCCGCCTGTTATAACGAGCGGAATTTTGAGAGCCATTAGATTTCTTTCACAACAGGATAAGGGGACCGACTTCTATGTCCAGGGTTACCGTGGAAATTGCACGCCCAACACGAACCAGGTACTCACCAGCCACCGTCGTAGCGGCCGTCGTCAACGTGCCGGCTGCCGCGTCCAGGAAGTAATACGACCCTGGCGTCAGGAGAGCTCCGCCAGTGATGGCTGTCCAGTCTGCCACCTGGAGCGCCCCGTCTGGGCGGTACTCAACTGCCGCTCCGGCGGCCACGGCCTCCGAAGCCAGCCCGGCGACCTGGTGCGTTGCGGCCCCGCCGTTAGCAGCTAAGCCAACATGTGTGTCGGCCTTGACGTATACCGGCTGGCCGGCAACTACGTTGTCGTCTGTCTCGGCCGAGTAGTCGCCGACTATTTCTTCTAGGACATCTACCCTTCCGTCAAGGGCAATGATTGCCGTCTCAGCATCGCCGATGTGGATTCCAAACTCACCGAACGCCCTACGAACTTCCTCCGGTGAGTGCGGACCTGGGATGCGAAGTGCCATTACTCGTTTAGCCTCCGGCCGGCCGCCATCACTGTCATAACTGTAGTCTCGAACGCCCACCTCTTGTGCGACGTTCCGGTGATCTTCAGGACCGCGGCCTGCCCTCTGCACGCAGGGTTATCTCTGTCGTTGAGACCAGCGTTCCAGGTTCCCGAATCGGACGCGCCTGCAGCGACCGTACCCTGGAACGTGAGCGCCGGATGCAGCGACCATGTAACGTCTCCGCTCTCGGATGCCATCACGGCATCAATGGCGGTGACCCTGCCGACATGCGAGTCCTGCGCGAGCGGGATCGGACCGATCATAATGTAGGACGAAAACGCCGTTCCGCAATCGTTACCGGACAGCGAAGAGAACCTGCGTAGCTTGCCGTCGCGCCCACCCAACAGCACCCCAGCTTCTTCGACTGCCGACGCCTGATAGGAGCATGTCGCCGTGGGCTCGTGGTCAGACTGGAGAGTGATCGGCCAGAACGTCTTCGTGTCCCAGTCGAACCACCAGTGAACGCGCGTGTTCGACGACACCGGCGTCAAGAAGATGTTTACCCCGTGATCCGCTGTGTCGAATTCGAGGTTAATCTCCAACTGGTTCGTGTCTATGCTTCTGAATTCTTCGGGCAGCACTTCGCTGGACAGCGGGATGGGGTACGAATTCCCGCCCGGCTGGACTGCGTACAGTCCGCCCAACGACAGGAATATCAACTCTCCGCTAGGGCCGATCGTCCAAGCGTTCTCGTCAACGATCCCGACAGCATGGCTGAGGTTGTCAAGCTTGCCGCCGTATGCCGGATCTCCGTTCAGTCGCCAGATCGAAGTCAAGCAACCGAAGATCAGGTAGTCGTCGCTGAATGCGAACATCGCTGTCAGCGGGTCCCCGGGCACACCGGAGTCGCTCGCCGTTCCGGCCA
>Ga0307928_10002634_pt1 | contig 13794 bp, 20 predicted proteins | sample AceLakmetagen232_FD_201815 | JGI IMG/M metagenome (GOLD analysis project Ga0307928, IMG submission 201815) | Saline water microbial communities from Ace Lake, Antarctica - #232 | ecosystem: Environmental > Aquatic > Non-marine Saline and Alkaline > Saline | place: Antarctica: Ace Lake... | reverse complement strand
AGCGCTAGTTGTTATCTTTTCAAAAAGTTGTTATATTAATAATTAATTCAGTTGATTTTAAAATAAGTTATATAGAGAGTATTTATGATTTGCCTTTATCATTCTCAAGATTTAGATGGAAAGTGTTCTGCTGCTATTATTAAAATGCGTTATCCTGATTGTTTTTTATATCCAATAACTTATGGTGATAAATTTCCTTGGGATATAATTCTCAAGCATGATATTGTTTATATGGTTGATTATTCTGCGCCTATGTCAACGATGTTCGAGCTTAATAAAACAAAAGAAGAGTTCACATGGATAGATCACCATAAAAGCTCAATTGATGAATATGAGGAGTTTTTGAATTGTCCAACACTATCTTTGATTAAAGGTGATAGGCGTATTGATTATGCTGCATGTGAATTATGTTATTTGTACGCATTTCCAGGGCTACCTATTCCTGATGCAGTGCAACTGCTAGGAGCTTATGATATTTTTAGGGATAGTAACTCTTTTTATTTTCATAATGTAGTTTTACCTTTTCAATATGGATTTAGAATGTTAGATACTAATCCTAATCATACTATTCTATGGAATGAGATTTTTAGTGGGCTTGATGTGATGATTAAGACTATCACTAGAGATGGTGAAAAGTTAGTTAGGTATCAAGAGGTAAAGGACAAGGAGACGGCGGCTTCGTTGCATTATGAAGTTATATTCGAGGGTGTTCGTTGTATCGTCATGAATAACCGAGGTGGTAGCTCTCAATTTAAATCTATATTTGATAAAAATTTATATCAACTGATGTTATCTTATTATTTTAATGGTAATGATTGGGTTGTTTCGGTTTATACAGAAGGAACGGGCATTGATTGTGCTGAAATTGCTAAAAAGTATGGAGGGGGGGGGCATAAATCTGCTGCTGGTTTTGTTTGTATGACGCTTCCCTGGGAGGTAAGCCTCAAGTGCTAGTAATTCCGATTGAAGAGGCAGAAGAGATCGCTAATGAATACGGGTATGATCACGTTGTTATTTTAGCGATGTCACCATCTAAGACTAAAGAGAGATGGTTTGACGGTTGCACTACAACTTTTAATAAAGATAAAAGTAAATGTGATTTTCTAGGTAAAATTGGAACTATCTTGCATAGCAATTTAAGATCATTTTACTGTATGGAAAAATTAGTTGAGAATATTTATGATTTAAAAGTGACATTTCAAAATAAATTTAAAAGTGACATTTCAAAATAAATTTAAAAGGGGTAGGTATATGCAAGATAAAGATTTAGGTATTAGTAAAGGACATGAAGCAAGAGAGGAAATTTATGATTTAAAAATTTACGGTGATATTGATAGTTGGCAACTACTTTGCAAAGCAAGCGCGAAAAGTCAAGGGTGGATGAAATCAACTAAAGTATTGAATATAGGTCAAAACTGCGTCCTTCAGGTTACAACTCAGCAAACAAATCATGATGGCACTTATAGTCTCGCGGAAGCTGTCACTTTCGTGACAGGGGCTAATATTGATATTACTGCTGTTCCTAGAAGGATAGTACCCACTTGTCAATTAACACCTATGGCTAAAGATAGTGTTGAAGACTTGCGAATTAATTCTGATAGTTTAAGTGATCGCCAAAAAGAAGAATTTGAAAAAAGGAAAGCGGTTATTCTTAATTCTGAAAATAATATGTAAATTTCAGGCTATTCATGTTTGAATTTTTATAGAAAGGTTTTTATGATTAAATTTATAAAAAATAGAAAGGTTAACGTTTTTTTAGGTGGTACAGGTAGTATGTCTTATTGGAGAAAAGAACTTATTCCAAAGCTTGAATGTGGGTATATTGATCCAACAAAAAAAAATGAAAATTCTCATTTTTTGCAGTTACATTACAATAGTTCTCTTGCTAACTTAATATTGTATGTCATAACACCTTTAACTCAGAATATCGATGATATTAGTAAGCTTTTTATTGAAGCTAGTATTTCGTCAATTCCAAGTCTATTTATTATTGTCGATATTGATTTAGGTATTTCTTGGACGCAAGCTCAAATTGATGAATTCCTGTCGCTAGGCGATATTTGTTTCAACGAAAAAAAATACTCAAAAATTAAGATGAATAGAATAGCCAATATTGCTGAATTCCAGTTAGTTGCTGATTTTTTAAATCGAACTGATGAAAATGTTATTGATTTAGAGCGGAAGGAAGGTGTAGTTTAAATTGGAACTTAAACAAAAAGATGAAGAGGCGCGTAAATGTATGTGAAAGTAACGAATAAAAGTAAAGGATGGTAACTATTTTATTATGGATAATTTTCTAGACATGAATGAACGTACCAAAATATTTTTAGACACGGAGTTCACAGGGTTGCAGCAAAATACTTCATTAATCAGTATTGGGCTTGTAAGTGAGCAAGGTAATACTTTTTATGCTGAGTTTAGTGATTATGATCGGACTCAAGTTAATGGATGGATAAAAACAAACGTAATTGATAATCTATACTTAAACGAAGGTTATGAGCGAGAGAACATTCACACAACTTATGAGAGAGGGGGGGTATCTGGGCCTCAGTCGCTTTCTAATGGAATATGTAGCATTGAAATGTTAGGTGATAGAGTTAGTGTAAAAAACGAACTTTTAATATGGTTACGTCAATTTGGAACGGTTGAGATTTGGAGTGATTGTTTATCGTATGATTGGGTCTTGTTTAACTCTTTAATAGCCAATTATTTTAATGGTTATCCTAGGCTACCTTCCAACGTATATTATATTCCACTTGATATTTGCACATTATTTAAAGTTGCGAATATTGATCCTGATATATCTAGAGAGCATTTTTGTGGATTGTCTGATAAGGGCAAACATAATGCATTACGTGACGCTATAGTAATAAAATCATGTTTTGATAAATTAGCGCAATTTTTCAACGCTAAAGATAAAAAGGAGGCAGAAAAAGATGTCAAACAACAAGCTAGGGGTTAGTCATGAACAGCGAAATCATATGAAAGTCTTTTTAGGTGGTACATGTAAATCTGATTGGAGAGATAATTTAATTCCTATGCTCGAATGTAATTATTTTAATCCCGTTGTCAAAGATTGGACTTATGAATGTATTAAAGCTGAGAATATACAAAAAATAGAAAGTGCTATTCATTTATATCTTATTACACCTCTTATGGAAGGTGTTTATTCTATTGCCGAGGCGGTGTATGAGGCTTGTGATCCGCGGAAAATAGTGTTGTTTGTTATCATGGAAGAGGATTATTATTCAAAGTTCTCTTTAGCGCAAATAAAAAGTCTTGACGCTGTAGCTGCATTAATTCGTGATTGTGGTCAAGATAATTATGCATTAAAGCTCGATAATATTGCTGATATTAATAAAGTTGCTGAATTCATAAACGATTTAAACGAGAGATCGTTTTCTCAACTCAACCAAGATCACCCATTTTAAATTGAGGAACCATATGATTAACGAATATTCGTTTAATACTAAAAAAAATTTCTTGTTGTGTTATTTATGACTGTTCCAACTGAAAAAATAGAGGATAATGAAGAGAACAGAAATAAAGATTTTGCGGATTTATTACCTAGTAAAATAGATTTAGCTAATAGAATTATTGATGGCATTCTTAGCAAGAAGGGTGACGGTTATAAATATCTAGAGTTGGCTATAAATCATACAATTGGGAAAGATGGTTACGATAACGAGATTACATTTATTTGGAACGGGGCCGAAGAGGTTTCTATTTCTGATTGGAATTATAAGATCGAGGATTACGTAGCCAAAGAAGCTTATCTTACTAAAGAATTTGAAGTTTTAATAAATGAATGTGGGTTACTTACTGATAGCGAGCGGCAACGTGTGTTAGGTAATCCTGATACTAAAGATAAGCCTATAAACGAAATAGCCATGAATTACATCGCTAAACAACTTTATTTAAAAGGCAAGGAAATTTTTGAACATGAGAAGGAAGCTAAAGGTGACGTTTGATAAAATGATATTAAGCTTTTTTTCTTGTTTTTTATTCAAAAATTCTATGGTTATCGTTTATCAAGTTATTGATAAAAATAATGCATTTAATGCTAGTTGTCCAAGGATAGCACAGATATGTAATGGTTATGTACCAAGAGTAGGCGATTATGTCAGAACTAAGGAACTTCTTCAGTTTGCACCATTAAAAGTGTCTTGTGTGACATGGGATATTCAAAAAAAAGAAATATTAGAGAATCTTATGATGTCATGGACATTGCAGCAAATGATGCATTAAGGCTATAGATAACGAAAGGGTTTTTTTATATGTCTATTAGTAATTTATGGAAATTAATTCAGTCAGAAATTTGTTGTGAGATTAATACTAGAGATATGGCAGATGATTTAGGATATATTAAAGATGAAACATTTCGCCGTTATTATATTGGTTCTTCTTATCCTAGTATACAAATGTGTTTAAAGATAACTTCTTTTTATGGTGGTGATGAATATTGCTTATATAAAAAAATTCAAGAGCAAAAACGTGAAGATATGGTTAAAAATAATGATTCACTTTCAAAACTACCCTCTGATAAGCATGATATATGACAGTTTTTAATTTAGGGTTGGAATTATATCTAAAACAGAAAATTTTTTTTTCTTGTCCTGCTGAGGAAATTTTATACGGTGGGGCTGCTGGTGGTTCTAAAACTTTCTCGGCCGCAATCAAATCTTTAATATTTGCTATGAAGAATCCCGGAATCCATATCGGCATTTTTCGTCGGTCGTTACCTGAATTAAGAATGACACTTTTAAAAGAGGCTCAAGCTAGGTACCCCACAAGTTTGTATCATTACAAGGAACAGTCTCGCACATTATCATTTCGCATTAACAAGTCTATCATCACTTTCAATTACATTGAATCCGATAAAGATTTACTTAACTATAAAGGCGTTGAGTTTGACGTGATACAAATTGATGAAGGCGTTGATAATACTGAGTATCAAATAACATATTTAAAATCTAGGCTAAGGTCTTCGAGGGTAGGTTTTCGTACCCGTTTAAATATCCTTACTAATCCGTTAGGTGTATCACATGGTTACTTATTCGATAGGTACATAAAGGGTAAAGTACCGTTTAAATTATATGCTACACCAGAAACAAAGAATTTATCTCCGGACAAACAAAGGTTTATGTGTTTTATTCCTGCAAAACTTACTGATAATCCAGCATTATTCTTGAACGATCCGGGATATATTTATATGCTTCGAGAGTTAGGAGATGATGAGTTTATTGCTTTATTGCTTGGTTCATGGACAACTAAAAGCGGTATGTTTTTTCTTGAATGGGAAGAGCAATTACATATGTTACCTTCTTACATACCGGTATCAACAGACGCATTATATATATCTCATGATTGGGGGTCGGCAAAACCTTCATCAACTGGATTTTACGCTGTCACGAGAGAAGATACAAGTATAAGGTTTGACGAAATATACACAATTAAGCCCGGCGAACCGGACACGGGATTAAATCTTAATGCGATTGAAGTTGCGTTATTGATTAAAGATAAGGTGATGATACATCGACAAATGTATGGATTAAAATATCACATTATGATACTTGATTCTCAGTGTTGGGCTAAAGATGGTTCAGGATTTAGCATTTATGAGCTTATGTATAGCATTTTAGGCCCGATAGGGATTGTTATATTACAAGCAAAAAAAGACAGGATTTCAGGGGCGCAAAGCTGTAGGAAATTTTTAATGATGAATCCTCAAACGGGCAAACCATGGTTCCAAGTAGCATCAAAATGTATCCATTTTCTTCGCACGGTGCCACTATTGCTACATGATCCGAGGCGTGACGGTGATGTTGATACTCGCATGGAAGATCATGCTTATGATGAATGGCGATATTTTATCGAAAGTGTTCCTAAACCTCGTTCGATGGCTACTGTTGTTATCCCTCCAATTAATACGGTTGCATATTTTGATTGGATGAAGGAGCATTCCTTATAATCCCTCAGTCGTGCGGTTGTTTTGCTTTCTAGATTAGTTTTAAATACTAGTATGAAGACTGATTATTTAACTTTACAGAAATTAATTTCAGATGCTCAAAAATGTCGGCGTGATAATTTTAAATATCGGGCTGAAAGAAATAGGCTTTGGTATAGTGGTGATTATTATGATACTGGTGTAAACGATCACCCTCTATCAGATAATGAAAAAATGCTTTATTCAGTCAACCTTACAAAAGAAATAGTTCAAGTCATACGTACTTCAATCTATTCAAAAATCCCTGAATTTAGTTTTCTTATAAAAGGGAATTTTACTCAGTCTCGACAAAAAGAAATGCAAAAAGCTATTGGGCAAGTGGTTCCGGGCACAGGCATTCAACTTGACAAGTTATCACGTTCGCTTGAGACAGGGATTAAACTTGAGTTAAAAATGATGAAAGTTAACAAAACCAATAAACGTATTGTTAAAGACGCTGTTTTATATGGTTTTGGTGTAGGAAAGCTAGGGTACAAATACCGAATTGACAAGAAAACAGAAGCACATTTAACAGAAAACCAGGACGAATTAAAAAAGATTGGTTTATCCGTTAATGATGTTGATGTGAGTGATTTATTAAGGAGTGAAAATCCTTATTTTGTGAGGGTTGATCCAGGATTAATTTTATTACCGCCTGAATATCCTGATACATTACCGTGGATAGTTCAAGAAATTTATATTGATAAAGAAGTTGCAGAAAAAAAATATAAAGTTAAGAATTTACGGGTGACTTCGGTTGATTCTAGTTTTGGTCAAGAAAAAAAGGATTTATCAAATAAAGTTAAATTGTATGAATTTCATAATCTTGATGAAAATAACCCTAAAATTATTGTTATGGCTGAAGGCTATCCGAAGATTATTAAAGAGACAAAACACCCGTTAGTAAATGCAGCAGGTAATGTTAAGAATTTATTCAAGCTACTTTGTTTTGATGATCCAGAAGATGGTGTTTATCCTAAATCAGATATTGATACTGTATCACCTCAGATAATGGAAGCTAATTTACAAATCAGAAGAAGAGTTGAAAATGCTCGAAGATTTAATAATCAATATATTATTACTGGTTCGTGGGATAACGATGTTATAAATGCGATAAAAAAAGGTGGTGACGGTGATGTACATCACGTCATAGATAAAGACGCAAAAATTCATCAAGTACCAAAACTTAGTAATGGTCAAGAATTTTATGAAAATATCAGGGCTATTCGGTCGGAAATGTTTGAGGTGTTAGGCTTAACTGATTATTCAGTTGGAGGTACTACAGAAAAACGTAAAGCGACTGAGGCCCATTTTGTTGAAGCTGGTAGACGTGATCGAGTTAACGATAGGATGGGTCATATTGAAGAATTCATGCAAGATGTGATTGATACTTTAGTAGAATTATTAAGAGAATATCAAGTTTCTGATAAAATATTCAGAGTACAGCATGGCAATTCCGAAACATCATTTATTATGAATTCAAAACTACTCGCTTTATCAGATGCGGATATTGTTGTTATTCGCGGAAGCACAGTGGAACTTGACCACAATTTACAAATTAAAAAAACTCAAGCTACAGCACAAGCGGCTCAAGCTTTTGCAGGTGTTACCGATTTGAGGAAGCTTGCGAAACAAGTCTATACTGATCTTGGGTGGAATGCCGAAGAATTTTTACTTGATGTACCGCCGCAATCGGGAAGTGTACCCGGAGCAGATGGGCGTACGCCTCGTATAAAAAATAACATTCCTGAATCTGGTGATGTTGATTTGTTGCAGGAACAAAGAGGAGGCGTTGAACAATAATGCCTACTTATCCGTTAAAATGCACTGAAAAAAGTTGTGGTCAATCGTTTGAAGTTATTGTTTCGGTTGAAAAATACGAAAAAGGGATTACATGTATTTGTGGTGCTAAGGCTGAACGTAATTGGTCAATAATTGGACATATAGGTTATGAAAAAAACATTGGAGCTTATGACTTAGGGCTTGGAGAATACATTGAAAGTACTTCTCATAGAAATAGACTAATGAAACAAAAAGGAGTTGTCGCGTTGACCGGAACACGTACAGTTAAAGAGCAGTTATCTACAATGAAGAGAAACAATAAAAGGGAACTTAAACAAAAACAAGAAGCGTCATTGACTAACTTGATGCGTAAAGAGTTAGCCAAACACAAAGGTTAATCATAACCTTTGAAGGTGTAAGCGATTACATAAAATATCGGATGGAGCCAAACTCATGAATAAATTATCTGAAATAATGGAAAAAACGATGAAGGTAGCGAGAGCAGATGAAAGTGATGATAAAAAAATCGTCACTGCAATAGATGATCCTACCGATCAATCAGCGGAAGAGTCCCCACTAGAGGAAAAAGATGGAAGTAATAAAACAGGTGAGGGTACGAATAGCGACAATAACGAAAGTGACGATAGCCAACCTGTAAAAAAAAGTGATATTCCAAAAGTAGAGGATAATCTTAAAGATAAAAATGGTGATGATAAATCAACAAAAAATACCAAGCAATTCACTAAAGGCTTCAAACTTAGGATCGATCAAAAACATGCTCAATATATGTCGGAAAAAGATGCCCATCAATCAACTAAAGGGCAACTAGAAAAAGCTCTAGCGGAGGTTGAAAGGCTAAAAGTTAGCCGATTAGCAAACGGTGACGACATGGATGATACAACGGACACTAACGAGAACAAAACGTTATCTCATGATGATGTTGAACGATTAGTTGCAGAGAAAATGGTTAATATGAAAAACGATGAACAAAAAAATCTTTTTCAATCGGAATTAGAGCGGATGTCAACTGAGTTTCAATCAATTCTTGAGAATGATTATTTGGATAAATTTAATCAAGATGTTGGTATGTTAGATGATGATGCATATAAGGAAGTTTCTGTTTTAGCTCAAAAGTTTAAACAAGATCCTATTTTTTGGCTAAAACAAGTTAAAGCAAATGGAACTAAAGAGACTATAGCTTTTATTACTGGTAAGAAAAAAGCAACGATTGAAAAACTATTAGATAAGAAAAACAATATTGATCTTGAGACCGGGAGTAAAAAAGTAATTGAGTCAGACATCCCGGAGGTAGGGTTAGATAATATCATGAAAACACTACTAAAAAAAATAAAAAAGTAAGAAGGAGAATTCTATGTCAAATTGGTATAACTCATTTTTTGCTTCTACGATTGAAGCATACAAAAACGAATTAATAGATAATTATTTTGATGAAAATGTTATTGCTAACGCTATTAAAGCTCGAAGCAAAGTTGTTTCAATAAATTCAGGTGTTAAGATTGAAGTACCTTTGTTGCTAGGCAAGGCTAATGGCGCAAAAGCTTATTCGTATTATGATACGTTCGATATTTCACCTTCAGGTGGGTTTAGCAGAGGTGATATGAAATTTGCGAATTTTGCAGTACCGGTGGCGCTAGCAGACCAGGAAGTAGAAGAGAATATGGGGGAAGCTCGTATATTTGAAATTACTAAAGCTAAAATAATGCAAGCTGAGGCAACGATTAGCGCTTTAGTAAATTCTCAAATGTATGTTGCGAATGCTTCAAATGATGGTGGTAAAGGATTGTATGGTTTGCCTGATATGGTTGAAGCGTTGGCAATTCCTACCACTGAATACATGGGTGTTAGTCCAACAACGGAGACTGCATGGCGCAATAAATATAAAGCTGGGGCGGTTGGTTCCTTAATAACTTTGATGGGGCAATTGTACCGGGCATGTAAAGACGGTCAAGATAAACCAGATTTGATCGTTACTACAGATTTAGGCGAAGAGAAATATGAGACAGCGTTAACCGCGCCTATGTCTTCAACTACTGGGCTAAATGTTGGGCTAAGATATACTAGTCCGGATAAGGGTGATGCCGGGTACGGTTCTCTTTTATACAAAGGTATACCGATAGAAGTAGATAAAGCTTGTGTAGATTACACCTCACTATTACCTCGCTATCATTTCTTGAATACAAAATATTTAGGGTTCTTATTGACCAACCTTGAGACCACTGATTTCGTGCGTTCAGGCAATCAAGTTGCTAAATCAGCGTTTATAAAGCTCAAAAGTCAATTTTTCACGAATAATAGGCGGCGGCAAGGTAAGCTTGATATAACATCTTAACGTGTTAACCGGTTTACAATAATAAACATAGATTAACGAATAAAATAAAAATAGGTATTAACTAACAAAATAAAGATGAAGGAAGGAAGGAATTTCTTATGTTCAATAAAAGGCCAGATATTCGAGAAGATGTTTATAGTGCTAAAGTAGTCCCGTTTACGTCTGATACAACAGGCTGCACGGATAAAGTGCCTGTAGGTTTGTATTACGATGAAGATGGTGTTGTAATGGGAAAAAAAATTGCTATTGATGCGAATTCAAGGCGAGGATCGTTCGGTATTGTAACTGGTGGAGATGTTGCGGCATCGGCTTCTGGTCAAGCGATTGTTGCTGGTAAAGCAACTATCGTTACTAACAGTACTGCTGGGTATCCTATTACTGCGGTATCTAATGCAGGTGTTGCAACTGACTCAGTAGCTTATTCTTCTTCAAATGTTGATGTTTGTCTTGGAGTTTCTACAGATACAAGCGGTGGGATTATCCTTCTGTAAATATGTTACTGTAAAGGCTTGATCATTATTCAAGGTTAATGGGGCAAACCCTCCTCCCCCCTCCCATTTCCCTTGATTAGTGGTCGTATAATATGAGTGAACGTGTTGTCAATATAATAGGCATGGGACAAACGGCGTATGATGTACCAGACACAGGTGAAATGTGGTGTATTGCAGACGCTTACATGCGTGTAAAGCCTGATAGAATGTTACTTATGCACGCTTGGAATCTTACTGAAAGCTCTGCGAAAAACAGAGGTGGGCTTGCTTTATTATCAGAATACATGAAACACCCTGAAATCAAAGTATTTACACCCTCTAAAATGAAAATATTTGATATTAATGAGAATCCGTTTAAAGATACAATTCAATATCCGTTATTAGAAGTAACTAAAATTTGTGGTGGTTTATGTTTCTGTTGTACTTTTGCATATGCTATCGGGTTAGCAATTTTTGAGAAAGTTGATCGTATTAGGTTATATGGTATTGAGTTTTGGTCTCAAGGCATACTTGATGAATATGATTATCAAGCTGAAAATAAGTTTCAATGGTTAGACATGGCTAAAGGTGCAGGTCTTAAAATTGATATGCCTTATATAGCATTCAGGCAATCTCGTAATAAATATAATTTGTATGGGTATACTGAATTAAAATTAAGTTGATTTGGGAGTAAAATGGAGAATGAGGGGTTAGATAAACAACAGTATTTGGAGGCTCAGAATTTAATTAAATCTGAGTTTGTGCAAATGAAGGCATACTTAAAAGATACTTTTGTTTGTAAAGAACACTGTGGTCAACATCGTGGTCGCACAGATAAAGAAATAAACATCTTGAGAATTGAGACAAAAACTAGAAGCGAAGCGAAAAACTTAATGGTACAAATTTCGATTGAAGCATTACGAATAGGTGCATTAATAGTTAGTTTTCTAGGCGCTAATAAATTTTACATATATATAGCGAGTAAGATAAATTAAAACTTGAAGGGAGTTCACATGAAATATATTACTTTATTTTTAATAATTTTTTGCATTTCTTCATCGTGTTTTGCGGGAGGGCTACCATCAAGAAAAAAAATAGAGATACCAAGATTAGAAGAGATGGGTGAACCAATTCGAGTATTCTCGATGAGAGATAGCATCTATGATTACAAAAAAAAAGTTGAGTTTTTAGAAGGTGTTCTTGATGTTGAAATGGAGTCAAGAGCTGCCGCCGAAGTGGAAAATCGAGAATTAAGTAAAATTAATTTCTCGATTATTGAAGAAAATTATGAATTAGTTGCAGCCTTGCATCTATCTGAGGAGCAATTAGCGAGTGTTGATAATTGGGGGTTTTATGGCGGTTGTGCTTTAGGCGTTCTAGTAGGTGTATTACTAAATTAAAGGAAGGATTAAAAATGGTATTTTCGATTGGGAGTTTAAACACTAATCTAGTAAAAAAAAGAATTAATAAGAAAATTATAGTTTTTTTTATGGTTTGTTTGTTGCTTGTTATAACCACTGTGGGCGCAAATGCAATAGGTGGTGCCGGAGCTAAACAAGCAACAATAGGCACAGCGAATACTACAGTTACAATTAATGTAGGGGTTGCAAATGCGTATGCATACATCGAAGTTTATAATTTATCTTCAAGTGATACAATATTTTATAATTGGAAGAACGAAACAGCTAGTTCAACTGGGGCAAATGGTGAGACTCCTATACCTCCGGGAGCAGGGTATAGAACACCTTACCCTATATCGGCTAATTCGAGCGGTATAATAACATTTAAGGCGATTGTTGAAAGTGGTGGTTCTGCATCACTTTCAAATCAACTAGGGGTTGTTTGGTAGAATGATCAAAGTTTTAGGTTTATTATTTTTATTTTTATTTAATTCAATCTGTTTTGCAGATGGTATTTATTTTTGGGGTTTTAAAAGTTTTGGTGAGTTTAACGCTGATGGAATAACCGCGGTAACTGCGAATATAACAAACATTATCAATACAAACATAACGAGTACTACCGCAAACTTCGAGCAAGTCCTTGTAGGGACTGATAACGCTTTAGCGGGAAACGATATTAGTCTTGAAAAAGATAAAGTAGGTTCTTTAAGAATCTCTATAATAAACAATAACGATGCCGGGATAGCTCAGGTTGAGGCATCCAATGATGAAGGGTATGATATAGCTATTGGGATCGGTGGTTCAGGTCTAGCAATAGGCGATTTTGATATTAATAGTGGCGCTCTTCTCAACAATTCACCCGCACCTTTAAACATTATTCAAGCAAGCAATAATGATATAAATTTTTATATTGGTAATCGTGCAAACCCTAATCTTTTTGATGTTGAAAAAAGTGTCACGTTTACATCTTCATTTAATGTTGTAGTAGGTACTAATAATGCATTGAGTAGTGTTATTATTGGGCCTGATGTTGGTATTGTACTAAGTGGTAACGCTACATGTTGGGACGATTTGAGGTTTCCCGCAACACAAGCAAAATTAAATCCTGTGACATTTAAACCAGAGTTTGATTTTACTAATATTGGTCTTTTATTCCCGGAAAATGACGAATCAGAAATAGCCTATTTCGTAGCACAAATGAGTCATCGGTATAAACATAACTCTTCAATTTTTCCGCATATACATTATGTACAAGATGAAGTAGGTACGCCTAATTTTGTTATGGGTTATCGATGGTACGAAATCGCCGGTGATCCTACAATCGCTTTTACTATAGTCACAACCAATGCAGCAGAAACAGACTATTCAAGCGGTTCAATCCATCAAATATTAAATTTTCCAGCTATCGCTTCGCCTTCTTTTCCTACCTCTGACATTAGCTCTATTCTTGATATTTTTTTATATAGAGAGACGGGGGATGGTATTAATGGTGATGTTTTGGTCAAAGAATTTGATATTCATTATGAGGTTAATAGTTTAGGTTCGAGAACACTCTCAGAAAAATAGAAAAGGAAGGTAACTTTATGAAAAAAATATTATTACTAATTATTTGTTTTTGTTTATTTCATTCTATAGCGATAGCAGATGGTATTTATTTTTGGGGTTCAAGTAATATTGCAAACCTACCAGGCACCGCCAATTATGCATCAACCGCCAATTATTCATTAACGGCTGGTACAGCGTCAACCGCCAATTATGCATCAACCGCCAATTATTCATTAACGGCTGGTACAGCGTCAACCGCCA
>Ga0307928_10002633_pt1 | contig 13796 bp, 14 predicted proteins | sample AceLakmetagen232_FD_201815 | JGI IMG/M metagenome (GOLD analysis project Ga0307928, IMG submission 201815) | Saline water microbial communities from Ace Lake, Antarctica - #232 | ecosystem: Environmental > Aquatic > Non-marine Saline and Alkaline > Saline | place: Antarctica: Ace Lake... | reverse complement strand
GTCATCAGCGAGCGCCGATGTTTCCCGTTCACGGGACATCTCCTTGCCGTCATCATCGTGACGGTCTTGCGCGTCCAGCTCTGCGTCGTCCATCTGATCCACTTCGGCTTGCTCTTTCTCGGTGAGCGGACGTAGGCACATACTAGCCACGTCCTCTACTGAGTAGCCTTGGATGCGATTCCAGAGAACCTCAGTCCCGTCTGCGAGAGTATGCTTGAGCTGGTGGCCTGGGTATTTCATCAGACAACCTCGTGCGCTGCATACTTCGTAGCGAGTGGAATATAGTCCTCACCAGCAACTTTGCCGCACGCCTTGCACTCCATCTCTGGTATCACTGTCTTATGAAAATAGGCGTCGTCATAGCCGCTGCCTTCTTCAGTTGCTCCGCAATACGCGCACTCGTAGATCGCGGTGAAGTCACGCCTGTTTCGTAAAACTATCTTCTTGATCTTCATCACGCCTCCTATTTAACGATCCGCGTGCCCAACGCTCGCTCAAAGGCCATCAACGCTCTAGAACTCGGAGCGTCATGGTCGTTCTCTACCCGGTTCACATACGTCGAGCTGTAGTTCATCTGCCTGGACAGGACTTCCTGCGTCCAGCCTTTCGCCAGCCGCGCTTCCTTGATCCTCTTGCCGAGTGTCATTCGTAACCTCCTGCCTTAGCTTCGTGCGCGTTCTGTATTGCTTCTGCGCTTGTGCCACATTCGACCGCCAAAGCATCGCGGCAATCGCTGAGCAACTTCTGATACTCCATCATCACTCTCTCTGGTCCATGATATTTGAGCAACTGGACATAGGCTGCGCTCAGTGCTTCCTTCATTCTCCACCTCTCAGCCCTCAGCTCTCGCATCCTATCTTTCTCAGCTTCTGGTACGCGGGTTGCCATCGTCTTGCCTCCTTGAGTTCCATGAGTAAGTTATACAGTACTTATATAAGTAAGTCAAGAAGCATAGAGAAACGCGAGCAGCCGAAGCCACCCGCGTCGTACACACCTCACGTCAATGAGGCGGCTACTTGTCGAACACCTTTCCGCAATCCTGGCACTCATAGGTAACAGGATCGTCGTAGATCTCCACTACCTGAGATGATCCACATTCGGGGCAGACGATCGTTATAGGCATGACGATGGCGTCTGAACACCGCCGCACCCGATGTACGGGTTAGCAGGTATCGTCTGAACGTCCAATGTCGTCGCACCTTGTTCGTCTTCCCAGGTCGTCGTGATCGTGACATCCGTGCCTTGCCGTGTATCTGTTGGCCACTTCAAGCCACACGTACCGCCGCCGGGATACCCAGACACACCCCAGTCGGGCGGCGAGTATGGAAGCATCGTAGAATTAGAACTGTCGTTGTCAATGAACAAGCCCCATCCTTGAATGAACATGAAGGCATTGTAGATCATCCGCCCGGTGTCAAGCCTGACGTGATACTCGTCAACAGTACCATCCCACGGGAACGTCCCAGTGTAAGGCGGGCAGAATACGGCAAGCTCACCATAGATACCCCACTCCACCTTGACGTCAATTAGCTCGATAGGGCCGCCCTCGGGATCGTAGGCATGAGGATAAGTAACGATGTATCGTTCCTTCGCGTGTAGCGTCCATTGATTAGTGATGAAGTTGAGAACTAGACGCCCAGGAACAGGGCCAGTATTGCGCAGCCATATCGTTTCAGTGGCCGTCTGAGAATCGCTACCATCGAACCACACAACAGACACCTCAAGGGGTAACTCGTTGATGGTGACTACTAGCATGTTGTTAGTCTGCGTGTACGTCTTGCCTTCAACTGAGAACGTGTATTGGCCACCAGTTACACCAAGCGCGATAAGAGTCACCTCGCAAGGCGGATAGGCGGAATCTGGTACTGACAGAGTTAGCGTTTCAACATTGTCTTCAATCCAAGTGCATCCCGACAGCGCAAACAAGATCGCTATCAGGAAGATTAGTCGTTTCATTTCGTCTCCTCGTCTACGAACTTTAAGAAGATCGGCTGCTTTATGTTCGGGCACATAGCGAAGTGCGTGTACTCATCGGGCGCATTCAGCAGCTTCTTGAACTCAAGTTTGTCGTGATCTTGTCCACATCTGGCGCATCCCCTACTGATACGACAGCCATGCTCTGTTCTCGCAAATCTACAGCTTTCATTATCCCCCCTAATAGATAGGGGACTGACGCCTCGTAAACGCCAATCCCCCGCGAAGGCCCGCTATGTTTATTGTAAAGGAGGCGCGGGCCAAGATATGTTTCATGTCCCTATGCTACCGCGCTGCGTCGAAGCCGAAATAGAAACTCGTGTCGAATACATTGACTGGGCCGGGCACATTAGCATATTCGAGCAGGATTCCGGCGTTGAGCGTGAGAATGTCATTGACGTATCCAACAATCTCAACACCGAAGTCCCAGTCGATAAGGTCAATAGCCAGCGGAAGCGGCGCATAGTCGATGTTAGCAGAAGTCGAAACAATTACGTCGAAGTCGTCAACGTATCCAAATGTCAGCTTACCATCGAATCCCAACTCGCCAGATAATGCGCTAACGAACCAATCATATGAGCGCGTCACGACGAAATCTCCAGACACGGAGATCGGTCCCATGTCGATGAACGGTGCGTCGAAGTCCCATCCTACGTATACGTCCAGCGGATAGCTCGCCCCGCCTACATCCACACCCTGCTCTGCCCCAAACTTCCACCCGGAGGAAGCGGCCAATGAAAAAGCCAGCGCGCCTACCAATGCTACAATTAGAATTCGCTTCATATTATTCCTCCTCTACAGGTCTAGCCCCTCGACTAGATTCTCCGCGACTGCATCAAGAATCGTCTTGAGCGCGTCTGCGAAGTCGTCATCCCACGTTGCCGGTGTTTCGTCGGTCAACGCCTGGAACTTCTCTGCCACCTTTGAAAGCTCACCACTTATGGCGGCGATCTTCGCAGCAACAGTTAAGTCTTCCTTGACAATCCTCTTGATTGCAAAGGCACTTCGTACAGCAGCAATCCCAACGTAGATTCCTGCTAGAATCGTTTTAATCACTTGCGTCACCTCCTGACAGCGGCATTATAACCGCCGACGGTATTCAAACCAAATCATTTGACAATCAGCTTGTCTGTCACACGCCGGTATTTCCCACCACGCTTCTTTGGCTGCACGGACTCGATCACCTCAGAGATGTCCTTATTCTTCATCCCGTTGGACTTTGCAGCGACGATTGTCAGCGCCATGATAGACGAATCAAGCCGCTTGATCGCTGGCTCCATTCTAACTAATACGAAGACAGCAACGAATATCGGAAAACCTAGATCCTTGATTACGTCCATCCATACCATGATTACTCCTATTCTGGCTCTTCGATCAATGGCAATAGCCCTGCCATCACTTCTGTACTCATCAGTGTCTTACCATCTGGATCTTTGAAAGCATCCAACGTCAAAGAGTCCATCTTGATCTCGAATTCCTTTTCCGATAACTCGGCAAACGCCGTCTTGAATCCGTCTAAGTCTTCAAAGTCGACATGGTTGTCCTTGTTCGTGACTAGCTTCCCGTCATCGTCCTTCTTGCCATATCGGTCGAGTAGCTCATTGCGAGTGCTCTCAAACGCCTCTACCTCAGGTCCAAGCTGCGTTGCCGTGCGGGCCAACCAGTAGACCGTATTCACCGGCAGCTTCACACCTTTCATAGCAATCAGCGCCGTCAGTATTCCTTGTGCCTGTCCTGCCTTCAGTTTCATACATCTCCTTATGCTGAGTAGCTTTCGAACAATCTAATATACCTCGTTGTCGCCCCAACTCTTACTTTGATTGCCCCCTTATCTGAGTATGTACTAGCCCCACCTGAGCTATACCAGTTCTCAAAAGCGAGGGCTGTAGTACTCGCGTCCTTCACGACAAACCTAATAACACCATTCGGCGCGTATATCCTTACGCCGTATTCTGTACCGTCGCTGCTGTTCAGAGTAATACTGTCGCCACCGGTAACGTCGCATTCAATCGTGAGGCTGCCTGTTGATCCAGTTGGAAATCCGATTTGCCCCCAATGGCTTGTTGACCACACAGGGCCGCGCAGATCAGATATGCCTGTGATGTTGTGATAGCTTCCGTCTGCGTTGAATACGACAGTCCCATTGATGTAGATCTTGTCTACGTTTACAGAGTTATTGACGATTGCCGCCGTTCCAACTGAGTTGTTATGCATCATTGTAGAAATGATATCAACAGAATTCTGAGTGATATATGAGAAGTTCATCGTACCGCTGTCGATGTCTCCTGCATCAAGAGATCCGCTAATCGAAGCTCCCGAACATGTGAGAACACCAGCAGCTGACACCTTGAAGTTTGCACCAAGTCCGATGCCGTCTGTGCCAACGTGAACGCCTGCAAGTCCGTCACCATAGGCCGTCTTCGATCCTGTATACAGATGAGTGGCAATCGTGAACCCGCCGACTGTCCCACCGTACGCCGTGATATCCCCACACCTCATTGACCCGTCCGTCTTTACCCAGAATTGAGCAGACGAAGGCGTTGCGCTTCCAGCATAGAAGGCAATGCCATTAGCTTCACCTTTTATGATTCCGGCTGTCGCTAAACCTGAGCCAATCGTCAGACGGTCTGTGCCGATGGTGACGCCCCCGATCTCGCCAGAGGTAGCTTCAAGCGCCCCGGCTGCTGATACCTGGAATGGGGCCGCCGCGTAAGACGTGCCGCCAATGCGAAGCTCGCCCGCTGTATCGTTGATCCATATCGTATCGCCAGCATTCACGATTACGATAGAGCCGCCAATCATCTCAAGGTCACCCTTGACAGTCAAGTCCGTGCCATCGAACATGATGTACTCGTCAGCTTGATCGCCAATGAAGAACTTGTGCGAAGACCCTTGCGGCCCAAGCCACGTTCCTACCCAATCCGTTTCACCGAATGGATCTGTGCCTGTGCCTGACGCCTTGCCAACGATGCGCCCATCCGTGCCAAGGTCCATACCGTCGTCATCGATCGTAACAACGCCAGAGATTGAGAGCGTCGTATCGTCCCACGAGAGATATTGGCTCGCCTCATTACCGATGAACAGCTTGTACTTTCCGCTGTTCTTTCCAAGCCAGATGCCTTTCCAGTCAGCGGTAGTTACATCCCACGGGTCGTCATCTGTGCCGGACGAATATCCGGTCACGGTGAACGTTCCGCTGATGGCGATGGATTCTGCAATGACATTCCCACTTGTGTCAACGCTGAACTCTGCATCCTCAGGTGTTGAGTCGCCCGCATAGAATGGATAGGTAGCTGGTGCCATGCCAACGTCGCCGTTAGCCAATAGTCCAGCCGTGATAGTCCAGCCACCAATCGTCCCTTCTACTACATAGATGTCTCCACTGATTGTAAGCGCAGAACCGTCCCACATGAAGTACTCGTCATCTTCGTCACCGGCGAACAGCTTGTAATCTGAGCCGTCCTTGCCAATCCAGATGCCTTCCCAGTCTGTAGCCACTCCCCATGGATCGTCGTCTGTTCCAGCTTTCTTTGCAACGATACGCCCGTTGGCTGTGAGGTCAAGCCCGCTTGCGTCCACTACAATGTTCCCAACGTAGCCAGAGGTGATCGTGAGTGTGCCATCGATCGTTGCTCCAGCCGCTGTGAGAACCCCCGCCGCTGTGACGTTGAACTCTGCCAACGAAGGATCCGCGTTTCCTGCGAAGAAAGGATAGTCAGCAGGACGCATCCCAACGTCACCTGTAGCAAGAAGCCCCGCCGTGATAGTCCAGCCGCCGATTGATCCTGTAGATGCCGTAATCGCGCCCGTGAGATCGACAGCTGTTGCGGTCAGGTTGCCGCTCACATCAAGTTCGGTGTTCGCCGCCTTCCATGTTAAGGCTACGTCGTACTTGAAGAAGGCATTCGATCCGTCGCCTATGTACACCTTGGGCGTGCCGCCGTTGTAGTCTAGCTGTATGCCTTCATTTCCAAACGTGTCATTCTTCATCGTGATCTTAGCATGGACCGTCAGGTCGCCGTTAGTATTCATCGAGGTGTTCGCAGAACCCCACGTAAAATAGGATCCGTCGAATTGCACAAACTCACTAGACGCATCGCCGACGTAGAATCTAGGAGTCCCGGCATTGTACTCAAGCTGAACGCCCTTCTGTCCGAACGTCGCGCTGTTAATCGAGATCGCCTTGGTGGACGAATTGAGGATGATGTTCGTCCCACTATACAACGTCGTTGCCGAGATTGTGAATCCGCCAATAGTGCCAGACGTCGCAGTGACCGCTCCGCTGATCGTCGCGCCCGTTGCATACAATGCACCCGCCGCTGTCACACGGAACTCAGCCGAAGCGGGATTGGCATTCCCGGCAAAGAACGGATAATCGGCTGGCCTCATTCCGACGCCACCAACTGACAGCAACCCCGCCGCGATTGTCCAGCCGCCGATCGTGCCAGTAGCTGCCTCAACAACGCCTCGCACAGTCACGTTGCTGAACTCAGCCGAGCCGTCATGGTCTATCTGCCAGCCAGTCGTTCCGGCTACATAGTTGTCAGACTTGACCGAACCTCCAGTGTCAAGATTCATCTCTACTGTCAGGTCCCCCGCTGTCAGGTGAGAGATGGACACAGAGCCGATCCATTCACCGTCTGAGTGGATTATGAGCGGTACTACAGCGTCAGGGTCGAACGTCAGATAGTGTGTCGCATCACCAACAAGCTTGAACTTGCCATCGATGTCAAAATAGGCACGCCAGTCTGTGCCATCTGAGAATCCGAGATATGACGTTGAGGCATACAGCCCCGCAGCTGACGGCGCAGCTGGCAAGGCCCCGACTACACCGCCAGGAATGTCAATCATCTGAAGTGCTGACAAATCATTTACCTGCACGGCATCACGGAAGTCAAACTCGATCGACTTGTTCGCTACCTGAATTCCAACGTCACCCGGCGCTCCATTCACGTCGCTCTTTGTGATCCCAACGATTCTCGCCTGTACAGAGATGTCGAGGTCGTCATACGTCACCTCAACCAATGCGCCAAGGACAAACTCATCTATGGATTCGCCTGAGAGAGAATAGAGGTCAGCGCCTGCTACGCTGTACTTCACACGAGGCACTGAGTATTCAGCGATCAAACTCACGGCAGCATCGTAGAGATTCTGAGCGACTGAATACCGTTGATCAACCCATATCCTCTCGATAAGCCCATAGGTGGCCACGTTGGTCGACACGTACGCATTCCCGCTCGGTTCTATGCTCGTGATGTCCAGCTGGTCAGCGCCTGCAAGATTCCCGTAAGGGTATAGACGCGTGACAATCTGAGTGTAATCTTCTTCTTCGTCGACACCTAAGAGATTGCGCCCACGGTCAAGATAGGAAGAGACTGTAGCCGGTGGTTCAATGAGGTTGACTGTCCACGGATAGCTCGATGTGTCGAACGTCCATTGATAAGAGCAACCGAACCGCGCCGGGATGTCTGCCATCGCTTCGAGTAGAGATGTGCCAGGCTCCCACGTATACAGGAATTGGCGATCGAAGTCAGAGGATCCTAGCGCCCAGTTGACTGTACCTTGAAGGGCAAGCACGTCGCCTATGCTCGTGATAGACCCCGGACCTGAGTTCAGCGTAACCTTGACCTCGTCATTCATCAGCGTAGCGAAGACATGCTCACACTCGAAACGGTAGTACGTCTTCTCACTTGTACCACGCTTGTACTTCTTGATGATTCGGAACAGGTCAACCCGTTCGTCGCCACTGTAGATCTCGGCATACCTAAGCCCGGTCACCTCGGAAAGGTGCGGATCGTCGTAAGGCAGAGAGAACCACGCCCGGTGTAGCTCGTTGATGCGTTGCTCATATCCTACGTCGAACGCCTGATGAAGATCTGCTACAGGCTCACGTGCGGCGTTATAGATTACAACTGACGCATTTGCCATTATAGGTGCCTCGGCTTGTGATCTACTTCTAGATCAAGGTCACGGCTACCGTCTTCGTCTTTCCATCGTAGCTCGTTTGTGCCGACATAGAGTTTCGGGAAAGTCCCAGTCATGTTTGCTCTGGCATTCGTACCATTCAGCTTGACCGTCATATTGTCCGTATCGATTTCCAACACGTCGCCCGCTGTAAGCGTCCCAGTGTAGCCAAGCGATTGAGTGATGTAAGCAAGAGCAACAGCTTGAACTGAAGAGACAGCGGTGATAGACACTGATCCTGATTTGACCGTAGTCCCTGTAGCAAGAAGAGACATAATCGCTTCAATAGAAACCGCACCACTGGCGATCAGATTCCCGGCAGCTGTCATTGACGCAACGATAGCTATCGCCGCAATGCCACCACGAATTGCATCACCATCAGCGGTAAGAGACGCGATAGACGAAATGGCACACGCAGCCGGACGTATGCGCAAAGGCTCGGCTGTCACAGTTGCAACAGCTTCAATCGCAGCAATCGCAGATGCGATCAAGTCACCATCAATCGTCAACGAAGGGATTACATCGATCGCTGCAACACCTTGCCGTATACGTAATGGAACACCCGTCACTGACGGCGTGATTGTTACATGACACTTCCCACTCTTGCGCGTATCTCCATCAACGATGGTCACCGCCACAATCGAGTCGATAAGACACACGCCCGATGCGATCAACTGTGCGATGATGCCCAGAGATGTTGTCACGTTGATTGATGCCACACCAGATGCAACTAAGTCGCCGTCAATCGTCATGGAGGGCGTTGCAGTAATCGCAGCCACTCCCTGACGTATGCGCAGAGGATCAGCCGTCATTGATGCGACTACCTGGATTGAGGCAAGAGCGGTTTTGATAGCATCGCCATCTAACGACATAGAGGCAACGGCCTCGATATCCACTACCCCCGACGCAATCAACTGTGCCGCCGCTGTCAACGACGCTGACGCCGTGATAGATGCAGCTGCATATCTGATCCTATCTGCCAGAGCAACAAGTGAAGCGATTGCCTCAATTGAAACCACGCCGAATCTTATGCGAGTTGCCAACGCTGTCAGAGATGCGACAGTGTTTATTGACACTACTCCTGAGGCGGTCAAGTTTCCCGCAGCAGTTACAGAAGGAACGATGTTGATCGCGCACTCCACGTTGTACACGTTCGCTTCCTTGGCAATTACCGAAGCAACCGCATTGATCAACACAGCTGCTGAGGCTGTCAAATTACCAGCTGCCACAACTGAAGCGATCGCCTCAATCGAAACAACGCCAGAGGCAATGAGATCCGCATTGATTACCATCGAAGGCGTTGCGCTGATAGCCGCTACTCCGCTTGCTACAAGATCACCGTTAGCCGTCACGCTTGGGACAGCAGAGATAGAAGCAATGCCAAGCCTTTGGCGCAATCCGACGATTGCCATACTCGGAACGACGGATAGAACCGTGACTCCCTGACGTATACGTAGAGGCGTGATAGTCATACTTGGTGTAGCCGATATCGACGCAACGCCAGATGCAACTAGATCCCCGTTAGGAGATACCGAAGGCACTGCGGTTATTGATACAACACCTGATAATGTCTCGCCAGTTGTCCAGCTTACAGCTGCACCGTATGCAGTGCTGTGTGAGTTCGTACCATAAGCCCTGACATAGTACGCCGTATTTTCTGTCAGTCCGGTCTTCGCCTGATCAAACGCGCCCTCTGCTCCTACACCCAACGTCGAAGAGCCATCCGCTCCTGCGATGTTTACCGGATCAGATCCAGCCTTCCAACAGAATCCATGCTGGCTGATTGACGCCCCGCCGTCGTCTGTGATGTTGCCGTTTAGAGTTCCGCCGCCTGGCACGATGTCGTCAACTGCTTGCGTGGTGACTGTAGGGGCAACAGGGACAGTATATGTAACTACAAGTTTCGGTTGCTTCCCCGCTCCTTCTTCTGCGTCATATCCAATCACTTGTTCTCGCCCAGAAGGTGTAGTGGCGGAAATATCGCGTGAACTTCTCAGCACCAATTTCGTCGTCGCTCCATCGCCCTTGTTAATCCATCCCCGCCCTGTTGAGGTTAGGGTAATGTCGTTATAGCCAACCGTAGACCATCCGCCTGATGTAGCGTATGATCCACCCTCGCCGGAGTAATTGGTCTTATTGTAATCGCCGACAACCATCGAGTCATGAGGATATGTAGGCTGCCCATTCGTAACGATAACATTGAAGTCTGTATCACTGCTATTGTAATATCCATAGAAGCTCAGTACAGCGGCTGAGATAATGGCACTCTCTGACAATGAAGACGTATCAAAGAATACAGCGCCACGATAGACATGATACGTCTCGCCCGCAAGAGATTGGCCCGCGCGAACGTTATCTAATGTGTCACTTACAGTCCCAGTAGTTGCTGCTTGAATAGTTGCATATACGGCCCCGGATGTATTTAGATACCCATCGCTTGTCGATGATAAGAATGTTTCCGGGCTTGCACCTATATATATAGGGCCGCGAATGCCTCGTAGTGATTCTTTGCTAACGATCTCTGTGTCTCCATCTACATCACAAACCAGCTGACCTTCTATTGGATCTTTGCTCCATGCTGTCCCTATTCTAACTGGCAAAGAACCATCGAAATTGTGTTTGATCCTGATTTCAGCATGGGGATTTTCGGAAAAGATCCACCACTCGCGAATGTGGCCTTCAATCACTCGCAGACGCCGTTCGCAGACGCCATAATCAAAACTCAGGCAGTTCTCGTGATAGTTATCGTTGTCTGGATCGTCAATGATCGACGGCTTGCCAAGAGGTCCATACTCGACACCTCCCACAGTGAGAACAGGATCCCAACGCGAGACGCGCCCCTGAGAGGCCACCATCACGCCTTTGTCTGTCACGTTGGCGGCTATCCCACAGTTGATACGTGTGTAGTAACCCTTAGATGACTCGAACCAACTCTGGTCGATGTCGAGACCGTCCGTTGTAATCTTCGGCAAACGAGAGCACGTCATCCTAAACTGAGGCCGTCCACGGTTGTCATTCTCTAGTCGCTCAACCTCGGAAAAGACATTCGGATAGCCTTTCGCCCCAACAGGGAGCGCGGCCATCTCTGCATGAAATTGCCTCTTCGTCAACCCTAAACGGCGTTTACGATTAGCTACTATCTCCTGTCTCGCCATTCGCATCCCCCGCCAATTCCTTCAACTCTTCAATCACGTTCCCGCGCACCCACGCGCACGCCTCTTCGTCGGTCATATCCTCAACCTCTGACGCTAGCATGGAGTCACGCACCGTCTTGACAATCTCAGCGTCTGGCTGTTGGTGTAGCGTCATCAACTCCATCACGCGCTTGAAGTTCTCGCCCTTGATTACCAGCTTGATTGGCTGAGGCCCTGCACACATCCCAGAAAGAATGTTCATGTGGACCTCAGCCGTGCGCTTCCTTGTCGGTTGCACATCAAGAGTAGGGAGTATGGTGATATGGCATTCAGCCTGTTTCACCGTCATGACTACGCCTGCACCGCGATAGCTACGTCGATGTTGCCAATAGCGAAAACCAGTTGGTCACCGTCGTCAATCACCTTGGACGCAGTCAAAGCCCCACTAGCGATCACCGTGTCTGCATCTGCAACGTCAGATGTGCAGATAGCCAGCCAGCCAATTGTTCCCCAGTTACCACCGCTCGCTGCCGGAAATTCCAGCGCAGCAGTATTGGAGATCGTGCCAGTCGCTGCATCATCGCCACATGTGATAACAGTCCGCGCATACGCGCTTCCAGTTGCTTCCTTCCCAGACATCACTGCCGCGTCAGCCGGGTCAACCGTACACGCCGCACCATAGATCGTCGCCGTCTTGTAGTTTGTCGTAAGATACCGATTCCGTTCTGCTGTACTAAGACCACTTGCCATCTGAATCACCCCTACTTGAGTTGCCTCGTAATCAGCGTGAATCCTGTCACGCTACCCGAGCCTGCTTTCATCGTGGCCGTTATCGTAGGAGGCGTTCTGTAGTCCCCTGCGTTTTCGACCGCCATTGTCTGATAGGCCGCTGTTATGTTTTCCGTGTCCGTGTCCTCTGCCCCGTATGCGAATGGATCCGCTGCGATGAGAGGCAATGAGAAATAGCCAAGGCTCCCACCGATCAGCCGTTGAAGCGGCATGTTTCCCGAGTAGCGCACCGTATACGTCTTGTTAGGCTCCTTGGTGAATACGAGTGCCACGTCTTCCGGGTGCCCGTCTTGATCAAGCAGCACCTCAGAGAACGTTCGCGTCAGGCTTTGCAACGTCTCAGGCGTAGTCGCGTCGATCACGACTAGATCAAGCACGATCTCACGCGCACCGAGGTCAGAGCCGAACAGCTTGCGCCCGTGTCTTCCTGGGATGTCAACGTAATGGTCTCGCGTCTGAGGCAATACCGGCTCTTGGAAGTCTGGAAGCAACTCAACGCCTAGCGCAGTATTCGCCGTGCCTCCTAGAGAGAACCTTGAAATGGTACTCATGCTACATTCCTCCCGATACCGCGCATACGTGAGCGCCATAGTGAATGAGTCTCTTCGGCCAGCCGCTTGATGTCTTGGTCCTCTCTCACGTACACCTTGTCGAAGTTGATGTCCACGTTAATCACGTCGCCGCCCATTCCTGCACCTGCGAGCGCCGGTGTAGCTGTAGGCCCGCTGAGAGCGTCCACGATGCCTTGCCCGATGTTGCCGAAGATGCGCGGGCTTAGAGGTAGGTATGCTTCAGAGACGCCGCCCTCAGCTACCATGTGTGGGGGTAGTAGCGTCGGGCCTTCAAAGACTGCGCCTTCCTCGAAGCCAGCGACAGCAAGGCCAAGAGCAGCAGCGCCCAATCCAACAGCAGCAGCGCCATGACCGATAGCAGAAGGATTCATAAAGAACAATGGAGGGATCAACGCCCATGCCGCTGCTTCTGCTAAGTGCATCGCTGCCTTTGCTAATAGCTCGATTCGCAACGCCTCAAGAACGTCACGCAACATAGCTCCGAGGTATTCCCAGATGGTTTGCTGCTGTTCATCATAGGCGTCTTTCTCTTCGTCCAAAGCGTCAAGCCTGTCTTGATCTAGATCAGCAAGGTTGTCATTGTAATCGCTGGCAATGTCCTCACGATCACGCGCGTAATCTGTCGCTGCGTCTTCTAGGTCTTCATGATACTTTGTCTCTAGCTTTTCGCGTCCTTCCCAGTCGTCAGCATCAAGAGCCTGAATGTTTCGTAGGTAGTCTGTCTTAATGTCTTCAAGCTTGCGTGCGTTGTCTAGAGCAGAGTCTGAAAGCGTATCTTGATGATCAGACTCCAACCCTTCAGAATCTTCAATATAATCTTCTTCTATTTCGAGCATGGTTTCCGCATGTTCTTCGGCGGCTTCTTTACGATCCCTGTAGTAATCGACAACACCATTAAACATGTCGCCAAGCGTGTCAGACACAGTAGACTTGAGCGTACCCCACAAGTCTTCCATAGCCTCAACGAACGCGCTTGTCTCTTTCTCTCCCTCAATGCCGATCTCTTCAAGAGCGGCTAAGATCTCTAGCAGCTCTTCACTTGCCTCGATACCTTGATCTCCAAGCAGCTCGATCTTGTCTTTCGTCTCGTCGTATACGGACTGAAGCGCTGACAGAGTGTTCGCCTGACGTTCGCCGCCGTCTATCGAATCTTCATAAGCGGCGATCAGTTCATTAGTCTTCTCAAGCAAGCCATGCTCTGATAACCGCAACTCTTCGGCGGCGTCTTTCGTCTCCTCCATCTTCTTCTTACGTAGCTCTTCGGCGTCAGCCTGTTCTTCGGCGGCCTTCACCATGTCACGAGTGACAACGCCCTGTTCTTCCAAGGCTGCAATTTGGTCCCAGACGGTTTTCGTTACTTCGA
>Ga0307928_10002632_pt1 | contig 13796 bp, 26 predicted proteins | sample AceLakmetagen232_FD_201815 | JGI IMG/M metagenome (GOLD analysis project Ga0307928, IMG submission 201815) | Saline water microbial communities from Ace Lake, Antarctica - #232 | ecosystem: Environmental > Aquatic > Non-marine Saline and Alkaline > Saline | place: Antarctica: Ace Lake... | reverse complement strand
ACCTAATAAAAAATATGAGTTTAACATAAATATCCCAGCTGGTACAAGCACAGAAGAAGATCCAAGCGGCGATACAGAGGAAGAGGAAGATCCACAGCTCCCACAGTTTATGAAAGCAAGAGTAACTGGTGACTACGCGATCGATGGCGATACATTTGTCACCTCTACTGGTGAGCGTATACGAGTGCTGGGCATTGATGCTCCAGAACTCGGGCAGCCATACAGCAACGAAAGCAAAGAAATGCTGCATGACATGATAAGCGGCAAAACAGTATATCTAAAAATACAAGTAAGTGTGCCGCTTGATATCTATGGTCGAACCCTAGCTATATGCACAACAAGCAGAGGGACACAAGCGTACCTATTGCTTATTGAAGGCCTGGCCCGAGTATTTATAGCCAGTGACGCAACATACGACGATACATATTATTATACAGCTGAGACATTAGCGAAAGAGAGAAAAGTAGGAATTTGGAAGGAGTTACCATGAAACCACTATTAAAACCGAATAAAGGCTGGAAATATCGAGTAATTATATGCACAGAAGAAGAAATAGTAGTACACGATGATGTAATGTATCCACAGCAAATACAAGTATGTGCTAAAAATCTAGTATCAAAAGAATTGGGTTTAGTGACTTAAAATGCCACGATTCCATGTTTGGAAAACGGTCCAGGACTTAACAACTGATGAAGAAGAAACTCCTAAAGAACCTCCTGTTGTTATAAACCCCTCAGGATCCTACGCAAGTTATAACACTCCTTAAACAACAGGAAACACGGAAAAAATAGTTGATACTCTTAGAACTCTTCACTAACCGTGGCCTACAGCACGGTTACGTCAATTTAATACTTTTGTCCCCTGGCTTGAAGATCTTTAATGCTTATGCTGTTTCAGGTGAATTTCGCCACCCGCTCCGGCCCGAAATATCACTTGAAACGAACATCTCTTAGTTGCTAAGAAACACAACTAATTAGATGCCGCAGCATTTCACGTCAAGAAATCACGCCGGAACCAACAAAACCAATAAATGACGTCGTAAGAGCTCACGACCAAACTCAACAATTTTTTAACGACCAATAGCTAGATGTTGCCGTCAATTTATCACATAAAGAATGGTGATAAAAGAATGGCAAACAAGATAATACCAAAAAAGACGCTAGTAAAAGCAACGGCTCAGACGGAATCTGAGAAAACAAAAGTAGTACGCGGTGACTATACCGGGTATTTCTATAATCAAATCAACAACCTATGGAAAGAAATCATGCTACTCCAACAAGAAAACAACGAACTAAAAGCACAGATGAAAGGCGAATACTAATGCGATGCACAGCAGAAGAACTACGAACAATACCGTTAAAAGAACTACTAACACGGCTCGCAATTTAGCCTTCTCTTTTTTTGCTCACTAAAAAGGCCCGTTACAAAGAAGATTTAAAAATTTAAGGCGCATTGCTTAAATATAATTGTGTTAGAGTGCACGAGTAGACCGCTGGCGTGCTTGCATCGCAGAGCATAAAGAGCTCTGCATATTCTCTCATTCGAGACAGGCTTACTCTGATAGAACATGAAATCATCCGTTTTGCAGCTGTGAACGGACATTTCCATATTGTTATTTGGACCATTGTGATTTCTGATTTCAGCACGCTATCGGCGGGATGTTATTCGGCTTGGAGCAGGCTAAAGCCTTTCCAGGCCGTCGTTAAACTCCGTCCCGGGACGACGAAAAAACTACGACGGGTTAAGAAAATCTTACTATCCGGATAGAGAAACCTTAAAGACCTTCTAGGCACTTCTCAGGCAACATATACTATCCGGACGCTCAAAGCGCTTCAAGACTTTGTCTTTCGCTTTTGGGGAACAAGAATCGGTGAACAATTCTTGTTCTTTTAGATTTTCTTGGAGGGATTGGTTTTTGGTGTCTTTGAAAAGACAAGCTAGAATTGTTATTTTAGATAGTTATATATAATATGATATTATATAGATTAGTAGTAGTATAGTAGTATATAGACAAAGAAAAAAAGGAGTTGTAGAGGTGGAATTGTGGTAAGGAAGATCCAGACAAGTATTAATTTGACGCCGGAGATCAAGAATATTGTTGATACGGAGGGTTTGAACCTTTCAAAGTGGGTGAATGATGGTTTAGAGAAATATTTTAGTGTTTCGAGCATCGAAGATATTAACACTAAAATCTCGGAGCATAAAGCAAGTATTGGCGCGTTGGAGGGGAAACGTGCGGATCTGTTAGCTAGTGGTGTCGCGGTGACTAAGGATGAGGCGTTGACGAATGTTTTGTTGGAGGATATGAAACGGTTTTATGTTGCTCGTCGAAACCAGGGTAACAGCGCGGAGAGTGATGATTTATGGATTAGTAGCCCGAAGAATCTTGAGCGTTGTAAAAAGATCGGGAAGGATCCACGTCTTGTTTTGGAAGATATTAGGAGCTGGTATTGTGACATTCAAAAAGATTAGTGTTAAAAAGACGGCGACGGGCTATAGTTTGAATGTTTTTGTTCGTGATGGTGAGCTTATGAAGCCTTTGTATTATGGTATCTGTCGTTTCTTCGATAAGGTGGATCAAACTGATAGTAGTCAGACTAAGATCGGGGAAAAAGTTGATGTCGAGGAGTTTATTGATAATGTGAAGATGGGGAGGATCTCAAATGATTAATATTGTTATTTTCGGGTTGATCTGTTTTAGTATTGGCCTAATAACTGGTGTTGGTTTGGTGCTGACTATTGTTTTGCGTGCGATGAAGATGTTGAAGCCTCCGAAGATGAATAAGGGCTCTGGCGGTTTTTAGATGAAGGTTTGGGGGACGACTGATAAGATCCTACGACGTTTTATATTGACGTTTATGGAGTACACGTTGGAGTTTATTGAGCCGAAGGATCTAGAGCGGGATCTGCGTGACAAAAAGAATCCTTTTATCAATGGTCTATTGAATCAGCTGGAAGAAAGCATTGGGAAACTTGATTATGCTCGTTACAGGCAGATAATCTACAGGATCACGCTTTATGGAATATGGATCGTGTTCCAGGATCCAGCGTATACGGATTGCGGGATTGATATGCTGCAGGGCCTTGTATTGCGTTTTAAGGACCATCCGGAGCTCTTAATTGTTAAGGATCCGGAGGAATGGCATATTAATCGTTGGTGGAGTGAGCAGAAGTGACCGAAAGACTTATGGAAGCTCACGAATTTTGTGATGGCATGGCAGAAGATGTAAAACCCAAAAAGGGGCAAGCGATGCCTAAGTGGTTACTGCAGGGCTTCTTTTATGGCCTATTCCTTGCGTTAATTGCTTATCTTAGTGGAGCAATAGCTATAAACGCGGTTCCAGCGGCTTTTCCCGCTGCGTTGCCCGTAATTGCTAGTGCTCTAGGGTTTTTAGCAGCTATTGGTATCGCTTATACTAAAGATATAACCGAAGGATAGACTTTTAATAGGTGTTTTGTAGTCTATCTTTTTTTTTTGCGTAATCCTTATATAGACGGGCGTAGTTACCTCTTATGAGGTGAAAATAGTTGAAAATAAAGTGTAAATTAGAAAAGACGCATGTAGATATGACCGAAAAAGGCGAGAAATATAGCTTTAGTTTTATCCCGACGCAAGAGGAGTTTAAGAATAAACTTACTCTAACTGTAAGAGCAGACGATCCTTACGACACATTAGGGAAACTAAATCTTCCGCAGTCTCTTGGTGATGTGATCGTCCTTGAGATGAATACAAAAGAGAAACAAGCGAAGCTGGATGCTAAGGCTGATAAAGCGGTGGCTTAGATGGATGCAAAGATTACAGCATCCAAGACTACAACAATCGATGCTTTTGTAGAAACAATAACAGCGGTTTATGCAAATACTGATCTAAAATTCGTTGGTGGAGAAGCATATTTCGAAACGGAGGATAAATAGATGCGTACAGAAAGAGAAGTAAAAGAAATGATATCAGCTAAGAAGCACGAAGAACCGGAGAAAGTTAAATGTTACGGTGAAGGACTGCATGACGGCTGGATCAATGCTCTAAGATGGTTCGTGGGTGATTAGATGAATGAGAACCTGGATATGTACGAGGTTGAGGTCGGCCAGAGCAATAAAGGCATTTGGTACTGTAAGAGCTTGAAAGTATACAACTCGAAGATTATGATTATAACACAAGAAGTTGACGAGCTTATCGGCCTAACAGACAAACTCCTTGATGTTCACAACGTGGGGGTGGAAGTATCAGAGCCGAAGAAACCATAGACAATATGCGAGACAAACTAATACAGATGCAAGAAGCAACAAGCAGTAGTAAGTATTCTAGTTATCTAGGAAGAACAGTAGATGCGCTTACTTGGGTGCTGGGTGATTAGATGACGATGGAAGATGATATCTACAAACTACAGAATGATATACAAGAAATCAAGCTGAGAATAACAGAATGGGAAGAACTACTGAAAACGATACGAGAGGAGCTGGAATAATGGGACACGAAGAATGTGCAGAAGTCACTGTTGATATGTGGTGTCTAGTCAACGCTAAACTAATCGCTCGGAAACAAACAATGCTAGATCCAGTAGTCCAGGCACAGATCCTTAGTGAGAGCATGAAGCTATATATGACAAAAATAATCAATGAAGCCAAGCATCCAACGTCTACGGAACACCACGAAGAACGTGCAGACGGGCCCTCTGATAAACAGATGGCATTAATATCTAAGATGGGCGGAGACGCAAGAGATATAAGTACCAGGAAAGAAGCCTCTGAATGGATCGAGAAACACAAAGATTGGTAAACTATGAGGGAGCTAGAGTTTTTTAATACTCGCCTCACGAGTGTAAGTCTTTAACTGGCTGGCTCCCTCTCTTTTTTATTTAATTATGATAATATATCGTTTTAGTGTGCACAGCTTCACACAAAAAGATGTTTATTACAAACTAACAATAATGCGAGATCCTGATGCTGTTTATTGCAGCTGCAAAAGTTTTAGAAAGAATAATTGGTGTGTGCATATCAAGAAGTACAAAACGCTGATAAAGCGTATTATGCACGAAACACCTGGACCTACAGAGGAAAAACCGGGTTCCTAGACAACCCACCACTCGATATTGTTCTTTTTACAGGTTTTATGATACGCTGGATCGTCAACTTCAACGATGATCCCCATTTTTGTCGGAACATCGGGTTTAAACTGCGTGAGATAGAGATCTCGATAGACAAGTACGCCACCAACCGCAGGCTTAGACAACTTAGGAGTTATTTCCATGATCCAATGTTCCCTCGGTCCTTTGATGAGTAGATCTATTCGTTTAGCTCGGAGATCTGACCAGTTGATCCGGTCTTGTTTCGTCCACCAAGCAGGTAATACAAGCGCTGGGACGTCCAAATGCACATCATAGATCCATTCACCAGCGAAATAATACTGAGCTCTAAAGCGTTTCGCTATTGCTTTTTCGTCCTTTTTTAGATGTGTGTATTCCGTGCTTACCATCTTGTTTTTCCTCCGGTGCTGTTTGATTGTTTTCACTCCAGGCGTCAGTATCTTCACTAGAAACTGTTACACCTGGATCTTGTGGGATCTCAGCGTCAACTACTTCAATACGTTTAGATCCTTTTGATTCTAAGTATTCTTTCATTTCGTCCTTACGCATCTTTAAGAGCTGTAATACAATCGTATTGGCATGACCTGGCACTCCAGCTCCTTGACAATACTGTAACTCTTTCAGATTCATTTCCTTGAGTTGATCTATTAGATCCTCTTGCTCCATCATTTTCATCTCGTATCGCATATAATTAAGGTTTTGAGCGCGATACTCTGGCTTATCCGTCATGTATCGACGGACCTTTTCTTGCAGCTGATTCATATTTTTATCACAAAACATGGTATGCTGCAGCGTCCTATAAATCTGACGTACGAACGTCCTCCCCTCGGTATCCGGGGATTACGTCTATAAATTTTTATAAGGGAAATAACGTATGTTAATATCATAAAAAATGGAGATGAATTAGAAATGGTAGCAACTAAACCACTCGACCAAGTAGTCGCAAAGTGGAAAAGAAAAGTCGCAGGCGCCAGCGAAGATTACAGGGACGGAATAATGAACCCTAAATCTGATTGGCAAACTGAGACATTAAAAGCAGAACCAAGATATAAGACAGGTGTAACACAAGCCGCAGCAGAAGGACGGTTTGGAAAAGGCGTAAGCGCAGCTGGTACAGAGAAATGGAAAAAAGGCGCAGTAGAAAAAGGCGTAGCCAGATGGCCTGAGGGCGTAGCAATGGCTGAGGATGAATACAGATCCGGAATGGGCGATGTACTCAACACAATATCCGGTGTCACGTTACCCGCAAGAGGACCAAAAGGAGATCCACGTAACTATGAGCGTGTAAAAGCAATCGGCGACGCACTACACAGAAAGAAAGTAGGGAAATAATTTGAGGTGATTGTGATATGGGAAAAACACAATACTCATATGTTGAGAGGAAACACAGCGAAAGCGGTGCAGCAGGCAGCGCTATCTATGATCTTCCCGAAAGCGGATATATGCCGGAGCTCATACTGAAAGCCTATAGTACACCAACAGGTGCAAGTGACCTAGATCTCCCGCTCGTTGACGCAATAACTAAGATAGAGGTAATTGATGGTGGCCGAGTGCTTAAATCCTTAAGTGCTCATCAGGTAAAAGCACTCTCGATGATCCATAAATACAAACAACTCGCAAGCCTAGAAACCAACGATAACGATGTAGAGCAGCACGACGATTATCATATCTTACTTGGAGCAGTTTTAAATGGGACAAACTATGCTCCTGAGATGTCGAACTTTAGAAACCCACAGATAAGACTAACCTGGGACTATAGCGATACAACCACAGCTTTCGGAATGGCCTGCGATGCAGACACAACGCCAGTGATAAAATTCAGCGTGATAGCGAAGATAATCCGTGAAGGCGGAAACTTCTCACATGGATACGTCAATAGTCAAGTAGTACGGGAATGGACAAATGACGCAAGTATAACAACTAAGACAGAGCTCCCCGTTGGAGATCCACTTATCGGAATTGGACTAGAAGGCGGATATACAGCTCTAGATTTCGAGGAGGATTTCGAACAGGCAAAGCTAGACTTCAATCATGGCGATTGGGTACCGTTTGATTTCTACGAAGAAGAAATATACAGTAGTCAAAACTGGTGGCATAAAGGACCATTCCAATACTCCTGGTGTGCAGACGTAATCGATAACAAAGAACTCGATACTCACATGGGTATCCTCAACGACTTGCACGTTATGTCACAGGAGAACGCTGGACGAGCCTTTGAATATCAGGCTAGCCATATGGGTGTCGAAACCCTTGGTAAATGGGACTTGGCAACACCTACAGTCGATACAACTTTCGCACAAGCATATCTAACGTCTATAGGCCAGTGCCCGTTCCATATGTGGTATTGTCCAGCTAGTGCAATAACAGGTGGAGACAAAGACACAATCGATACAGCAGGCTATAAAAGAGCAGACATTACAACAGTCAGCGGATCTAGTGCTAGTACAAGCAGCACACCAGCAGTGATCGCAGAGTATCTAAAAACATAAAGACAGAGGGAAACCCCCTCATATTTTCTTTATATAGAAATAGGAATAGATGATAGAAAATGAGACAACCTTGGTTTATGGAGAGCATTATAGCGACCAGTGGCACAACACGAAGCCCTGGAGCAATATCGCTCGTAAAAGCTAGAACGCTCAGTATTACTACACAACTTATTTTTAATGGTAGTGGTACAGTTGACGCAACAATTAATCTTTATTATAGCCCTGATGGATCTAATTATGATACTGAGGCTTTCGCAACATGGGATCTTACAGTTGACGTGGGAGCTACAGTGCAGCGTACAGTAGTCCTTGATGTCCCTGAGCACGGCTTTATGTATGCCTCGATCGTGAATGGTGATAGTAGTTATACGCTCACAAGTGCGAAAATGTGGTATACGATACAGAGCTGGGAGAAGGGAATCAGTGAAAACATCGGAGATATCCGACATGATACAGGAGAGGATTAAAGATGGGAAAATTACCAAGATATAAAGAGGATCTACTAGACGTTAATATTGGAAATGTAGATGTTGATACGATCGCAGCTGGAACGACTGTTATCGGAGCGATCAGAGCAATAGGCAATACAGCTAAAACAGGAGCAGGAACAGATTATTATTTGCTTGTAGATGCAAATGGGAAACTCAGTATTCGACCTTTAACGAATACGGACGTCGTAACGGTTGAACAGTCAGCAGCAGCAAGTCTAAAAGCAACAGTGACACAACTAGCGAAGGATAGAACAGTAACAGGATCAGTTACGGCAGTATCAGGAACAGCAGTTAATCTAAAGGCAGAAGTTACGCAAGCCTCAGCAGCTCGAACCGTAACCTGTGATACAGCAGTAAATCTAAAGAACACAGAAGCAAGCGCAGGAGATATCAAAACAGCAGTTGAAGCAATACAGGCTTTAAATGGCGTGAGTACAACAAAATTTCAATCAACCTTCACAAGTGCGGATGCACAAAGCGCAGCACCAGTTAAAGCAAAGACAGCAGATAACAAAATGTACATTCTTAGCCTTGTAGTAAGCACAGATACAGAGATGAATATACAGTTTCAGGATGATACAGGAACTCCAAACGTACTAATCGAACAGATGTATTTCGCAGCAAATGGAGGAGCAGCATTAAGTTTTCCACCACAAGCACCGTTAATTGTAGATACTAATAAGGACTTCGATGTAATCGCAAGTGCAGCAGGGAACGTAAGCGTAACAATCACGGGTTATTTAGCAGCGTGATCTAAATGAGCGATACGCTTTATGAAAGATACACTACAGGTGACGACCAATCCGCTAGTACCTACAGCAGTAAATACCGGGGAAACTCATTCACAATAGGAAACACTGGAACAAATGAAAGACATAACATAACAAGTATAAAATGTTTAATGTACCGACATGGAAGCCCAGGAACCGTAACTTTAGAAGTAAAAGCAACAGATGGTGATGGGAAACCAACTGACATCGTTTTAACAAGTGGGACATTAAACGGAAATGATTTTACAGATGACTTTGCTGGATTGTGGTATGAATTTACTCTTACACCATATGCACTATCTGCAAATACAAAATACGCATTTTATCTTTATGCAGCAGGAGGTTCTAAAGACAACAAGGTGGAACTAAGATATGATACCAGCAGCCCATCATACACAGGAGGCGAATATACTAATTCCAATGATGCAGGAAGCACTTGGGGTACATACGCTACAGATGAAACATTATTTGAAGAATATGGGATAGCAGCACCCATAGAAGGGCAATTCTTACAGCCGACAAAATACTGGTGATGATATGAAGGAGGAATATATTGCTATTTAAACTAAGCAGATCTGTTCCAAAGAATACAACAACACTGGCTCCGGACTGGCAGAAACTGAAGCTAAATCGTGGGACACTCGTACAGTGGCTTATTCAGATGCCGGAGGAAGCAGCAGATCTACTAAAGTTTCGTGTAGAGTATCATCATACGCAGATCCTACCTTTTACGGGCTCAACGTGGATCTATGGCCTTTTTGAGCCTACAGTTATCCAGGAGAATCTTCTAGTGCATGATGCTCCTTACACTCTGGATGTCTATGCGATCAATTCAGACGACACTTATTCCCATGAATATAATATTTATGCCAATATAATAACTGATAAACCCGTAGCACCTGGCGCTGTTTCTCCTAGTGTAACAGATCGGTTTAAAAGTCTTTTTGGTGGTGGTGACTAAATGGCCCATACCTTACCGGATTATTCAACTAAATACAAAATGACTAATATCTTCGGGCAGATCGACACCGGGGAACTAGCAGCGAGATTAGGCAGTATCAATCGTTTTGATAGACGAGGTAACACGATATGGTATGATGATTTCGAAGGATCCTGTTTAACCTGGAGTACATCAGGAAGTGGCACAGGCTGGTCTGTAACTCTAAATACAGCTAACGCATGGACAAAGACGCAGAGCGTAAAAATGCTCCCTGGGACCACAATAAATAAACAAGCATATATGACGAAATATTTACCAGCTCCCGCAACAAGTATTTTTGGTGTTGAATTCCACCTAGCTTTTTCATCGGATATCGATTATATATTAATGGAATGTAAATTTTATGATGGAGTTACTCTTGCACAGGCTAGACTAAAGCTAGATATCAAAAACGACAAGATCCAATATTGGGATAGTGGAGGAAATTATGTAGATCTACTGGATCCTGCAAACTTTTACGCGTTAACAGGAATGTTCCACTCGTTTAAGATGGTCTTAAACTATACAAGCAAAGAATTCGTACGATTAATGTATGATTACCAAACACTAGATATGAGTAATATTGCTCTAAAGACCGAAGCCCAAGCAACGGAGCCTGTTGTGCAGATAGAAGTCTATGTCTATAGAACGTCAGGTACAACAACAGCGGCTTATGTCGATAGTGTTATATTAACACAGAATGAAGAATAGGAGGAAAACATGGTAAATAGTGGAGTAGATGGAAATAAAGATGTATATCCGATCTTAACTGATACAAGCGGCCGTCAATACGTTATTCCAACGAACGGGACAAACAATATATTGTTTGATACAGACGACGCAGTGATAGCTAAAGAGCAGACAGCTCAAGTTGTGATCTGTCTAAACTATGTATGGGATGCTGTTAATACTCAATGGATCCCTATGACGCAGCCCTAAAAAGGAATAATAGGAGAAAAAAGACATGATAGAAACAGGAATAATCGTAGGAGTTGTTACACCGTTGTTTGTGATTCAACTCTACAACGCCAGGCAGATAGCAAGTCTTAAATCAAAGATTAATCTTATATATGATAATCTAGATATTAAACTAGATTTCAAAAGTAAATAAAAAACAAAATGGAGATGGAAAGTATGGAATTGAATATCTTACCTTTGGAAGAAGGAACAGATATAGATGTCAACGGTAGGTTCTACCGTTATAAACGTGCACGTTTCCGAGTTAATGGAGCGGAGCATACGATTCGTGTATCTATGAAAGACTTTGACGCTGGTCGAAGCCGGGAGATCGTAGAACGAGAAGCACAGAAGATCGATAGTGCGACATCTAGAACTGGATCTGGAACCGGAAAGAAATAGAGAAATATGGTAACAGTCTTAAATGTTCAATCAGGCAGTTGGGGAGATCCCCCGAAGTATTACGCTGCGGTTTTATGGACTGATTACGTTAATCATAAATATTGGGTTGATACACAACAAGACGCGTATGATAAGAAAGCAGAATTATTAGTTTTACATCCGATTGGCAGCAGCCCACGGACAACGTGGCCTTTAGCAACAGGGTATAATGATGTTGCTTTTAGAGAAGAAACACTTGATACACTCTCGAATAATAACCCGGAGACTGTTTTTAGCTCGATAGCTGATTATATTGTTAATGTTTACGACACTGAAACCTGGGATGTATGGGATCCTATTTTACCGGGTGGTGGTTCTCTTAAAACTATTAGACCTAATATAGCATATCACATAAATGTAAATGTTGCTTGTACTCTAAATCTTAGTGGTGCTCCTCCACCTGAGCCTCCTCCACCGGAACCTGAGCCACCTGAGCCACCTCCTGAGCCTCCAACGCCACCGGAAGACGTAGATTTCTGGACGGATCCCCTCGGCTGGATTGGGAACTTTATAACTGGTGGTTTTGAGGCTTTTATTAATTGGTTTGGTAGCACGTTTCAAAGCTGGACGGTTGATATATCCAACTGGTTAACAAGTTTTTATACAGATATACTAAGTACAATCACAGTTGGTCTTGCTAATGTTCAAACATGGGTTCTTGGCATAATCCCAACGCTCAGTAGTTGGTGGGGTGATATCCTCTTAGGGATCAATACTTGGTGGGATGTTACTTTAATAACTGTTAACCAATGGATAAATAGCGCTGTATCGGGCGTCAGCTCTTGGATAGACGCAGGTTTCACAAATATTGGTAGTTGGTGGGATAACACCGCGACTTCGGTACATAATTGGATAGATGATGCAGTAAGCGCAATCGGTGATTTTACAGCGATGTTTGCAATATTGATAACTGCATGGTGGAATACCGTAACAGAAACCGTGCAGGGATGGATCTCTAGCGCCGTTGAAGCCGTTAGCAGCTGGATAGATAGCACAGTATCAAACATCGGTGAATGGTGGAATAATACGTCAGCGTTGCTTATGGCAACGATAAATGCTAGTATCGCGGCATCTACGAGCTGGTGGACGGATTCAATACAGAGTTTTAGTGACTGGCTGGGAGATCTCGGTCAGAGTTTCGCTGATTACATCGGCGAACAAATACTTAATATCAAAAGTTGGGTTACTGATACAATACCAGGAGTTGTGAGTGGAATGTTTGGAGGAATATTTGATGAAGGAGGCCTTTTCGGTCAGCTGGTGGGTTTTATGCAATCGATCGTAAACGCGTTATCGGGTAACTACCCGGAGACAGACGAGCAGAAACAAGCGAAACAGGATATCCTGGATCGACAGGAAGAAATAGATAATATCGTCGAGGGATTATAAAATGGTAGTACCTGAGAAACAAACCAGTGAGAAATCATGCACAGCTGCAGGCTTTTATTGGTGGGATGATAGTTGTCACCGAGAACGTAACCCCGCCGGGATGGAACAGCAGCCAGATTGGTTTCTGCAGACAGCTGCAGAAGTCGCCTTTGCTCTACATGGAAAAGACCTAATGGAGCATGGAGAAGGATTATTTGGAGCCTGGACGAACCTCGCATTTCAGGAGCCTCCGGAAGATCTAATCGGACGAATATTCTGGAGTGCCGGAATACTCGGACAATTAATAATAAGTGTATTCACGTTTCCCGCAGCTTTAGGATCCTTTCTACTAGAAGAAAGCGTACAAGCCTACGGAATGGGTGCATATATGCTCACGATGGCTGATGCCTGGACAGATCTCTATGATTACGTCGAAGGCTACGAAACATTTGTAGATAGCGCAGAAGTAGGAGCAAAAACATTAGCGACACTAAGCCCGATGACTGGAGGAGCTGTACTAATCTATATGCAAGCAGCTAAGATGCAGGCCCGAGCTATGAAACATACAGCCGAAGTAAACATCCTTAGATCAGCGGAGAAAGACGAAATATTACGTCAGAAACTACTAAACGACGCATTATACGGAACAGTACATATTAGCAGCAGCCCAAGCAGCGCGGAGATCTGGCTCGATGGAATAAATACAGAACGGCTGACACCGGAGACACTTAAAAACCTGGCTCCCGGAAGTCATACTTTTGAAGTACGCAAGTATTCAACAAAGCGGGAAAGCTGGGATATCTTCGTATTCGACACTGATGTAAGCGCCGGGTACAAAAAAGAGATCCTCGCACGGATCCCACCAGGAATTACAAGCCCTGGTGAAGATACACCGGATCCTGAAACAAGTCAGATACGGCTAACGAGCAACCCGATAAATGCCGAGATCTGGCTAGACGAAGCAGACACGGGCCTATTAACGCCTGAGACATTTAAAAACGTGGAACCAGGGACATATAATTATAAACTACGATCCTTTAGTAAACGTCGAGATATGTGGGACGAGTACGAGCTCGCCTTATCTGTTGAAGCTAATAAAAAATATGAGTTTAACATAAATATCCCAGCTGGTACAAGCACAGAAGAAGATCCAAGCGGCGATACAGAGGAAGAGGAAGATCCACAGCTCCCACAGTTTATGAAAGCAAGAGTAACTG
>Ga0307928_10002630_pt1 | contig 13799 bp, 21 predicted proteins | sample AceLakmetagen232_FD_201815 | JGI IMG/M metagenome (GOLD analysis project Ga0307928, IMG submission 201815) | Saline water microbial communities from Ace Lake, Antarctica - #232 | ecosystem: Environmental > Aquatic > Non-marine Saline and Alkaline > Saline | place: Antarctica: Ace Lake... | reverse complement strand
GGTTCCGACCTGGTCGACCTCAATAATGGTATAACTAGATTTGCCTGCCATGATTGTTTTCCTTAAAAATTAAATTATTTACTAAGTTTATTTTGCACTTCTTTCATTCTTTCGATACGCTTTCTATGCATATAAACCTCTTGTTTCTTTTCTTTTTCACTTATATCACTAGACAGAAACTTGTCTAGCTTACTTTGGCTAATAGCAACTCTTTGTTTCCAACGAGCTGCCATGAATTTGTTGTCATTCGCTGCCCTTAAAAAATCCTGTTCAGTTAATGCCATAGCCTATCAAATTACAAATTAAGCTCCTGCAGAACCTATAGAGCCTATCCACCCACCCCATCCGAGAGAGAAATAGTCTCTACTCTTATAGTGTAAGGTATCGCTCTTGAATCCTACAGATTTATCTCTGGATACGTTTGCTTTCTCCGCCCACTGCCATTGCAGTTGATGCAGTGCATCATCAAACATAAACCATGCTGTGTCAGAACCACCAGCTGCTGCAGCTAAATAATCCCAAACTATTATTTTCATTGTACCGTAGTATTCTCTCATACCATTGTATACATTGAGGTCATTGTTTGCAGAATCACTCTTAGCGTCACTCTTGAGAACTTCTAAAGCTTGTTTTCTTAAAGCAGGAGGAATTACTAGCTTATTAGGGAAGCAACTGATAAGTTGTCCTCTATTGTCTAATTGACTCTCCATTTGTAAGATTAAAGTCTCTAAATTTGACTCATTGTCTTGAGCTGTTCCACCGTCTGCTCTTGGATGGTCGTCCTCAAAAAGAGGCTTTTCATCCGAGTACGATGTGTAACCAGTATCAAAACCATTATTAAGCAGGTCAGAACCTTTTACTTGCTCTGTCCTAGCTGCTGCTCTTCCAAGCATTTTAGAAGCATTCCAAATTTCTTTTGTCTTAGCCCATTTTCTCATTTCGTAAGTAACTGGCATTATTTTACCGTACTTAACAGGAGTTAAAGTAACTCCATAAGCCTGTATAGGAATATCCTCAGAATAAACTTCTCCTTCACCAACTTCTGAAAGTTGTGACAAGCCAGTATAATCTTTATACTCGTCTGACGCACTCTCTTGGTTAGAGATTTTGAAGATTTTTCCTAAGTCTACTTTAGTCAAGCCGTATTCGTCTACGAAATTCTTCCTGACTCCTGGGTCTATAACATTAGAAACTGAGATTGTTGTTAATGTACTCATCTTAAATTTCTATTAAATTAAATTACTTCACTTCATTACTAACTTAAAGCGTTAGTCAATCCTTGAATCTCTGCTATCTCATATAGTCCGATAGATGTATCATCTTCGTATCCATTCATATCAGGATTATACTCAACACAAAACAATTGACCTGCATCTGAACCATCTTGTAAAACTGTACTGGTATCCACTAATTGTGCTCCAGTTGTTCCTGTGATGTCAAATCTTGCACCAACGTGAGTTGCTGCAAAGGCTATAGAGTCGTTGTCGTTATCCATCATAACTGTCATCCCTGGATAAGCTCTAACAACTCTAACGTCATCACCATCTGTTGCTGCTTCTAGTGCAATACCAAATATACCTTCACCAGCTGCTGCTACTTCACATTCTCCATCTGTTAAAACTACGACAAAGTCGTTTGCTGCTATTGTTTCAGCTGCTTCTAATGTTACTATTGATGGTTGAACCATGTTCTTTACTATTCTTGGGTTATACATATTATTATGTCCCTAAAATCTTAATTAAATTATTCTACAAAACCGTCTGAATCTTTGAATTTGATGTACTCTCCCTTACTGTATCCAAGTACTGCTCTTGCTTCTTCTTCTTCTCGTGTAAGCTTTCTATTCTTAGAACCCTTGGCCTTTTTGCTTGTAGTCGGAGTAGACGCAACGGATTTAATATCCGATTTTATCTGTCCTTCTATTTCGCCTTTTTCTCTAGCCTCGGCTAGCATATTTTCTCTATTAAAGAGAACATTATACGCTTCTTCGAGTGAACCCTCGTAACTCATACCTTCTTCTCTATACCCATCGGACAGAGTAGCGATTCTTGTTCTCAAAACCATTGGTTTAAGAGAACTAGCCACGTCAGGATGCTTACCTTCGAAAGCCTGCAAGTGCTCTTCTATCTCTCTATCTTCAGCTGCCTTCTCATCTTTATCATCTTTTATGAGTTTTCTAACATACTGAAGCTCTGGAAGACTACTAACCTTTTCAGACAATTCATCTGGTTTCTTTTCTTCTGGGGAATCGTACCTTTTCTTAGCCAGTTCGTAAGTACCTTTCGGTAACTCACCAGCGGCTTCAAGTCTCTTAGTAAGGTCCAATTGAAAACTGGGGTCATTAGTACTAAGCTTAGCTAGTGTATCCCACATTTGGGCTTTCTTACCGTACTTAGTCTCTATTTCCGCAACCCTCTCTTGAAACTTAGGATTCTTGTTAAAAGGAACTTCCTCCTCTTTATCTAAAGAACTTTTCTCGCTTGGCGTTGCTTCTGGCTCCTCCTGGTCTGTCTCATCAACAGAGGGAGTCTCCTCTTCAACACTAGCTACAGAGATATTATCTACCTCAGTTTCAGGTGGCGAATCCTCAGACTCAGTAGTTTCCACTACCTCTTCTGTGACAACCTTTTGGTCGTCTACAACCTTTTCCTCTTTTCCCATTTAAAGAACTCAGTTAATTTATATAACGGTAACGAACCGTTGCCTTTTCTGCTTTTAGGTTAGCGAAACCAGGAACAAAAAAGAGGCAATAAATAGGAACCTTTGATTCCCATTTATAGCCCCTCTGCCTGAGCACTATAAGTTATACTTTAATATAAACTATTTTTCTTTCTTTTGCAATAGCTTGTCAACCTGGTCGATAACGTCGTGTATATCCTTCGTAAACCATTCCATACCACTAACCACTCCTCTGAAGAATTCTCTCTTAGCCATAGTCTCGTTGTCGTAGACTGGCATGGTAGCACAACTTTCCTTCACCATTGCAATCTTCTCCTCAGTCATAGCTAATAAAACCGTGTTTTTTAATCCCTCCACTTCGTCTATAAGAATACTCAAGTTTTCTTTTGTTAAGGTCTCCTTCATAATAATAATACTTAATTAATCTACATGCCAGCAGGCCCACCAAGTTGACCAGGACCGCCTTCCATTCCTGCTTCCGCTATTGGATTTGCTGTTGGCTCATTACCACCGACTCCAGACTGTGTAACCGTTTGTCCCATGCCCTGTTGAGGCTGCGTCATTTGCATGCCCTTCATGGCAGTAGCTTGTGGCTCCATGTACACAGGTTGACTGTCTTCCATAATATGCTCACTAACCAATGCCAGTGTTTCCTTAGACAAGTCAAACTCTTGCTTATAGCTTCCTGGAGGGTTTTGACCCTGTTCTATCATCATTTTAATATCGTCCGTCATAGTAAGTAGTCTAGCCTGCAGTTCTTTACTAAACTGTACATGAATATTAATATGCTCTCTACTTTCTCCTGGGTGTGGCATAGAACGTTCTCCCTTAAACATTTCAAAGTTTTGTGCCTTAGCTCTATTAACAGAATCTTGTCGTAATCCGTTGTACTGTAGCAAATGCTTTTTATTCCAGCCTTTCTTTTCAAACACTTCTTCCATTAAGGAGACTGCGTCTACTAACGGCATTGGATGCTGTGCCACTTTAGCGGGATTCGTAGTATCTACCATGAATCCTGATAATTGTGCTAATTCTTCTCCAGCCTCTTGTTTTTCTAATGCCCTACTTATGACTTGTACACTTTCTACACTCAATTGAATATCAAAATCGTTCAGCATGACTTCTATAGCCTTTCCTGTGTCTGCGTCCTTATACTCGTATATATCCGACTTGACTGGTACAAACGACGTTTCTCCTGGGGAGTCCTTGACTGTAATACTCCTAGCATCCCAGTCTATATCAACCTTCCTGTCTTCGACTGGAATCTGATAATCTTGCATTTCGTCTACCATAGACTCTCCGTTTATCTTCTTATTAACGTCCTTTTCCGTCATAAACTGGTGCATTCTACTGACCACCATTTTCGCTATAGACTCTAAATCTTCCTTGAAGTTTTCCACCATAGCCATGACGTACGCTTCTGTAATTTCTTTATTGAGTATGTTAGCTGTTGCTGTAGCATTCTTTTGCATAACGCCCAATTGTGTTGGGTCCTGCTGACTTGCTATAACAGCATCCTTTTGTAGTATGCCTAATGCCTGGAATATATCCACTGAAAGACTTGGGAATTTTATTGGCGTAATACCCCGATTAGTGTCAGTCACTGGAACTAATGTACCAGGAGCGTTATTACCAATTTCCAATACCTTAGACACGTCCCCATAATCCATACTCTGTATCATCATCATAGGATTAGTCGTGTACATTATATAATCGTACACAGCGTTAGAAATAAGCTCAATCTGAGTCACAATAGGAATAAGTAAATCAGGCAATCCAATACCATACAATTGGTACGGAGCCTTATACGCCCTCAGTACGCCCAGTGGAATTAACTTGTCGTTGTACGGCATAGGACCTTCGTAAATAAATACCCCGTTAGCCCTAATCATTAAAACGTCGTCATCATAATCATACATTTTCACTACTTCTATATACTCTCCATTATAATCACTTGGCTCCGCTAAGAAACCGTCCCTACCTCTAGTGTCTCCCTCTGGAGTCGTGTCTATAGGAGTAGTTTTCACTTTACCAACATTCTTATACTGCTTGCCTTTATATATATTTTGAAACCGCTTTTCACTCATAACACTAGTGATATACGCATACCCAGACCTATTGACCCCTGTATTCACGCTTTGTGCTGACGGTTCAAACAAGACGTTTTCTAGCCTGTAGTTTGTTAGTGTCACTCCGTCCGACTCTATTAATGTAGTCTTCACTTGGGGAATAGTACCTTTTTCCTTATACTCTTTTAATTCTTTTTTACTCATTTGGTCAGGATTACTCTTGAGAATCTTCACGTCTCGCTTTACAGTCGTCCAATCCACGCCTAAAATCGCAGTACCGTTTGTGACTGCGTCCTGATAAGCGTCTCTAAGCCTGTATGAAAATTGACTACTCCTGAACAATTGGTTAAGTAATAATTGGTTTAATTCAGACGTGAATTTAGCCTTTTCGTTCTTAGGTCGTACAATGAATTCTAAATTAAACTTGTTCATCTTCTGTAAGGTACCCTGTACTCTACCTACTATTTCAGGCGATTTCACGTTACTCTTATACCCACTTGTAGCGTCGTCTGTTTCGCCTTGGTTCACGTCATCATAGAAATAATACGCAAACTTACGCTGTATCTCCCACCTGTCTCGCCACGGTCCATCATCCCAAAAACACCCTGTTTCGTACGAGTCTACCGTACTCTGTAATATATTATTAAACTCTAACTCAGACTCACTAAACTCATTCGTCTTCTTCATTATAATCGTATATAAATTTACCATCCACAATGCGAGGCCTGTATGTCGTCTGTATATAAGATATCACTTTTGAACCAAAAATTCTACCAAACCATACCTTACCCCAATTCCCGTCGTCAGGAACTCTAACATAAAGATTAGTTATTTTCCCGTACTCTATACCTAATTCGTAACTGCAGTTTGTATCTTTAAGCTGCTGTAAAAAAATGTTTAAATCCGCATTCTTTTCCGAGGCAGCAATCATTCTTATCATTTAGAGCTCATCCAACTCATTTGAATACTCCATTGTAACAGATTTCTTTACAGAACCCAACTCTACTGGCTGAGTTTCAAACTCGTTGTTCTTAATGTCTTGTAAAGTAACAAAACTATGATTGACTTTCTTTAGGTTTTCTTCATTCAATTGCTTGAATACTAAGACTCCAAACCAATCAGAATTCTCGTCTTTCACAGTCACTCTTTTCTTCTCGTACCTTACAAGCGATTTATACTGCGTTTCTGTTACGATTGCAGTCGCTCCTGCTGGTAGTACAAACTGAGACTTAATCTTCGTCTCACGTCCTTCTCTAACAGACTCTAGTACAGGCACTTTCTTCTCAGTCATAAACTGGTGCAAGAAATTAATACTTCTTCCTTCTCGATAGAGTACCACAATCCTGAAGTCTAAATTGGCTTCTTTAATCTGGTACATGTTATACCTGTCAGACAAGTACTTATCAAACTCCTCTTGCATGCCGACGGGCATTAAAGTCAAATCCCAATCGCAAGACAAGTCTTTATCACTAACATTCTTCATAGCATAAAGATTGGTTGTTTGTATTACCTTCTTAAGGTTTTTATAGTCTACTCGACTCAGGTCAACCTCCTGAATTGGAGCACTCTTTTTAGACGGAGCTTTTGTGTCTAGCTCGTCTAATGTAGCTAATATGTCTTCCATATTATTTCCTACTTAAATTATTTAAAGTTGTATTCGGCCTATACTTTCTAATGTATATGTCGTCAATACCTATAGGGTCTGGCATGTTTTTATACATTTGGTATGCCACTCCAGCCGCTATGACTAAATCGTCGTGTGTACCCGTTTGTGCTTCCGCCTTGCCTCTTTTGTTTTTTACAAAACTCTTCATTTCTCCAATCACTTCACTACTCCTAATAATTAACTTACGTTCTGTAACCACTTGGTTTAAATCACTAATTAGTATAGGCCTCGTTTTACTATTCGTCTCCCACCCTAGTTTGTCCTTAATCTTAATACCCAATTCGTCTAAAACCTCCATTCTATACTGGTTTTTATACCCTAACTCGTCTAATTTCTTGACTACTGCAACGCCCATGTTATTGCGTTCTATTCCTACTAGAGCTGTATTATAGTATGTTCCTAGCCTGTACGCCACTTGAGCTAATTCAAACTCGTCTATATGACCCCACCAGAGTGCCACCTGCTCACAAACCGTCCTGTCTATGACAAACAGTGCACTATAATCCCCTTCAGTGGCAGTATCCCCACCAATAACGTAATCATGACTACTTTCTGGTTCTTTATAAATCCTCAATTCGCCTAAACTCTCTTCTTGTATGTACGGAGGATTCCACCCGATTAAATTACCCCGTTTTATAGGCTCCATAACCAGCGACTGCTCGTACCACTCCAGTGTAGTAGGGTCGAATATAGGCCGTCCACTACTTAAAAACGCTTCCACATCGGTCATAGGATACTCCTGCTTGAATAAATCCTCTCGTGTATAGTCCTGAGTAGGTTGCATGGAATGGATTTTCCATTTTCGCCATACTAACTGCTCGTCACTCAGACTGTACGCCTCCTGCAGGTCCCTCTCGGCGTCGGTAAACTTAGTGTCTTGCGTGACTGGCATTTGATACTCTGGATTGTCCGCCCAAGAAAAGAAAAAAGGATGAAAAGTGCTTGCACCTCTTTTTTCGTCCATCCACGCTATATGGTGAGGAGTACCGTACCCGTTAGCCGTCGTTTCCTTGACCACCCAAGTATTGTCTAAATCGTCTGGAACTGCGTTTAATAATCCAGTAATCATATCCCATTTCTGATAATGTGCAAACTCTGATAAGTGCAGGTTGTGTATAGTGTCTCCACGACCAAACGTTCTTGAACCTGCCGTCCCTATTATGAAGTCCGTGTTCATTTCTTTTATCCTCAATCGACTGGCACTCGCTTTTTCAAACTTCACTTCAAACGGGAGGTTTTCTAAATAATAATACACCTTATCAAACAATCGCTTTGTATCGTCTTCCAAGTGGGATACACACGCACACACACTATTAGGCACGAATAAAAACTTGCACGTGAAAATAGCTAATACTAAAGAACTAAACCCTTCCTTTCTCGCTTTTAGTATATCGTCCCTAGCCGTCTTCTGACTGTAGTATAAGTCTTGCGGCTCATTGAAAATAAACGGCACTCTATGACCGCCCTTATCCACTATGTAAAACATGGACTCAATTATCTGCTTTGGGTCTTCCCTAGCGAGCTTTTCTAGTTTTGGGTCTCTTAGTACGTCGTTTATATTCACTCAAGTACCTCATCAATTAAATTACCGTCCTGAAATATTCCACGCTCTTTACCACTATTCTGCATCATGTCCCAAACACTCTTAACCCTTTGCGTGTTTTTATCCTCCTTTTTTTCTTGCGTTCTTTTTCTCTCTTTTAATACTTCAAACGCTAGTTTAGGATTCTGCTCGGCTTCCAAGAGGACCTTCTCCTCTAATACCATTTCACCCCGAGCCACAGAACTTTCTAACATTTCTTTATGACTCTCCTGCTGCTGCCAAATGTAAAAATGACTGTTGGGTACGCCCAATCGCTTGCGTGCCCTGACTTCTTCAAAACCCAGACTGACTAAACCCAGTACGTAAACCATTTTCTCTTCTAAGCTTGTTTTACCCAGGTCTAACATACCTATTCTAACAAGTAATTCGTTACGACTCGTTATGGTCGTATCAAGTTTCACAGACAATTCTAATAACTCCTGCTCGTTTGGTAGTAATTTTACTAATTCCTTATTCATTTATTTTATACCCTTTTATATATAATCCTATCTTAGCCGCTTTCTTGGGATTCTTGCCTACCCAAGCGTGGCACTTACCACACACATTCTTTAAATCTTCCTTCGTACCACCACGACTTCTCGTTATCGTGTGGTGTTTTTCCAAACCTAAGTACTCCCCACACAAGATGCAATTCCCTATATTCTTATTACCAAATAAATGCTCCTTCATAGTACCCCAGTCTACATACTCTATATTAACATACCTTCTCTTTTTAGACACTGGTGTCCTTCTATTTGATTTTCCCATACTGCTTCGCTCTGTTAATATCTAAAATATCTCTCTTCCTCCTGCACCAATAGCAATACCAGCCTGGAGCGTAACTTGCGTCGTACGGAACTACCCAAAGTACTCTCTTTAATCTACCACATATATTACACCTATGTCTCACTTTGACACTAGTCTCCTCCATTTTATTGGCCATGTCCTCTACAAACGGACTGTGGTACTGTACTATTAAATAACTGCCGTCCCCCCTATTAACCCTCAATTTCTTATTACCTCTTAAAAACTTCATTGGAGTGTGCTTAAACTCCCCCCACTTGACACTTGAAGTACTCATTCTATTGACTCAATCGAGACAAACCCGTCTCCAGCCGTCCATATCTTTTTCACGTCCACATGCCAGACGTCACTGTCGCTGTGCTTGAAAGCGTCCATTAAACCCTTTAGGTAATTGTCCACGTCTGGTTTTGTCTGATGCGGCTGCCCCAAGAGCTTAGCTCTCCTTGACTTACTGTAACTTCTCGGAAACGGCACACCAAATACGACCCTGAATTCGTTGGGTAATTCCCAATTCCTGCCCAGTAAAAGTAGAAAATCCTTGTACTCATAATACGCTACTACACAAGGACGCTTCGCCCACTTGTCCCTCTGAGTCATTCTGGGTTTTGGTACTGGCTTTATGTTAAATATCATTCCTTGATACCCCGTTATCTAATTTCATGACTACTCCTCCTTTTAATTTAACTTACTATCCTTAAACATACTCTTAAACTCAGGCTCTTCCTCTGTAGCAAAATCGCCCTCCCCCCTCTTTATAATCCCACTCTGAGTGCCTGCTGATGTATTCATATTTGTAGCTACACTCTTCTGCCCTAATCCTACCCTCATCCTATACACTGCCTCTGTAGCAATAGGGCGTAGACTCTCTTCACTAGATGCTACGAGCATCTTATAGATGCTGTCTTCTACTGTTATTGTTATTCTCTTATTCATAATTAACATCTTACAGCATCTCCTAGCATCTGTCAACATCTCCTAGCATCTGTATATATTTTTATGTCTAACATACCTTTTCACGTGCAACATACCCCCCACCACCCTATATTATTGTCCCTAACCTAAAGGAAAAACAGAGGGATACACGTGAGGAGAAGAATTATTATACAAAGTATACTATATATATATAAGAACTCTCCCTATGTCGGATACCATGGGTACCTACTAAGGTAATGCATTGTAGCAGGCAGGGGGACTATATTACATTGGTATAACAAGACTTAATTAATCCCTTAGCCTGTAACTCTAAGCCTTGGGGGTACACACATTAAGGTGTTCGCTTCGCTCACCATCTATTGTTACACGCCCTGTCATAGAATACCTGAAAAGCCCGTTGCTATGCTGTTAGTTGTTGTATGTTACACATGAAACAGCTGTTTTAATGCTTGTATATATAAAGAGGAACAAAAGAGAGAAGGATTTAAGGAAGAAAGGATTATGTATATGTATGTAGTTGTATATAAGGAGTTAAGCATCAAGCACAATCAGGTAACGCATAGCTTTTCTTTTCTTTCGCCGAGTTTACAAAAACCAACCAACAACAACCAACTAACCAATTATTATCTATTCACTACAGTTCTCTATAAATGAAAACACAATAACGGGACTTTTCTTTTTTCGGGGTTTTCCAATAATCCAACCAACAACAACCAACCAACCAATAAGAACGCTTAGCCTATAATCTATTATTACAAGTACTAGCTATATATACATATACACTTGACATATCCTATGTATAGTGTATAATGAAGTAGTTCATAAATAAATTATAAATAAATTACAATGAAAATCAAAGAAATAACAAAGAAGATTTTTGAAGAGTTTGAAAATGGGAATATAGAATACAAACCTTTTGAATATCAAGAAGCTAAAGAATTAATACAAGATTTTTTAGATGAAGCAATATTTTATGACATCAAAGATACTAAGGATTTAGTAATTAATAGGCTAGAAGATATTGCAATCGAATATGCAGACGGACAAGTCGACATATACTACAGCGATATATATGCAAGTCTTCCAAGGTTTGCCGACTCAGTAAATGAAGCAATAGCTGAGGGATTATGTGAAGAAAATGAAACGATAGACAAACAAATACAATCAGGGCAATATTATGCATACGAAAACCTATTTAGGAATGTGTTATCTGTTATAGACAACGAATTAGCAATATAAACTAATTAAAAAATAATATGAAAAAACATACATTTGAAGATTTGGAATGTTGGGGGTTGCGTGAATTGATACAATACATTTTAGAGCTAGAAGCTCTTATTAAATAATTTTAGAAAGAAAGAAAAGAATCCACTATCACGATAGAATACCTTAAAATAAATTATAAATAAATTACAATGAAAAAACGAAAATATAATATAGTCTATCCGAAACACGATAAAACTCAATACGAAGAAGTAGAGGGATATACAGAAAGATTAAACCTATCCAACGGCTTGAATATAACAGTTGGCATTAGAAAGAACGATAACTATTGGCATATAGATGATTACCTAACAGGCATGGCAGTTACTACACAAACATTCAAAACAAGAAAGGAAGCACTATCACAAGCTAAAGAAATACTAGAAAGACAAAAGGATAAAGTAAGAGAAGCAAGGGAATACTACATACAAGCATATAACATTAAATTAAACATATTATAATAAATGAATAACTACATATATCAGAAAGGAAATCACCTCGTAGAAGTACAAGAAATAGGAGATGATGCACGAATAGTAGGACTCAGAGGCTTCATAGATATGATTGACCTAATGTATATTCTACTAAGCAATGGGTACGCAATAGTAAAATAAATTATAAACAAATTACAATGGAAGAAAATATAAAAATAGCAACATACTGGAAGGACAACGAAAGATATTCACTAGAACATATCATAAACAAACACGGAGAAAGAATAGATTTATTAGATAGCAACAGATACGAAAAAATATCTGTATCTATATACAACACAAAAGATACCTTTGACCGTATAGAACAAATGGGGAAAAATCTGAAACAACAAAAGTATCAATTAGGCAAAGTATATAATTTTATGTATAAACTTTAATGAATAATATACAAAAAATAAAACTATTCTTAGAACATTATGAAAGAGTAGCAGGAACAGACGGAAGAAAAATAGACCAACAAAAAGCAAAAGAACTATTAAAAAGACTAGAGAATATTAAAATCCGCATACCATTTACAATGGAAGATTTAGAGGACTTACAACACGGAAAAACATTCGACTGGTGCTTTGATAATATAGAAGTACACTTATACAATGAAGAAATATAACCTTAACACACTAACACTATGTATATTATGCAATTACTTACAACAGCTTTAGTCATTACTGTATTCGTAATGGTTAGGCGTTAGAGAACAGGGGGTAACTCCCCTTTTCTTTTTTCCCCGAGTTTACGAAAACCTACTCACTACAATCCACTATCACAGAGAATACCTCCACAACCACGTTCCACTATCATAATAGAATACCTCCATATGCCTATTGACATACCGTGTGATATGTGCTAGTATAGGGTACTGTAAATAAATTATTATATACAAACACCATGAAAAAAATACTTTATAATATCTTCTACAGAGACGAGGGTTGTGAAGGTTTAAGCAATCTTCTAATGGTCTCAAATGAAGATAAAGCTCGAGAAGAGTCTGAAAAAATGCTAAGAAACAAAGGAATAAAGGTTACCGAAAGACCTGTAATCAATGGACATAGATATGTGGACGGCTATCGTATAGAAATACTCTCCGAGAGTCTCTCAGACACCCTTAAAAAGCTAGAACAATGTGCTAATAGGTACACAGACCTATCAAGCAAGATAGGGTACTTAGAGGCTCTTAGAGACTTACAGAAGGAAATCAATATAGACTGGAAAGACGAAGAAAAGGAAAAAAAAGAGAAGTCAGAAATCGAGACCTCACAGTTTCTATCTAAGAACAGACTACTTATGTACTCTAACGTCCCTGCTGGATACGATAATGAAGGGAATAGAATGTAGTTGTATCTAGTTCCCTCCATTTGGGCATCACAAGTGTTCTGGGTGGAAGGAAGTGGATATAACTAATTTATTATTATATTTATAATGAATAAGAAAGAGAAAGAGTTTGGAAAGTTTTTTGCTACAAAATTAAACCCAAGACTTAATCAATTATTTATTGAATACGATAGTATTTTAGGTTGGAAAACTGCAGAGATATTAACTAAGAGAATGGAAATCTATCAATACATATTTGACACTCTTGAGCAAGAGATAGACAGGGCTAGGGAAGAGGGAAAGAAAGAAGGATTAGCAGAACTACTAAAGTTTGTTAAACAATGGGATAAAAAATACCAGATGAACAAAGCGCAAGAGTTAGAGCAATTCATATCTAATTTTAACCATAAAGATAAGTGGGAGATTGTAGATATTGATTGTGAAGATGCTTTACATAGAGCAATCCAAGAAGAATTAAATTAAAAGATAAAGAAGAATGAATGAGAAAGAGAAAATGGTATAATGTCTTATGTACATATTTTTAGATATGCTGTAATATAGTTAATAACTCTAGTAAGAAAAAAATGCCCCGAAAAATCAGTAAGAAAGGGTTGAAAAAGAAACTAGACAGTGCGTGGTCGAAGGTTGTTAAACTCCAAGCAGGTAATAAATGCGAGGTTTGTGGTATACACCATGACCGATTGAACGCTCACCATATTGTTGGTAGGAGGAATCTAAGACTCAGGATTTATATGTTAGGTTAGAAGAATTAGATAATTTGTAAACTGCCGATAAATGGGTGGAGTGGCTAAGTATTCAACATCTAGTATAGGACAAATAGCCTATCTATTGTGGCAGGGTGTATATCCAGAAGGCTTAACCTTTGAACCCAACGTAGCTTGTCTTTACTTTCAAGATGATTATGCCGATTTGGTAGACAGGTATTGGAGAGGTACGGTCATTCCTGTATGCGAATTATCAGAGTGTATTGTAGTGGCAGA
>Ga0307928_10002628_pt1 | contig 13800 bp, 20 predicted proteins | sample AceLakmetagen232_FD_201815 | JGI IMG/M metagenome (GOLD analysis project Ga0307928, IMG submission 201815) | Saline water microbial communities from Ace Lake, Antarctica - #232 | ecosystem: Environmental > Aquatic > Non-marine Saline and Alkaline > Saline | place: Antarctica: Ace Lake... | reverse complement strand
TGAGATCTTTCATTTCATCATCCCGTTGATTGAACTTTGTGCGAAGTTCTTTGTAATTCTGCTCCCAATCTGTGGTTGTCCCCTCGTCGGGGGTCACATCGTCCTTTTCAGGAGTCTCTGGTGCAGCATCAGCATCTTGAGCTTGTGGCTCTTTAGTAGCGTCCGGTTGGTCGTTAGTACCGTCTTCTACTTTTGCCTCGGCAGGTTTGTCCTCTGCTTCTTCTTCCACAGGTGCTCCCGGGTTGAAATAGTTTTGAGGGGCCTCGTCGGCTGGTGTAGTTCCCGCTCCAGGTGCAGCATCTTGTCCGGCCTCTGATTTAATTTTTCCAGGGTCCAGGGGCGCCACGCCAGTGAATGGGTCGGAACCTCCCATTTCTGGGCTAGTTCCTGGCTTTACTTCTTCAGCCATGTTTATGGGGGTTAGTTTTAAGGGAGCTAGTTTGCTCCTGTCGGGTTATATTAGTACCGTTGCAAAATGTATCTGTGATACATGTGCCCGACATTGGCTTACATCAGAGATGTATAGCCCGACAGGAATTAACTATTTGTCAAGACTTGACTCCGCTTGACTAATTATGTTCTCCCTTACTTCTGTTTCCATTGTAGCATTTTGACTTTTGAGTTCTTTTGTGGCAGAGGCAGACACTGCATCTCGCTTTTCAGACTCGTCCCCGAAAACACCATCACGAACAGAATCAGCAGCAGCAATCATCGTTATCTGCTGTATCTGTACCTTTAGCTCGTTTGCTTGTCCTTGCAACCGCTCCACCTGTTCTAGCGGAGACGCTGTTATCTGCCACGCAATTTCTGCAAGCCGCAAATACCAATATGCCCTAAGCGATTTGTAAACAGCCGAACCTGTGAGCGCTCCAAGCTCTCTTTCGATTTCTTTGGGAATTTTCATTGGGGGGGATTAGGTCTGCATAGCCGCCGACAGTTCAACTCCGCCTTCTGGCTTGCGTTGGTTGATCGGGAGGTCTGCTCGTTGTTCTGGAATTTGTGGCGGTGGAGTTGTTCCTCCAGGTCTAGCCTGTTGAGAACCAGCTGCATCAACATTCGCTCCTGATTCTGGACCAGAGCCGAATACGCCTAATAGTCTCATCGCAGCCTCACTCGGATCTACTCCGGCTGGAAGCTGAGGTCCTTGGTCGATATTAGCTGCGCCAGCCGCTGGAACTTCATCATGTTGAACAAGCAACGTGGACGCATCAAATCCGTAGGCAATAAACAAGTCTTCCCACAGGGCTCTCATGTCAACAATCGGCTGACCGGTAGTTGGATCAATACCTCCAGCGATAGCTCGATCCATAAGTTCGTTGAGCTTTTTAAGCTTGAGGTCTTGTGTACCAGCCACTGTGGAGTTGCTAGCAATTCTGTAGTCGAAGTATCCCTCGATGTCGTCTTTGTCGATAATTGGGAAATCAACTTCCCCGTTTTTCTCAGAGCGCACATTGACGTCAAGAATCTCGACTTCATCTGAACCGTTTTTATCCTCGTTGACTCGGTTGATAGTTTTGGTTGGGTAGAATTCCTTGATATACGAAATCCACAATCTCATTGTTTTCGAAAAAACTTCAGTCTCAATATTTCTGACAAAATTCTTAACTCGATCAGAAGTAGATTCTTTCTGCGCTGTCACAGCTGTGGCAGTCAAAGAAGCTGGTCCTCCGATTCCTCGTGAAAAGTCATCAATACCAGTAGCGAATTTAGCAGTTTCAACCATCAGGCTGTCTTCGCTATACGCAGACTGTTTGATGTCTCCGAACTCAATAGGTTTAACCGCGTTAGGATCAGGCGTTCGGATCAAGCCAAACGGTCTAGTCACCAAATCGTTCTCGTCAACCAACGCTAGTGGATTGACAATAAACATTTTGTGAATCGCCATCGTCACATTATCAATTCGCTGATTGCGGATTGTGTTGAGTCCGTATTGGACCTGCTCAACCTGCTCGGCTACGCCTACTCCGTACATTTCAAACGGAAGCTCTTCGTACGCCAAACGCACAAAAGGAATTTCCTTAGTTGGATACGGGTTTGGTACATCTTTGATAGTAACACCATTCGCGATTACGACAAGTCGGTCGTCTTCCCAGTACTCTATAACCTCAGTTAGCTCGCTAGCTATAGCTGCGGTCTGAGCGGTGAGAGTGCCCGCACCTGCCGAAGCAGCGCCTCCTCCGTTTCTCTTTTCAGAAAACTTAGTTCTCGGGACTTCTCGACGAATGCTTTTGTAATCAGTTACGTCACCACCACTGGTGACAAATTCCATATTCTTCAGTTCGGACCATGTTTTGATAATCTCCTCCTTCGTCATCACATAGCGATGGCACAAGAATCTCATGTTATCTACTCGTGTCGCAGCTGGATCTGGGAAAACATCGTAAGTATCAGCAGCCTGAAAATCTGGGTCGTTATAGTAGGTTGAATCTTCCAGCAACTCTGGTGACTCAACAGAGTCCTCATAGTTGCTATTGTATTTTGCTCTTTTTTTTACGCTCCAAACAACCTTGCCCCAGCCAGTACCGTACACGAGTGTGTTCCACACGAGACTTCTGAGTTCTGAATCAATATTCGATTTGTCCCATATATACTCCAGGATGGTTTGTACCTTGAGCGCTTTTTTGTGGTCCTCTTTTGTTCTTCCAAGAACTCTCATCTCTGGTCTGGACTCAATAACTTTTGGATGAAGCGTTCGAATATGCGAAGCGGTAAGCGGAACAAACAGATTGCTCATCCAGTTTTGTCCACCGATCTTTCTAAGTTTCTGCAGCCGGTCTTCTCCGTAATCTCTGAAGTTTTTATAGTATTGGTCAAACCTACTACGGTTCAAATAAAGCCACTGTTTTTTGGCGTCATCGTACCTCCGCATTACTTTGTTAAAGGTTCTTGTATCTTCCTCGCTTTTTTGCCAATCTTTTGACGGAGAGGTTTTGGTTTTACCGCCGCCCAGGATACTCTGCGGGGTGCTAGGAAATAGTTGTTCTGGCATTTTAATAAACTTTTATATAATCTTGTTTCGCACCCACGGTGGTTGTTTTTCCTTTTTTGAATGGGAAGTTTCTTTGTTCCCAGGCGCAGAGGGCTAGTGACATAACGCAGTCATCGTGTTCACCTTTTGGATGATCGTATCTGATGTTCCCAGCGTCTGATTCGAAGTACCTGAACGATTTGAGCTCATGAAGTAATTCTGGAATTGGAGGGTATGAAATCTCCCACTCCTGAATCATGACCGCTAGGTTTTCCACAAGTTCAACCTTTATCCTATTCGTACTAATTCTTAGCGGCTCAATATATATAGGCGACTTGGACCTGATAGCTTTTGTCTGCAAAGAGTTGAACAAAGCATCTCCTACTCCAGTCGCATCCATTATGATTTTAGCATTTCCATATCTCTTAGAAATTTTCAGGATACGCTCCTGCTGTGTGTCCCACTCGATATCGCTACTCCTGTCGAAGAAAACAAGATGCCCAGTTGTCCTGTCGACAACACAGACAACAGAATAATCACGCGCACGAGCTGGGTCCCATCCAAGGACAAAACGATTCTCCCTCTCGACTCCGTGGTTTATTGGTGGCGCGTCAACGACAGCCCTATTAACGTCCTTGAACACCAAACCAGAGTCTGAGTGCGGGATAGCTAAGTACTGCTGTTGGAAGCGGAACTCGGGAATACGATCTCTGATTCTGTCGATAGCGTCCTTGTTCTGATACGGATTGTCGTATGACGTAAAGTGAAAAGCTGACGAATCTTTCAAGTCTCCAGTTTTCGCCTGTAGCCACAATTGGTGGAACCAGTTCTCTTCGGTGAGCGGAGTAGAAATCATAATGCACCAACCATTTTTAACGGTCAGCGTAGGCTCAAGGCGCTGCTCCCACACTTCCTGGGACAGCTCGGCTGCTTCATCAATGATGAGTCCTGTGAGTGTAGCGCCAAGCAATGCAACAGGATTCTCAGCCGTCCGGCACTCGAGTATCGACCCAGTCTGTTTGCACTCGATGCGCTTTTGGTCAACCCTGATTTTAAAAGTATCTGGGTAGCGAGAGCACGTTGGGTATACATAGTTCCAAATTATTTCAGTCTGATTTGAGTAAGGAGCAACAATCCAAGTTTTAGTATTTGGTTTGAGCAACTCCCGGATGCAGATATATCCCATCAGGTAACTTTTTCCAAACTGACGACCAGCCTCAATAACCGTCATACTCTTCAGATTCTTTAAAATCTTACTTTGGTTGACGTGCGGGTCAAACGGAGGGTGCATCATCTCCCTTACTATCCGCTCGTCGATAAGCATTGTTTTTTTAATCATCTACAACTTCACCTTCGACGTAACCGTCGTCAATTATATTTCCGTCCTCGTCCGTTTCGATAGTCCGGACACAGGCATCAAAAAATGTCCTGTGCGTTATTTCCTTCTTTTCAGTTGGTTTCTGCATTGAGTATTCGAGTGCTGTTTTCGCTGCTCCGAGCTGGACAGTGCTGTCTGGTTCCTCATCCACCCTCTTCCCCATAACAAAAACTCCCTTCTTCGCTTCCATCAGCTCTGAAATCTTATTGACACCCTGATCTCTGATTTTCAGCATCTTTTGCTGATTCTCAGGGGAGAGGCTTTTTAGTTTTCTGTTCGCCAAAACGGTGGCAGAGTCGCTGAGCTTCTTTGTGGTTATGACTCCCTTCATCTTTCCGCCGATGTCGTAAGCTTTTTTGGCAGCGTCAACTTTAGGCATTCCCCCAATCAGGAGGTCAACGAACTTGTCTTCTCTAAGCTGAGCCTGAGTAACTTTTGAAATATCCATGGGGGGGTGTTAACGAGACTACTGTTCTAGAAACGGTGGAGTTGGAGCTTCAAACTTTGGATTCAATAATTCAGCACTTTGAACTGCAGAAGGAGAATTCAAAACATCCTGCGGACCAGCGCCGAGTCCGTTGGTTGATTTCTTTTTAATCATAGATTTCAGCATTTTTACAAAATCCTCAAGTATCATGACGTCTTGTTCGTCAACGACACCATCTTGATTTACGTCCTGCTCTAGTCCTCCTTGTGAATCTGGAGCTGGTGGAGCTGGTGCAGCTTCTGGAGCTGGTGCAGGAGCTGGTCCTGCTAACCCAGCTGGGGGAGCTGGAGCGTTTGTTCCACGCGGTGGAGTTAAACCTGGCATTCTAAATTAAAGTTAATTGCTGATGGTGATGGAGGTACATGGCCTGCTGAACAGCACGTCACGTGGATGTGGGGACGGTGGCGGCGGCAAACAAATGCCTCGACATCCTCTCCATATTCATCTTGGATATCAATGTATTCCATCGGTCTGCGGCAGCGGGGACACCTCATCTATAAACAGTATACAAAACTGGACACCGAGTTATGTCAAAAAACGCCAATAAGGGCCTGCCAGACAAGACCCTTTTTGACGTTCTACAATGGATTCTCAAGAACCCACTCCACTATATCAGACTAGATGAGCGTAGCAAGTAGTTTGTTGAAAACTGTTGGATTGGCGAGTTTTTTGCGAATTCGCCTTACTTTGAACTTCGGAAGCTTTGTACTTTTTTTAGACATTAGTAATTATTAAGCCACACTAATTATATCATAGTTACAGACTGCCTGCAAGACTTTCTCTATTAGTTCCACCATATTTTTGCTCCATTGCACGGATGACGTTCTCTCCGACTGACTTCTTGCGCTCAGAATCACGCTTGATGCACTCTTCGACCGAAGTCCCCATGCTGATTATCGTCACTTCTACCTTCTCGCCTAGGGTCTTCGACATAGCAAATGCAATCTCGTTAATCTTTTCCAGGTGTATCGGGTTGAAATTACAGTCGTCGACGATTACGTCGTACCCAGCAGAAAGCGATTTGAAAATTATTCTGTCGCGAACTTCAAGAATGAACATTTCGTTTTCTCCGCTGTACTCACCGCAATCGAGCATATCGCGTAGGAGATCCTTGTTGACGCGCTTGCAGCCTCCCATCCTATCGCTCCATCCGTCAGCCCAGGTAGACTTACCTGAGGCGGGTAGTCCGCGAAGGAAAATGATTCGTGGTGCTCTTGTTTTAGTCATAACGCAAGTCTATCAGCTGTCTTACAAATTGTCAATGGCGGAAAGAGTGGGATTCGAACCCACGGAGCTTTCGCTCGCTGCCTTAGCGGGGCAGTGCAATAAACCAGACTCTACCATCTTTCCATTTGGCGGAAGAGGAGAGGATCGAACTCTCACGCACTAGGCACTAGTTCCTAAGACTAGCGTGTCTACCAATTTCACCACTGCGGCGTAAAACAAAAAACTCCCCGCTGAGGAGGAGTGTTTTGTTAGACCTGTGAAACCAAAGTTAGATCATCGCAAAAACTCCTTCCTCGCAAGCAAGGAACTGAGTAGATACGATAATGAAGTTATTCTGGTCATTACTACTGAAGTCTAGCACACCCAAACTACTAAGTCAAGTTGGCAAAGCAACTAAGAGTCGAACTTAGCTGAAAGGATTTGGAATCCTTTCTGGTCCCGGACCTTGCCTTATAGCTTCGTCAGTGGAGGCATGTTTACCTTGTTATGGTATAACACATCAAAGCATTTCTCGCAATGCCATTTTCCACTTTTAAAAATCTGCCTTCCGATAATTTTATTTCCGCAAATTTGACACTTATCTTTCATATTACAATTATACTATTTGGTGGAGGATGAGAGATTTGAACTCTCGACCTTCTGCTTGCAAAGCAGCTGCTCTACCAGACTGAGCTAATCCCCCGTGGCATCTCGGGCTGGATTCGAACCAGCGACCTCGTGATCCCAAATCACGCGCGTTGACCGGGCTACGCTACACTCCGATTTTGGTGCGGAGGGCAGGAATCGCACCTGCACCTTCGAGTTTATGAGACTCGCGCTCTACTATTAAGCTACCTACGCATGGTGTGGCCGGAGGATGCTGCCCCCTCGTCTCTGACTCCACAAGCCAGCGTTCTACTGTTGAACTACGACCACCATTTGGTACTGGGGGATGGATTTGAACCATCAGTCATCTGCATATAAGACAGACGCATTAACCATTATGCTACCCCAGTGTTGGAGAACAGGGCGAGAATTGAACTCGCGATAGTGGGTTTGCAAGCCACCGCCTTGCCACTTGGCTACCTGTTCATTGGTCCTCAGGGATGGAGTTGCACCACCGACCTTCCCCTTATCAGGGGGATATTCTAACTAACTGAACTACCCGAGGATTGGAGCCCTAGCCGAGAGTCGAACTCGGTTTTATTTATATTTTTCACCACGATTACCTTCTTTGAATGTTTTTATCCTATGGCAATTGGCACACAATATTTGACATTTAGCGATTTCTTTGTCTAGTCTTGCTATGGACCAACATGACCATGCAGCATTGCTAATACTGCGGTCTTTGCCAGAAAGATGATCGAAATCAAGAACAATTGGATTTTGTTCTCCGCAATGAGCGCACTTTCCAGACTTTTTAATTTCCCAAATGTACTGCATGTTTCTATCTCTCCTGTCGAGTACTCCCTGAATATACTTAAGCTTATTATGTTCGTAATGAGTTTTTCCTCTTGTGCGATACTGGCTACCGCTAGTTGCTTTTTTCATGTTCCAATTATACCACTGTTTGGAAGTGGAGCATGTAGAGGGAATCGAACCCTCGTCCACTGCTTGGAAGGCAGTAATAATAACCACTATACGACACATGCGTGGTTGGGGATGAGGGTATCGAACCCCCGATCATCGGATCAGAACCGATAGCCTTACCTCTTGGCTAATCCCCAGTGGTACCGAATGCAGGACTCGAACCTACGACCTTCTCCGTGTAAAAGAGTTGCTCTACGCGACTGAGCTAATTCGGCATGGTACGCTAGAGAGGATTCGAACCTCTGGCTCCTCGCTTCGAAGGCGAGAGCTCTGTCCAGGCTGAGCTACTAGCGTATGAGATGTCAAGGAGCGTTGGTAGGGTTACGGAGAATTGAACTCCAATTTCATGGATGAAAACCATGTGTCCTAGCCGTTAGACGATAACCCCGTGGCGACTCTGACGAGATTTGAACTCGTGGTATCTTGATCGACAATCAAGTGCATTAGCCACTATGCTACAGAGTCACTGGTGTGAACGGTTGGAGTCGAACCAACATCTCCTGGGCTTCAACCAGGTGCTAAAACCACATCAGCTACATTCACGTTTGGTTGGATAGGTAGGGATCGAACCTACAATCGACAGGATCAAAACCTGTTGCCTTACCATTTGGCCACTATCCAAAAAATCCCTCTCTCGATTGAGCGGGTTGTTTGGTGTGTCCTGTTTTATCTACCTAGTAGCTTAGTCCTGGTATCTGATCCTTGTAAGCACATCCAAACATATCCGCTCTCGTGGCATTAAAGCCGCAAATCGGTTGTTCCTGGTCGGCATGTTTGGTTATCCTAAGCATTGTTTTTAGTTTAGCATTTGGACAGTAGGGAGGTACCCGGGAATACCTCCCACCTGTGCCGTTTCATGTTATCACAAGTTTGTCACAAAGTCAAGTGTCTGTCAAGTCGGTTTTAATCAACTATTTTTGAGCACAGTGCCTCGATTCTGTCTTGGATCGTCCTTAAAGAAACACTGTGTGAAAGAAGGCTGCTCACGAAAGGACTTGTCGGTTCCTGTGGTCCAGCACCTTCCCGACAATCTTCACCTACTTGGGACATCAGAAAACTAGAAAGCTTTTTCTCCAGTGCGTCTAGTGCAGCGTTGATGTCTGTTGCTCTATTGTCTATGGCTTGAAGCGCTCCGTCGACTGTTCCGCCTTTAGTCTTGACTTCTTCGCAGGGATTTGTTCTCATTTTGCAGGGGGTTAAAATGGTTTTTTGTTGAACCGCCTTGGCGGTCGTTTGCTATCATCAAAATACACCTCGCAGTGAGGAGTGTCAACATCCATACCGAAAACGTTTATGTACCGTTCTCGGCAGAGCTCTTTCGTCTCGTTACAGTACAGGGCTTCTTTTGTTTCTTTTCGGTATGCGTATTCTCGGGCCATCTTATTTTTACTGTGTCGTTGGAGACTCCTATGACTACATTGTCAGGAAAATGTTTTGACCTCGAAACAACATCAACTATCGCAGCAACTGCGTGCTGCTTCATGATCATCTTTTTACCGTGCGGGTTGACGTTAACTTCGATCATAGGTTACGTTTTTATGCTTACGTTTTCTGAACGGTTCGTTTTTTTTAATACGATGGATCACATAGCCTCGCGGAATCGGAGCACGAGACGGAATAGTGTTTGGGTTGATGTGGAACGACATGACTTTAGTCATTTTCATATCTAAAGTCTAGCACGTATTCTTACTAATCCCAAAGTGAATCAAAATTCTCAGCGAATAACTTCAAGCCTTCCTTCTGAATTTTTTCAAGTTTTTCATACCCTTTTCTCGAATAACCCAAGTAAGCCGAGTCACGCTCATCCTTGAAGGCTTGGAAGCCTAGTCTCATCTTTTTCAACTCAATACCCCACTGCTTATCAGTTTTCGAGGAGGGGTAACCAACACGATCTTTCTCCATCTTCAGCAAGACAGGAATTACAATATCCGCTATCGCGTCGTTCAGGTTCCACTGAGCTGAATCATCGTAGCCACGGGAAAACCGCTGACAAGCGTACTTGAACCTGTACCAGTGTCTTGCGTGTAGTCGGACAAAAGGCCAGTAAAAAATGTCCGCTAGGAGCTCTAGCACTCTTTCGTACCAGGGCAGGCTTTCTTCTTTCATTATCGGTAGAGCTTCATTCAAGCCGTCGATGATTCCGCGAAGGTCTTCTTTTTTCATAACATAAGTTTACCACCTCATCCACCAAGTTGCTGGATTAGGATCCTGACGTTTGCCGTTATTTTTTTTTGTAGATTTCTTGGGAATTAACTTGGCACGAAGTCTTTTGATTGACGGTTTGTAGACATCAATATTGTGATCTTCGCGCATTCTGAGCTTCAAGGCGAAATAATCGTAAGCATTGTGCTTGTTAATTCCAAGAACCCCTCTTGCGAGAGCAGAAAATTTGTCGCGTAGCTCTAAACGATCGCTAAATTGACTATCCTTTTCCATGTTCGAGATTAAAGAAAAATTGTGATTTCCCGAAGTTACCAATAGCGTACGGGGTTGTGAACGCTGTTCCGTCTCGATAAAGTCTACCGGTTTTCAACCACTTGTCAATAGCCTCACTCTTGGACTTTAAGTCTTTAAAAAACATCAAAGAATAGGTACCACCGTTTTCCTGAAGAACAGCGATACAGTACATGCTACGTACGGCATTATTCTGCGGTGGTGTCGGTCTTGGTCTTGGCATGTTTTGCTTCATATTTTCTATAAAAGTATTCGATAAATTGCTCACTTTGCTCGTGGAGGTATTTGGAGTTGGTATTCCAGAACTTCTCATCATCCTCGATTGTAAACCCGGAGATGCGTATAGCAGTCCCAATTTTACCCACAGCACTCTCCAGATCAATGGGCCACTGTTCCCAGAGCTTCCTTTCTAGTTTTGCTAGTGTTTTCATGAACAGAGACTATCACCAAAAAGTACCCGAATCAAGGTACAGAACACCAAGAGTGTGGTAATGTATCACATGTGAGACCAGACTCACGTTAAACAAAGGCTCTGGTGGAGACGACCGGATTCAAACCCTGTTTGACTACGTTTCGCCGCCCCGTGAAAACCCCGTTTCTAGAGCGGGGTTTTCTATTTATCCGGTGATTCCCTACGCAACTACCTGGAAAGCGCAGCTTTCGCGGATTTTTTTTTACTACCTTTTTTCCAGTAGCCCAGCCTCGTCGAGGGCCTTGACAAACTTGTTCCCGACACGCATAACGTTTCTGATCTTTTTGTTCGTCAGCCAATAACAGCAGTACATAAACCGTCCAAGTATCTTCCTGTGGCGAGGGGTGCTGTCGCATAATCTTATTTGCTTCATTTCGAGTTCGGGCAAGAAGGTGCGTGACCTAGGTCTACGGCGTTACCGCAAAGCTTACATACCTCTCTCGGTTCTACTGGATCGTAAGTCTTGTCGAAGATGTCGGGTTTGCAGGGGTAAAACTCGCCGTTGATCCCCCTGATGACCCAATCATTCTTTGAAACGTTCATTAGCCCTTCTTTTGTATCAATCATAATCCCATTGGTTTTGACTGGAGCTAAATCCATAAATCCCAAAACTTCCGTTGTGTTTTCACCAGTCCATTGAATTGCTTCGATAACGATTGGCTTTTTGCGGAACTTTTTAATCATTTTGAATAGTTAATGGCGGGAATAAAGGGTAGGGAGAGCTTCGTGTTCGACCGTGAGTCTGTCCAATGGGTTATTCCCCGGCTGCTGCTCACGTGCATTGCTCCGGGCATTCTTCGTGTCCACTCCCCCTTGTACAACTACTGGGCGGGATTCACACCCACTTTACCGACCAACTACAAGAAATCTTGGGGTCGACTGCCCCGCCAGCAACATTAAAGACTTTTACTTATGAGCCTCCAGTAGTTCAAATTCTTTCTGATCTAGCATCAGTATACCGTCGTAGTCAAGGTTGTAGTCCTCATCGTAGAAAGCGTACCTACCGCCAACTACGGGTCCGATGTAGTTTACTATTTCACCTTTGTGAACGAACTTGTCGCCAAATTTAATCATACTTATCGGTATTCTATCAGTTCGGGGGAGTTATGACAACAGCGCCTCAAATCGCTCCCTGGCCTATTCATCTTGGATCATGCTGTGGGGTTTATAGGACCTCGATAAGGTTCTTTGCGATTATTTTCTTCTCTGGTTCGTTTTCAACGACGAAGCCATTTTTGGCTGTTTCGATTTTAATCATAAAGGGGGGGGAGAGAGGGTTGTAAGGATTCTAAATAAAATTTTCTGAAAAATCAAGAATCTATTTTTTAAAATCCGGTATGTGTTTCCACCTCCTGCCAGTAGCAGCAGAGTGTAGCGTGCTGTAGCTTATCCCAAGAGCCGCTGAGAGCGTAGGGAGTGTGTGCTTTGTCCTCGGGATAGTCCTCAGCAAAATAACGAGTCTGTCCGTCAGCTTCGACTGTGTGTTTTTCTCGCCCCTGTACGATCCTAAAATTTCTGTGGCATGCCGGATATTTTCTTGTGCCGTGACTAACTCAAGGTTCTCAATACGATTATCGAGCCTATCCCCGTTTTTGTGGTTGATCTGCATCCCCTCTTTAATCTCCCCATTCTGAAACATCCAAATAAGCCTATGGAGAAAGACCCTCTTGTGTGAGTTCTTAACCGTGAAGTTAATCGTAATATACGTACCCCCACTGACAATACATCCAATTTTTTTTTCGGTTTTTTGACTGAAAATAGTCCCTGCTTCCGCATCTACAATCCAGGTGCCATTAGCTGTTTTATTCCTGAGCACTTTATAGGCTAGTTGTTCTTTAGTCATGCCCCCATTGTACACCGTTGTACCTCCTATGTTCGTAAAAAAGGGGGGTCGCTCCAACAGGGCACCTCCTTGGCCCCCACGCCCGCGCGGGACTCCGGAATCCGTTGCTGGGGGGTGGGGGGGGTCGAGCTTCGATTCCGTGGAGCGAATAAAACACACGGCAAAAAATGCACACCACTTTTTTTAGCCATTGCCGGTATACCCCCACAAAAACTAGCCACTTGGCGGATGACCTCCCCGATAGACACCAAGAAAGAGAGCGGCGCGGATTGAGCGGGTGAGCATACCATATGTAGTGGGTGAGTAGACAAAACCCCGCATTTCGGCGGACCGCATACCATATGTAGTGGGTCGCCTCTACTTATACTGTGATTATGGCGTGTTATTCCGTGCGTGCGGGTGTGTGTTTAGGTGTGCGCGTGTGTGTTTAGCGTCTATACAGAGCGCGGCGCGAATAATATCTGCACACGCGCGAGCTTTACAGGCGAGGGATACCTCGTGTCCCGTCCCGTCCCGTCCCGTCCCGTCCTGTCCCGTCCCTCGTCCCGCGTGCGTGCGTGATTCATCTCGTCCCGCGCATTGCTGCCGTCCCGCACAGCCGACGATCTTTATTCTCTTTTCCTTTATGGTATTGACTGGCAAGAAGCGCGAGCGGGATTTGCTTTATCGGTGCTAGGCGTGCTAGAATTGATACACCTTAACCCACCCCCCATTTGACTCTCACCGATAAAATCACCTGCACTCTCGCGCTCTCCATTCTCGCGATCTTAACAATTTTCACAGTAGGAGCTGGAATATTTTTTTAGAAAGTAAATCCGGCGGCTTGCAGTGCGAGGAAACAGAAATTACAGGGTGGACACGCGGACACATCCGCAGAACTTGCGCACTCGCGGACATCAAGCCAAACTCTCGAATCGCCAAACCCGCGAAAGCAAACAAAAGCGAGATTAAATCTATCCGTGCGCAAAGCGAGAAAGAAACCGACGCGGTGCGGCTAGTTAAAAAAGGAACTCGGAAACTCGGCTATTAAGAATATTTGCAATCCCCTTTAATTTCTCGCGTCCGCGTCCGCTTCCTTTACTGCGTTTCGCTCTTTCGTTAAATGTTAGTAACGGGTTTTCGGTTAGTGCGGTGCGCGGATTGAGCCGTCTATCATAACCCTATATAACACGCAACGAAACGCGCTTGCTTTTTTCTTCGATCTGTGATAAACTTATCGAGCACAAAACAAAAAAAACCGTCGCGGGTGCAAGCGACAAAAAACCGTACAGCACAAACACAAAAAAAAACCGTGGAGGATCTCGTCAATCCTTATAAGTGCGTTTCGGTCGATGACCTTGACATATCATTCCCATCAATCACGCGAAAGCGGATTTGATTGTCGGCGGTTGTTAAACCCATT
>Ga0307928_10002627_pt1 | contig 13801 bp, 27 predicted proteins | sample AceLakmetagen232_FD_201815 | JGI IMG/M metagenome (GOLD analysis project Ga0307928, IMG submission 201815) | Saline water microbial communities from Ace Lake, Antarctica - #232 | ecosystem: Environmental > Aquatic > Non-marine Saline and Alkaline > Saline | place: Antarctica: Ace Lake... | reverse complement strand
CTTCTTTTGTAGCCATTATCTATAACCCAATTTCCTTTTTATTATCAGTATTGATTCATTAATCTTTTTTGTAACTAAGTCTGTTGTTCCGCACAGATGGCATTTGGTCTTGTTCTTTGTCTGTGTAAGCTTGATTTTTAATGACTTGCACTTTGGGCATAGCTTTAGATGCCTGTCAGAACTTTGGATTGCTTCCTTGAAATATGTTCTGCTGAATTTTGTTGAACTGCACTTGGGACACTTCTGCGTTTTCTTTCTCTGGTTTAATGGAAACGACTCACCGCACTTGTTGCAGGTAAAGCAGTTATAGCATATCCCGCACTTGTCGCATCTTGTATGTTCCTTTTCTGTTGATTCTATCTCAGAGACATCCCAGCATTTCTGTTCTTTGTAATTGTATTGGATATGGATTAATGACGGCTCGTATTTCTCTTCGGCTACAAACCTTATACCATCGTGCTTTCTAAAAAAGTCATCAAACATTCTTGCTTTCTTGTCGTAGATGTTTAAGTTGAAAACAGTTTTGTATGTTGTCCCGCACTTTCCACAGCTTACTATTGCGTAAGGAACTCCTTTTATGAACTTGCTGTTGCATTCTGGATTGGGACAGGTTGTGAACACCGCCATCAAATCGGTTTTGTGGTTTAAGTAAATAGTTGCTATGTCTTCTTCCATTTTATGTTTTAATCAATGTTGGTTATCTTTTAAAGTCTCCAACTGCTTTTGTCCATTACATAATATTTTTTCTTTTCTTCTTTGTTTGGTTATATCTACTTGGTCTTTTCTTGTCTTAATCTTATCACAATCCTTACATAATATCTGTAGGTTATTTTCATCAAATTCCTCCCCACCTAATGCAATAGGTTTGATGTGGTCTAATATAAGATAATGTTTTTGAAATTGTGTGTTGCAATGATTACAAGTATTATCAACTTTTTTAATTAACTTACTTCTCATCCATTGATGGCTATGTTTACATAACCAATCATTACTACATTCAAAACCACAATACTTTTCTTGTCTGCCTTTTAATAATTTACCGCAATTCAAACAAATCAATCTACCTTCACTATTTCTTTTCTTTGGAAAACTTCCAAGATTTATGTGATTTTGTCTTTGTTTCATTCTCTTATTTTTTAATCAATGCTTAAAGGTTTTAGGTTTTATACACTGTCTCCTATCAATTCTTAAAAGTTTTAATCAATATGTATCATCTTTGAATGTTCTGCTCACTTTCTTCTTCAGTTTCCTGAGTTTCGTCAGGATTTATGCCTTTCAAATCTTCAGGATTCTGTGTTTGCGGTTCTTCTTGATTTTCTGGATTTTCAATTTTTTTGGTTATATCATCTATTTTCGGCAAATTTTTGATATTTTGAGGTTTAGCTTTAGTATTGGTAGCTGATTGTCCTACAAATTTTCTAACCCTTATATTATGTTCTTTCAGGTGTCTAATCTCTTTCTGTGTGAAATTTTTACCATCCCTTTTAGGGTTGACTAACAATCCAAACTGATAAGCATTTTGACAAGTATCATACAATTCCTCTAAAGTTCTCTTTCTATCTTCGGTTAAATCTGGCTCTAAATCCAGTTGATATTGGGTAATATTAGCATTCTTTTGGTAGTTGGGGGGTATTTGTTGCTGTTGTGGGTATTGTTGAGGTGGATATGGCTGCTGTTGTGGTGGATATTGCTGTTGATACTGTGGCTGTTGTTGTAATGGAGGTCTTCCCACTGGTCTTGGCATTGGTGGTGGCATCGGCTGTCCTTGGATTGGTTGCAGGTAACCTTCCTGTTTTGCTTTTTCTATGAATTCTTTTTGTTCTTCAATTATACTAAACGCACACTTGATTATGTAGAGAAAGACTTCAATAAATTCATCGCTTCTCTCCCTTAAATCCTCTGCCCATCCTGAAAAGTCTTTGACTTTCTGCAACACCTCTTTCATCCTTATGCCTATACCCATCCTGTCCATACGCCAGTCTTTCTCAATCTCATCCAATAAATCATTTACCTTCCCAGTGCTTCTTGGGTCGTTAACCTTCCCCCTGAATAATTCTTCTACGAATGGAGTCAGAGTTTTCCAGGAGTTTTCCATCGAATCAGAGTAGTTCTTATTCTGCATATCGTAGAATTGTTTTAGCTTGTCAACCTCTTTTATCTCTTCATAATCCTTTTTAGGTAATCCTTCTTCTTTTGGTTTCTTTTCAAAAAATCTTCCTTCTGCCATAGTTTAACACCTTTTTAATTTTTCATAAAGCTCTTCTCTTGTTGGTATACTTTCAATCCCAATCATAGACATCTTCGCATCATCATTATAGAATTCCATACTGTAAGCCATACATACATAACCATCATCCCCCTCTTTTAGTTTTTCTAACGGAAATTTAAAGAAATACATATGTTCAGATTCAAAACATTGCGGCATATCATCGAAGTTATCATAACACTGACCAATATTTTTTATACTATATTCATCCTTTGATACAATCTTTGTATTGATACATTCAAACCTGCCTTTATCGGTTAGGTTATCCTCAAAATAGCACCAGTGGGTATAACTCCTCAAATTTAGATAAGTAACAAATCCTATAACTGCAACTAACAAAATGATTAATATTATTATCCTATTTCTATTCACCCGCTTCTGGCGGTCCTGCTGATGGTCCATGTGTCATACCTCCCTGGCTTAGTATATCAAAATTTTCTCTTAGGAACTTGGCTGTTGCCCTAAAGTCAGTTCCCATAAATTCTTTTAACAGCTTGAAATAATAATAATTGCTTCTTTGCAGCATATCATTCTCCCTCATAATCTCATCAATCTGGTTTGTGTATTCTTTTATATCCTCACAGTATTCTGTTGGCTCTCCCTCGACTGTGCACATTATCCTTGCGACAGCATTGCTTTTTGATGTGTTCTTGTCCTTTACCCAGTATGTTGGGTATTCAACCCATCTTCCATTTCCCAATGGTGTGCTTATCGGCAGTGAATTAGGTCTCTTAAGGAAATCAGGGTAAGCTTCCACTATGTCTTTCCATACAGGCACTATTAGGTATGGCTTCATCCACACCCCTGTATGGTATTTGTATTTTGGTTTCTCATCATACACAATAGCAAGATAATCATCACCAAATATCATTGTCTTATATCTTGGTACTGGCATTCACTGCATCCTCTGCTCCATATATTGTCCCCCATATAATGACTGCCCTTCTTTCTTCTTTTTGAAGAACAGGATGATACCTATAGCAACTCCTATGAACATGATTATCTTCCATACGCCCATCTTTCCAGATTCAATTTCTGTGTCGCATTCTTCCCTTGTGAACATATTGCCCATCTTCATGTCTTTACTGTCAAGATTGCTTTTGCAGGTGGTTAGCTTGCCCTGGCAGTCATCATATTCTTCCTGCTTTTCATTGGATGTATCATTATATTTTGCTCTTTGTTCGATACAGGTATACAGCTCACCTTCGTAAGAGTTTGATGAATTTATATAACCCATACAGTCGCTTATTGAAGTGACCATACTATTGCAGTTGTTGCTTAGGTTGTGCAGTGCTTTTTTTAAGTCTGTTTCTCCAATCTCTTCTCCGTGCTGTTTTATGACTAAATCATAATCAACATCAAAATATCCATCTGTTCCATTTGCGTATTCATACATTATCAATAGTTCAAAATCATATTCATCAGAGTTAGCATCATTCGGTATGTGGAATGACAGTGTTTTTGCCCTGTCTTCATTGGCATCAATGTCATACCAGTCCTGTATCTTTTCAATGTCATTCCCATCATCAATGTTTTCTATTGTTCCCATCAATTTTACTTTAGTTGTGTTATCTATATTATTATCCAAGTCAACTATCACATCTATGTTATCATCCTGATATGCTGTGACTGTGCCACCATCCTCATCCGCACCTGAAATCGGCTCGTTTTCAACATATATTCTTATGTCCTCTATCTCTAAATCTGCCAATGCTGGTGTTGTCAGCAGCAATATGCATATTATATATAATATATACTTTTTCATAATATCACCTTTTTTCAAATCCTTTTCCAAACTTTGAATAAAATTCTTCTTTTTTTGGAAATTCTTCTATTGTTATTGATTTTTTATAGTAATGATGATGGTCATAGATTATTTGAACGAATTTATAGAATGCATAATACAATAGTGCCCATACAATCACAAACAATGTTTTGCCTATAATATCAACTTGTGGATTACGTAATTTGGTTGATATAGTCATCAATATGTACAAACCACCAAGAAGAACAAACAATCCCATTGAAATTTTCGGGTTTTCTTCTTTTGGTTTTTCTATTTCTATCTTAAACTTTCCCATTCTATGTGTGTATCTATTAAGTTCATTCTTTTCCATAAATTCGTTTAAGTTGTTTATTGATTGTTTATCTAATTTGATTTTCTTCATCTTTTACCACATTTTCAAATTGAAATTTATTATCATTCAACCAAACAACTTTGTCTCCCCATTTATGATAGATATGGTCACTTAAACTATGAGCCGCTAAAGACATTCCCATCCTACTTCTACCAACTACTATTATTTTTAGTGTTTTTCTCATCTTCATCATCGCCAAATTGATATGCAAAGTAAAATAATCCAATAATCATTACTATCCCTAATACTGTGCCCATAATAAATTTGTCAGATATGAATGATAGTATTGAATAGAGCATTCCAATAAGAGTTATAATCAATCCAATAACCATTTTCCAGTATCTTTTCATCTTTTATCAAACCTCAAATTCAATAACCCAACTTTCGAGATGTTTTTAGGGTTGGATTAAAACCCACCCATAGCTTCACAACTATGGGCATCTTTCGAATGGATTTTGAATTATTAATTTTAGGTATTAATAAGTTCATTTATCTGTTCTAATATTGGATGTATCTCTGTGTATGAAATTAGTTTTTCTGTATTATCTTTTAATTTTTTTAACCGTTCTTTATCACAATTCCTTTTGCATTTATTGAAATGAATACAAATAGTATTATAGCAAGGCAAATGGTGTATTTTTTGTATAAGCTTCCTCAAGTTTTCTTTATCCATTTTAGGTATTACTTTTTGATTTAATCTATTCGTTTGTGCCATTCTAAACAATATCCCCAACTTTTTGTTCCATCTTCAAATACACAATATGTTAAATTTGCTGGACAGGGTTCATCACATACATATTTATCCCCTTTGAAGTTAGGGAATACATCTTCTGGATAGACATTCCAACAATATATTAACCCTCCAATCAATATTATTAAACATATTATTAAAAAAGTTGCAAATGTCTTATCTGTTAACTTCATTTTTTACCTCCCATTTTATCAAGTGCTATTTTAGGTATTACTTTTTTAATATAATCCAAGGACCTACCCCTGAATTTAGTTTCAATTTATCATCAGCTAATGACAATGGACCCTTCAGCCTTACTCTATTGTTCTTTGAATCAAATTCTAAGTTTATACCAGTAAAACCTTTTAGATAGGAATATGCCTTTTTTCCAATACCTCTATTTTTCTTGGTTTTTTTTGTTATAAAGAAAAAATTTCTTTGATTTGCAAACCAAAACCATTTAGGATTTCTTCCGTCTTCGATAACATATCCATTTTTCTCCAATATTTCGTATTGTTTTTCCCTCTCATCATACCTAAACTCCAATGAAACTCTATCATTCCTTGGTATGCTAACTGAATCCATACCCCATCCAGACGGAAGCACTTTTTCTATATCTTCTATAAACTTCATCTCATTTTTATATTTCATTCTTTATCACCCTGGTGCTTTATGATAATTTGGGGATGGTATTATCTTTCCCCTAAACCATTTCCTTCCTTTTGGAACCTTCCTTCTTCCCCACCTGTCATATATTACAAAAGGAAAATCAGAGAATACCATCATTTCCTGCTCTTCAAGTTCGCTTAATTGGTCGACATCCTCTTTATGCAGATTAAACAGGTTAGCAATCATCTTTCTCTCCACTGGCGACTTGGTATGTGTGCAGCATATGTGGGTTGAGTGCTTAAGCAGTTCAGGTTCTATCTTGTCCAATGACTGTGTATTGCCGCAAAAGCCTATCTCCTGAAAGCCACCTCTCTTGAATAGCTTTATGAATGAATTAGATGCATTATCCTTCCTTCTGCCAATTTCATAGATTGACTGCATCTCATCTGGAAATATCCAGGTTCTATTTCTCGTCCCTTTCTGCCCCATATCAATCTGGTGGCTAACTATCTTTTCCATCACATCAGCAAGATAGTTCCTAACCCACCCCTTATCAGGAACATGCGAGTCATTGATAAAAGGCATAAGTCCTGCTTCCATAGACATAATAAATGGATGCCCTTTCATTCTTCGACCATCTGGAAACTCTATCTCTAATTCATCTGTGGCGTAATCATCCCCACCATATACATTAGAGGTAAACTGCTCCTTGAATATTGTCTTGAGTGTAGCCTGCCACTTATAGAACATAGATTTTAGGTGTTTCTTTGATTTATCATCTATTCCTGGTGTGTTTGAATATAGTATGTCTTTCACATCCCTGTCAGTCTTTGGATTGCCATTAGCCAAAGCATCAACATGCTCTGGGAGATACCTTTCTGCCCCATCCAACTGCCAGGTCTTTATTCCATACCCATAGAATGATATTTTATTCAACAATTCCCTTAAGCTTAATGTCAGTTTCATACTTATGTTCTTGTGCACCAAAGCACTATCATTCTTGCATCCAAGATAATAATGGACAGCAGGCACAGGAACTGGAAAATGATTTATCAGTTTATTAGTCTTTATGAACTTAGAGTATTCCTGCTGTTTGCTTATATCATAGAATTGGTTCTGTGGGTCTATCAGCCAACCGACAGAGTCCTGCCATTTATAGAATATATTAGTGCTTAGATTGTTGCAGAACAGGCTTTTTCCTGTTCTTGGCTCACCAGTCACTATAAACCTTTGAGGTATCCTATGTTTTGCCACACACACTATATACTTCTCTTTTGACATTATCAATGGCAGTTCAGGTATTGACTGATATTCTGTGTTTTCATTGGATAAATGTGTCTTTCTTCTTAGTATGTATCTTGCCTCATTTACTGACAATCGTTCTCTTTTTTTGGGTCTGCCCCCGCTTATAGGAGAATCCATATCATATATAATCCAAGGTCCATGTCCTATATCTGGTCTTAGGTTGAATGGCGGAAGTGCATATTTACCCATAAGCCTAAATCTTCTTTTTGATGGGTCGTGCTGTATCTTCAATCCAGCTTTTCTGACAGCATCGTAAGTTATGCCTAATGAATCAATCCTCCCCCTTATTATATAATAGTATATCCTTTGATTAGGCATCCAGAAATATTCCTGCTTATATCCTGCTTTGATAGCATACCCTCTTTTCTCAAATTCAGGATAGCTCATAGTGGTATACTTCTCTTCATCTTCCTCGTCACCAATGTCTTCTCCAAGCTTTATCTTTGTGTCAAGCATACCATATTTGTTTATTTCATAATCCAAGTCGTGATTATACCTAAATATCTGCTTTCCTTTGTTAAATATATTGATTTTATAGAAATCCAACCATTGACAGGCAAAATCGGCTTTATCCATTTTTGAGAGGGTATAAATGTGTATATTAGTATAGAAATAGATTACTTGTTTTTATAGTTTTCTATTTTGGTTTAGTTACTTGATAGTTGTTAATGTATCTGCAACCGTAATTATGTTCAGCGTAGCGTAGTAAAAAATTCAACAATTTTATCATAAGTTGAATCTCCCATAACTGTTTCTCCTATCTGTTTTGTAGTTGAGTGACACCAACCATCATCACATTCTATTGATGATTCAAACTCGGTTGTTTGTGATAATGGGATGAATAATGCAGAGCCATAAGTAAATAATAAAATAAAAATAATCAAATATTTCTTCTCCTTTAAAGATAATTTTGGGAGATTCATTATTACATACATAAGCAAAACAGTTAAAATTATTATGGGTATTATCATTTTCTTCTTCCTTTGTTGAATTTTTTATTGAACATAATGGAAAGGCGATAATTATGTCGCTTTGCCTTTTGGCAAAGTTGATGGGGATTTTTTTAATCTAATATCAAAGATTCTCATTACTCCTTCAATATCTTTGGGTTTTTTTCCAGTAGTATATGGTTTGCCAACCCATACTGAGGTAATCCAATAATCATCTAAATTACCCTCTAATAAACTTTCAAATTCACTTTCTGTTAATTTTATTTCAATCATTTAAAATCCCTCATCAAATGGTATATATATTAAAATAGCAATAAAAAAAATCTGGAATGCAAGTGGAAAAGCATTTATTCTTTTTGTTATAACACCTAAAGTAAATAGAGCAATAGATGTTAAAAAAAGGATTACTCCGATTGAAATAAATATTTGCTTTATTATTTTGGATAATGTTGGTAACGCTTGTCTAGCGTTAATGTTGGCTTATTATGCGATGGTTCGGAACTAATTATTTTTTGTTAGCCCCCGACGTTTCTTTATCAACAATTATAGTAACCCTACAATCCCTTTTCATGGTTGGACAAGAACCTAAATGAGTACCTTCCTCAAGTAAGTAATCTTCTAAAAAATTTATTATGGGTTCATCTCCATCCCACATTTGTCCTTTATTAAATTTAAATGTTCTTTTCATTCTCATCAATCCATTTATGGCAATATATACAATAAACTGCACCAGATGTAATTACTTCTCCTTGGTATCTACCACAGTGATTACAGCTTATTCCTTTTATATGTCTTATTGCCATTTTTTTCTTAGTCAGGGGCTATTTTAATAATTTTCCCAAATTTCGGATAATGTCGGGAATCCCTATTAAGCGACCACCTCTTTTTCTGAGGTGGCTTGAGTTGGGTTTTTAGCTCGTTCTATTCTCCTCTTAGCATGATTGAATATAGTATTATCTTTTTCTATTCCAGTAAAATTTCTATTAAGATGAACACAAACTACACCAATAGTTCCAGAACCCATAAAACAATCTAAAATATTATCTTCTTCATTAGATGATACTTTTATAATCTTTTCTATCAATTCGATAGGTTTTTGGTGTGGGTGATTTTCATATTCTTTTGATTTACCCTGAAGAAAATTAATTCTCCATACATCTGTTGGATTTTTTCCATTAGGATTTAATCTTGATACTTTTTTATAATCATAAACCCCCCCATATTTTTTATACCATTCAATAGCAGATTTATCATAAGGTTCTCTTATATCATCAAGATTAAATGTATATCTCTTTGAATTTGTAAACATCAAAATATCATCATGGCTATTTGTAAATCTTTTAGTGCTACTTCCTCTTGTTCCTTTATGCCAAATAACCCAATTTACAAATTCAAAACTTTCTGAGAATAACACTTTAATTTCTGCTATGTATTTGAATCTTCCAAAAATCCAAATGGTAGCATTTTTATTTAGTTTTTTCTTCAAGGAATCTCTCAATATTTTTAATTCTTCAATTTTCATTTCATACGGTGGGTCGAGTATAGCTAAATTTATACTAAAATCATCCACACCATTTATAGATTGTATGCAATCTCCTTGTATCAATTTTGTGCCTATTTTCATCCTTTTATATGTTTTCTTCCTGATTGCTATTGCACTTACTTTTTTGTGTTTCATCTTAATCATTTGTAGGGCTAAAAACCCAATTTCGCTTAATGTTGGCGTAACGCTTATTATGCGACCGATTCCGCAGAATCGGCTTGAGTCTTATTTTGAGAGACTATATTGTTTTTCGTAAGTCCCCGACGTTTTATTGTTCTTTGTCTATCATTTCTAATGCTTTTCTTAATGATTTATCGAGACCAGTCTTTTTTCTAAACTTCTTAACTTCATCTCTTACTGCTTGTCTTTTTGCTAAAAATCTTTCTTCTGCATCCTTACCTAAATAGCTTTTTATTGTTGAATTTATAAAGTCTCTGGCTATCTTAGGAATAGTTACAATAGCGTTTGCTTCACATTTCCTTACACCAAATTGTTTGATATATCCTTGAACATAAGGCATCTTATTATTTTTATGGGATGGTGAAGCTAAATCCCTTTTACTTCCAGTAATTAGATTATTAATCCAAGATAGCTTATGTAACTGGATAAAATCATAATTTAATCCAAACCTTACAATCTCTAACCCTTCTGGGTCATATCCTTCATCCCCATCTTCCCATTCAATATCTTTTAAATCTGCAAGGTTTTTTCTTAAAAAATCAGAGATTCTTAATCCATCTGGGTCATGGTCGCCACAATAAAGCAATAAAGGTTTTAGACCTTGTTCTTCTGCCTGTTTGAATCTCTTTGCATAAATAGCTCTCTGGGTCATACTACTCCACCCCTTGCTTGTTGCGATAGGTATTTTATACTTTTCACAAACTGGTATGAATAGTGTCTTGAGGTCAATCTTTTCTACAACCATTTGAATGTAGTACTCTTCATCATTCCACCAATTAGGGATGTATCTCTCTTCTGTTGTAAGGGTATTATCAATCCAATATCTTAAATCTTCTATTGGAGTATCTGTATCTGGGACTTCAACACCACTAAACTTTCTACCTTCTTCTTCTGCCGTAAAATCAATTGGTAATATTCCTGAACGTCTACATTTATTAATTAAACTTTCAACCTTGTCAAACTCAGCTTTAGTTATCAATCCTTCAACTTCTAATTGATAACACCATCCCCTTGCAGATTGTTTAAAGCCTACTTTTTCAGAAATCTTTTTAAGTTCTTCTGCAAACTCTTCTAATCTTCTCTTTGTTGCTTTCTTTGTCAAATCGTATTCCATTTTTCTTATCTCTTTAGTCGGGGACTTTTTTTAATAAATCTCTCTCAAAATAATATTTCGCATAATGTTGGCTATGTTGGCTTATTATCCGATGTAAATTACTTTATTTTTTTAGTGGGGGTTTCGGCTCTTTTCAAATATTCGTAATAATCTATAAAAGTTGTTGCCCAACTTCTATCTCCTAAATGCCAACCACAAAAATATTCCACAAGTTCTTTTGGAGTTAAGTGGATTATTCTTTTATCGAATTGAGTATCATCTTCATTTTCTGCACCTAAATTTTGCCTTACAGCAGTTAAAAGACTTCTTGGTATTTTGTTAATATCCATCTTTTCCTCCGAGAGCCGAAACCCCCTTTTCATAAATTTAATTTATTTCGGATAATGTTGGCTTATTATCCGATGTAAAAATTTTTGATTACCTATACATCTTCCATCTACTTGTTGGTCTTCTTCCATCTATAATATCTAAAATCCCTTCTTTGATTAATTCTTTTCTTTTATTGCTATTTCTTGTATATTTACAGGTATTTTCCCATAAATAATCAAAACAATCATCAAGGGATTTTATTATCTTTTCTTTTGAAACCATTTTAATCAAAAATTTTTATTTCGGATAATGTTGGCGTTAAACGATTTCACCTGAGTGAGCTTCAAGCGAACTCGGTTATTTCGTTTTAACGCTTGTTGGCTTATTATCCGAAGTATGACCTTCTTTGTCATACGTAGTCTTTGAGAGGGATTTCTTACATAAATCTTCAAAATCTTCTAATAATTCTCTATTTGAAAACTCTTCTGCTGAAGTATCCAATGCTTCCATTCTTAGATTAATCCCTATGATTAACTGTGATTTTGACCAATTAGTTATTTTTCCTTTCATTTAAATCCCTCTCAAATATTTCGGATAATGTTAACGTGAATTATACGCCTCCCTTTTTGGGAGCTTGAGTTTTTTTGTGGGCGTCAATCAACTTCATGTAAATACTTATCCTTTCTTGAATTAATCATCTTATTGTAACAACCCTTATGATAAACATAATGTGAAATTATATCTTTCCAATTCTTAAATGTATTTTCTTCGACTAACACTTTTCTCTGTCTACATCCAATAGGTTGTTCACACCAACAACAGTTAACTAATTTCTTTCCATGTTCTCTTTTGCATATGTTACAATATTCTGCCATTTTCTTTCTAGCCCACAAAAAAATTGCGTATAATGTTTGCGTTAAACGATTTCACCTGAGTGAGCTTCAAGCGAACTCGGTTATTTCGTTTTAACGCTTATTCAACGACTCCGTTAGGAGTAAAAACCCCTAACCGTCAATCTTAATGTTTCTTACTAAACGATATTTAATACATTTATCTGTGGTTATAACTTCTCTAGTAATATTTAATTTGTCTTCTTCATCACAAACAAAATCCATTCTTCCATCAGTTGTGATATTAATATAAGTTGTAAATATCCCACATTCTTCTGCTGTTCTATTAATCTTAATCCAACTATAATTTAAACATTCCTCCTCATATTGAGATAAATAAAATCTATATCCTGCTCCACCTAAAAGTAAACAGATTAATATTAAACTTATCATCAAAATTGTTTTTTTCATCTTCGTAGGTTAGGGGTTTTTAAGTTCCCGAAGGGAATTTCGTTGAATGTTTGCGCTTATTATGCGAAGGAGCTTTGCTCCGTAGTTTATGATTTGAAAAGTTTATTTCTAATATTATACACTATTGATTGTAGTATCCAAAAAGGTAAATAAAGTAAAAATCTAATTGTATAATCTATAGAATGGATATTGTCATATTTTCTTGTGTCATTATCTACTTTAATATCTACCTTATGTTCTAATGCACATTTATTACATACATCTTCACAATCTCCATTCGTTGTATCTTTTCCTGTTGGATTTTTGCAATACATACATAATCCGTCTCCAATCATTCTCATTTTTTTCTCCTTTTCAAATCATAAATTTCGCATAATGTTGGCGCTTGTTGGCTTGTTGCTTGTTGGCGTTAAACGATTTCACCTGAGTGAGTTTTTACGAACTCGGTTATTTCGTTTTAACGCTTAATGTTTGCCGTATAAATTTAGTCGGCTTATAATATCTTCATATGTCTTCTCCTTATGGATTTATAGATAATATTAAATTGGTTCTGTTGGTTTTTCATCCAAGCCGATTGAATTTTACGGCTATTAAGTCCAGAATCCGAAAGATTCGTAGTTTTTTGGGCGTTTACCATTGAGGTTTTGATACTCCATTTTTGTATCTATTATAGTTTTTTCTGTTGATAAAATCATATCTCCATGCTGTATGAATAAATCTTCTCATTCCAGTTAAATATCCGATTACAAAAACACATATTGACAATATTATATATTCAATCATTTTATTTCCTCCAAGCCCAAAAAATTGGACTTAATGTTTGCGTTAAACGATTTCACCTGAGTGAGCTTCAAGCGAACTCGGTTATTTCGTTTTAACGCTTATTATGTCGCTTTTCTTTTTTTGAAAAGTTGAGAGGGAATCTACCCCTTATGATTTTTGTAATCTTTCTTAAAAGTAATGTATCTTTATCATACATCTTATACTTGACACAAAGATTTTGTAGTTCTAATAAATTATGTTCTACATACTCTCTATAAGTTATTATAGGGAAATCTAATGACTTTAAAATCTGAATATTTGATTTAACAGTTCTCCAATTCAGTTTCAATTCTTGTGCTATTACATCTATATTATTAACTACAAAATCTTTCTTCTTTATGTGTTCAAAAATCTTTTTTATATCTTTCATCTTGATTCCCTCTCAAAGTTTTAATTGTTCATAATGTTGGCTTATTATGCGAAGTCTTCTTTTTCGAAGACGTAGTTTTTGAGGATGGTTTATATTCGTAATATTTACATCCTTCAGCAGTATCTGTTGAATCGCTACAAAAATAATGTTTTTCTTGTTGCATC
>Ga0307928_10002626_pt1 | contig 13817 bp, 10 predicted proteins | sample AceLakmetagen232_FD_201815 | JGI IMG/M metagenome (GOLD analysis project Ga0307928, IMG submission 201815) | Saline water microbial communities from Ace Lake, Antarctica - #232 | ecosystem: Environmental > Aquatic > Non-marine Saline and Alkaline > Saline | place: Antarctica: Ace Lake... | reverse complement strand
ACAATACTCAAAGTCTCCATACTTATCATTATTATATTTAATGCAATGCTTTGCATTACAACCTATTAGTACAACAGCAATAATTAATAGTATAGCTATTTTACTTTTCATAATATAATCCTTTCACGACTTCATTAATTTTTCTTAATTTTTTTTCCACTGTTATTATTCTTTTCTCTAAGTCCTTGTACTGACTATTAGTACCTTGCACAGTTAGGTTATCATCAACAGTTGCCTTTTTTTGCTCTGTGCTTTCATATATTCCCATCACTTTTTTTAAATCTTTTATGAAATCTTCTATAACTTCATATCTATTCTTTTCATGAATAGCAGTTGCTTTTTCAAATATTCCTTGCCACTTAGCATCAAGACTTTCTTTTAATCTGTTGATATATTTAGTCTTTCCTTTAGTACTTTCTAAGTTTTCTAAATATTCTAATTCATTTTTTTTCTTATTAAATTGTGTTAAAATTTCTGGGAGTTCTTTTGTTACTATTACATATAATAATAGACCTAAAGAAAAAATGTCATCTTGATAGTTAGCTCTTCCTGCGTCTAGCATTTGTCTAGGACTGCACCAGAGCTTTGTACCTATTTGATAACCTGCTCCTGTAAGATTATCTTCTACATTAAGTTGTTTAGATGTAGTAAAATCAAGCAACACGGGAACACCTTCGCTTGTAATCAAGATATTGTCAGGTTTTAAATCTCTGTGAATAATTCCAAAACAATGAATTTCGTTTACAAAAGCTAAAACATTAAAGAATATATTTATATTTTGTTCTAACTCATTGTTCTTAATAAAGTTATAAAAATTAGTAGCTGGACTAAATTCCATTTCCACACATAAAGGATACTCTAAAATATTATAAACCGATGGTATATAACCATAATCAGTAGTCCCACTTAATTGTCTTTGTAACTTTGCACCTCTTAAAAATCTAAGCTTAATTGTCTGGTCTGTGTTTTCGGTCTTAAATTTTCCAAGTGAAAAATTCCAAATATTTCCTCGCTTTTTCCCTTGATAGTTAGGTTTGGCAACCTTTAAAGCTACTAGACTATCTAAGAAAGTATCCTTTACTAAGATAACAATTGCCTCTCCACCTTTCCCAATAATCCTTATATACTCATATTTTTTATTTATATGAGGTATAAGCTCTTTAGACAAATTAGCTATTTTTTGTAAATCGGTAGAGACATTAATTTTTCTTAAAAGTTCATTCATTAAAATAATGGAAGGTTTATTATCATGCACTTTTACAACTTTTTGAGTATATACTTCTTTTTTAATTTCCTGTCCTTTTCTGTCTATTAAATCAACAAATTGTTTTTGAATTTCCTCTTGAACAATCGGTAATCTATTTTTATTAACAGGGTGCATAACAAACCTCCTTCCTTATATTTATCTTCTTTTTTGCATGGTATCTTGAAAATTGTCAACTGCGTCTTTTAAGTCTCCAGCAGGTAGCGTATAAGTAACTATAGCAAGTACTAATGTAATAATTGCAGGTATTATAGTTATAATGTACTCCTTATAACCTAGCATAACACCTGTAATTAAAGCAAAAAAAATTGTCATTAGACCAAGAACTAAGTCCATATTTCTTTTTATCCTTTTAAGGTTCCTTGCTATCTCCCTTAGGATAGTAGTCTTCCCTTCTTTTTCTAAGTACTCACGCTTTTGTTCATCTGTTATTTTTTTTAGCACTTCTCTTGGTTTTACTTCTTTTTTAACATTTTCTAGCTTTTTTGATTCTTCTATTGTTTTCATTTTTTCATTCTCAGGGATAACTTTTTCAAACATTTTTTATCCTCCTGAACTACAAATATTACCTATTGCTTTTAGTACCTCATCCATTTTATGCTGTCTCTTTTCTATAAGAGCCTTAGAATCCTCTGTGGCTTTCCTATAAGCTTCTAATTTTGCTCTAAGGTCTGTATTTTCTTTACAGCTTGTATCTAATTTAGACTCTAAGGATTTTATCTTGTTTTCACTTACAGTAATTTTATTATTAATGGGATTTATTATAGTATTTACCATCTGACTATTTTCAAACCCCATCATTTTTTGAAAAGATTCAATAAAATCATTTTGTTTCTTTATTACATCTTGTTTAATGTTTTTATCTTCCATTAATTAACTCCTTATATTCTAATCACTAAGAATTCCACAACCACCAGTTTTTCTTATAACCCCCAACAAGGCAACTACTTGTGTTCTAAGGTCTGTTATATCAGCCTTAGCTTTTGCAAGTTCATCTGCAACGCTTGCAAAATTATCATTAATATCTGTATCAGCACCACTTCCAGAAATAGCCTTAATTGTGTTAGTTGGTGTTCCTGTGCTGGAATCTGTTATTATTTCCATTGTTATAGCCGCAGGGTCAACAACTGCGTCTTCTCCCAAGTCTTTGTCTGCCAGTAAACAACCTAATAATTTTTCATCTAATTTTTCCATGTTGGCTGTGTGTACTGCATTCCATCCTTGCTGTCCATAATCAGTTGTTTCCAACCCACCTGCTAAAACTGTCATTTAATATCTCCCTACTGTAATACTTTTTTTTAATTTTGTTATTTCATTTATTTTGCTTTTCCAACTTGAAGAATCAAAACAAGTTGTGTTAAAACTATTAAAATTGTCTATAGTTTTAATGGGGGTGTTTAAAACTGTCATTCCTTTACTCCTAAACTATATAAGTACCATCTCCAGCACCAACTACAACAGATAACCCATCAGAAATAAAACTGTTTAAACGATGTTTCACCTCGATAGTTATTGCCCCAGAATATGTTATATCAAAACCATCTGTTTCTTTTATAATTTCAGTGGTATTATATGATACCACAAAATCACCACTAAAAGCAAATGGTGGCTCTTGGTCTGTTATACTCTCTCCATTATTACCCGCACCGTCAATACTTGGGGTGGATGGAAACAGTTGTAAGGAAATTGTTGTACCCACTCTCACTGCTTCAATGCGTTTTATTGTTCGTGGTTTCTTCGCAAGATAAGTTGCTATAACATTATGAGCAGAAGCATCCCCTTCGTCAAGCTGGTCGTTGTTCACATAAGGAAGCAACTTAACATTAAAATCTTCTATTGTTAAATTGCTTATAAGGTTATCTTTTATATCACAAAGATATATAGGACTACTTATTGCATGTAAGGCTTTAGTTGTTCCCAGCACGCCCCTTATAACTCCAGTTAGCCTATAACTACCAACACCTTCTGGGGTAACAGTTTGAAAAGCCATTATTTCATTATCAATAATTGCAACTCTTTGTACACCAAATAAATCTGCTCTACTTATACTATCAAAACTAGGGGCGTAATCCTCTTTATATGGAGTGTATAATATTCCTATATCATCATCAATGTTATAAGTCTCTAATATATAAGCTTCATCTAATGTACCCGCTTGAGCAAAAGTTGATAGTGTTGCATACGTTGTATAATCTGCACCAGAGGAATATATAAGTTCTACACCTGTTTCAAACTGTGTCTCTCTAGCCATCAACACTAAGTAAGTTATATTTTCTTGTGTTAGAGAATCATAAGGCATTTCAAAAATTTTAACTTTTGTTAAGTCAAATAATTCGTAACTTTCCTCAGACCATTGAGTTCCACCTGCTTCTTTATAATTATCATCATGAATGTTTTCAATTACTTGTTGAGCCTTGAACCCAAGCTCGTTTTTATCTATCTCCTCGTAGCTGATGTCAACAATACGAAAATCCATATTTGTTATACTGTAATCACTGTGGTCTACGGTGATTACATCTCCTTGTTCTAATTCAGAAAAAGCCAAATTAGTTTTAAATTCTATTTCTGCAAGCGGGTAACTCAATTGTTTCATCATTTCTGTAAGTCTTTTACTAGCAATGTCAACATCTCGAAAAGCTGTAAGGTCAATACTTTGTTGTTTAACATTGCCAGTAAGCCTTATGATAGCTGGGTTTTGTACATTAATCACACGCTCAGAAAAATCCTTGTCTTGGTCTACAAATGTAGCCCTAAAGTCGTTGCTCAACTCATCATAACCAAATCTACTAAAGCTAAAATCTAGGAAGTCGTCCTGGTCAAGGGTATCTGCTGCCACCACAGTGTCCTTAAATGCTTTTAATTTAAAATTTCCATCTTGGTCTATGTAAAGAACCCCATCAACAAAACCTAGAACATATTCAATCATTTGAGCCACATCTTGTTGTTTTTGAAACAATATATTAAGACCATAATCTTTACTATTCCAAAAATCAGCCGCATCTTGAAAACTAGTAGCATCAATATTTGCGTCTGCTATTCCACCCTGCAATAATATATCTTTTATTATTGCCGCAGGATTAGAACCGCTAGTTAAATTTTCATAAGTTAAACCAGTATCAAGAGTTCTTTCCATTACAAACCTAATAACAGGCACGGTTGTATTGTTCTCTCCTAAGAACCATCTTTTATAAAACACATGACAACAACCACTTATTTTATTTGCATAGCCTCCAGGAACAGTGCTATAAGTCGCTTGTGTTCCATCGTTAAACGTGGTACTATCTGCAACCACAGCTTCTTCCATATCTTGGATATAGGTTTTAATTATTGCTAATTTACCTATCCCGATATTTTGCCATACATCCAAATAATATTTATAGCCTGTTATTACTTTCTTTTTTTTACCACCTCCTTTGCCTCCACCTTGTTTTTCCTTCACTGGTTTAGTTTTTAAGTTCCCATACCATAACAAGTTCCCGACTACTTTGCATCGCCCATAAACCATAGGAACGGCTTGCCCTTCACTGGCTTGGGTTACCCCAAATTGGTCTAAACTAGTTGGAGACATAGATTCCTGGTTACTGCTCTGTGGTTTATAGAAAAAAAAAGTAGCTGCCGCAGAGGCAAGAGCTATACCCCCTAAAATTAACATTGTTATTCCACTATGAAAAATAACTGGAGTAATTTCAAAATAAATATTATACATAATATAACCTGTAAGTCCTTTTTAAAAATGGTTTCCAAGTTTTTAATTTATCCACAATTACTCCTCGCCTTTGAATGGCATGTATTATTTTTCCATCACCTAAATATAAAGCAGAATGGTTAATTAATTTACTATTTGTAGAATACATTAACCAATCTCCTGCTTCTAGGGGCATTATATCACATTCCACACGAGATATTTTTAAATCATTTGCTAAGTTATTTTTTATGTTTTGCTCAAAATTATTTAAAAAGATATTCGTATTATTATGTTTATGCCAATCTCTACTATAATAAGTATAATCTAGTTTGCATAAAATAGCAAGATTAAAAAATACTTTCCCTAAGAATAATGCACAGTCAACCCCTCGTTTTTTAACACAACAATAATGCCTATAAGGGGTTCCTATCCATTCGTCAAGTTCATTGCTTAATTTTTTCACGTTCTCTGGGTGTGTAAAATATAATTTATTCATTATCTTATCCCATACAAACAAGGATTCTTAGAAGGAATGTAAGGAAAACCTACGAAATTATCAAAATTAGTAAATTTGTTTTTACAAGTATCAGGATTTTTATTACAACCAGGATAGGAACTTACAGTATCCCCAGTTGTAAGTCTACTATCAAATGGAACTTGCAAAGTTATTGTTGTGGTAGTATGTGCGGTTATTAGCCTGCAATCCCCTTCAAAAATTACATATCCACCCATGAAATAATCATTTGCAAAGGTTGCAAAAGTTGCTGATGTTAAATCACTTCCAGAAATTACAATTACTGCATCTGCTTTATAGGTCGCTTCTGTTAAACCGCAAACACTATCGAACAATACATTGTTACAAAATCCTTGATACAAGGTTTTAGGTAATTTTTGTCTAAAAATATCAGACAAAGTTTCACAATTAGCAGAAATCATTTGGTTTTTAATTGTTAGCTTTTTTACAACTCCCTTAAAAATTATTGCATAATCTGTAAGGTCATCCACGAATACCCTATAAATTGTAAGCCTAACAGGTTCAATTGGAGTATTAGCAATATATTCTTGTAATGGACTAGATAACCTAGCTGTAATAGTTAAACTAATAGCTTTAAAGGACTTGTCAATATTAAAACCGCTTCGCTTTATTAATCCTGGTTCATAATACTCACCAAGAAAACTACCTACAGGTTCGTCAGAAGACGTATATCTATAAAGGTTTTCACCAGATTCAAATTTATATAATTCTATAAATGTAGTCTGCTCAACCTCTTTCATTTTATCATTATAAGTCATATTCTTTCACCACTTCCAAAAATTCTAATGAACATTCGCTTATCTTAGTTGTTTTAAAAGACATGTTTAGTATATCTTTATTAAATCGAACTAAATATATTCTACCAAATATTTTAACTTCTGTCATTAAAATATTCCTATCCATTGCTGAAACTGTAAGTAATAGTTCTGTACCTACCTTAGCAACATTTGTTATTTTTCTTGTAATTAAATCACCGCTAGAAAGTTCTAAATATATTCTCTCATACCCTTGATATACAAGGTCAAAACCATTATCTTCTACATAAATAATGGTATTAGTAATACTTATATCTTTAGACAAAATGAACTCTTCCCTATAACCTTGCAGCCAGAATCTCTCTAATCTTCCTTTACGATTGTTATAAAAATCAGTTAGAGCGTATTCAATTCCTTTATTTTCGCATGTAAATTTTAAAGAGATTATATTATGGTGTAATGGGCTATAAATAAATATGTCTGTTATTGTGGATGGAAAAGCTACAATATCGCGGCTCCCAACTAGTTGAACCTGATTGCTATCCCTCCAATTAGGTCGCATTTCCCACCGTTCTTCTGTTCCTAAATCTGCTATATTATCAGCCATATTAATCTCCTAACTAGCCCAATACAATCTTACATCACTAAACCAAATCCAAAGTACATAATTAACACCATTAACTGTAAAGGATTGTGTAATCAATGGTACATAATAATCTGGATAACCTATATCAGATAATCCCCAAGCAGCCTTAGTATAATAGTATTCAAAACAAACTTTGTAATAAGGATAGGAAGTGGACGATTTCACCCAACAATCACTTGAACCTTTAATACTCCAATGACTACCGCTCTTTGTATAAGCATACGCTTTGTAAGTAGCACTAGGGAATAGAGGATTTTGACTATCCGAAGTTTTATAAATTAAATATTCTCGTCCTCCTGAAACTGCTTGAGAGCCAACTGCTAAACCTGAATTATGTGGAGCGGTAGCAGCAGAACCAATTTCGCCCCCGTGATTATACCCAAAACATTTTGCCATACTAGCCCCATAAGAAAAAAGATAGTAGGGAATTTTTTTTGTTAAATCTCTCGGTGAAAAAACACAATTTCCACTTCCATCCTCTTCTTCATATCTTGTTATTATTTCGTCATCATGTGAAAGTGTTTGTCCAGCAGGTGGATAAGATGTAGGGGTTTCCCAAGTTTCAGAACCTCCACTTGGGCTATTTACAGAAAAAGTAAAAACAGTATCCGTTCCCGAAGCATTTTTATAAAAATCTTCTACATCTAATCCTAAATTAATCTTAGAAAGTAATCCCATAGTAGTGGGATATTGATAACCATAATCTGAACTTCTAGGCAGATACCCTAAGTAATTACTAAAACTACTTTTATAAAAATGAGTTCTACTTTTAACAGCCATTGGATGCTTCCCGCTTATATCCGTTTGTCTAAGAGATTCGTCTCCTCCTGCATAACGACCCCACCAAGTTGTTGAAACATTAACAATTAAACTAGGGTTTATTACTTCAATAGTAACATTATTACTTAACATGTTAGTATATTTATAACCAATCTGTATACTTACCTCATCACCAACTTTAGTTATTTTCACTTCTCCATTCTCATCAAGAACCTTTTCTTGTGTTCTTAATACATTGCCCCCTGTATCTTTACTTACTATTACAATTATTGGAGTTTCCACAGGTGGTGGTGGGGTTGGAGTTATGGTAATATCACCATTTGTTACTATGGTGAAATCTGGTATAACTACATCTGCTGGGTTACTCTTAGAATAATTATATAGAAGATAATCAGCCTGAGCGTCCTCTTCTGTTTCTGTGTGCTGATATGTTCTAATCTCTTGAAAAGATAAGCCCATAGTATATACTTTACTGGTTACATGTGTAATTTTTATATCTCGCATATTACAAAAGATAACAGGATATATTTCTACAACCCCTGTAAAAGTAACACTTATAGCATTTTCTAATACAATAGAATTTGCTGTTATATAATTTTTTTGTATAAGTTCATAAGTACTATAATCTTGTATAATTAAGACATGCGTACAAGCGTTACTAAAATTCCAATACTCTGTTAAATTCTCTACTATAACTATAGTAGACTCCCCCAACAAGGGGGAAGTGCTTGTAAAACATAGCTCAGGATATACGGGAACTGCTATTCTCTTATCCTGAGCGTACATAAGCTTGTTTAGTAATAGATTTTTTTCTATTTCATTCTTAGTGAAAAATAAATCTTCCTCTCGTAAGACTAAGTTCTTCATAGTCCTACGTTGTTCCACAAATCTTTTATTTTTAAATAAGGAGGTGATAAAATTATATTTAAACTTCACCTCCTGAACCCAATTATGTAAAAATGGAAATACAACTATTTCTGCATTCATTATTGTAATATCCTTTTAACACTATATTTGTTTGCACTTAATACGTTTAATATTTGTTTTTGTCCTGTACTACCTGCAAGATATTTATCTAACAGATTAGGGTCAATTACATTAACTATGTTTATGTCTTGTTGCTTTGCCTCAGAGGTTTGAGGCACGTCTGGAACTAATCCACCTGTTGCAAATGCCATGCGTGGTGGGCTGTAAGGTGCTGGTAAATTACTGCTTACAGTTGCTAACATATTAGAAGGTAGCATTTTCTGTCTTATGGACTCCAAAAAATTAGCTCCATAAAATTGTACTGCTCCTTTTGGTATAACATATTCACCAGGTGTTAATTTGGCAGATATTGTATCTGTGTTACCTTCACCAGGAACTTCCCCACCCTTATTAAAGCTAAGAGTTTGCGCCATTATTTTTCCTATCTGCATTCCACCAACTGCGCTAAGAATTGCCCCTTGAGCAATTCCTAATATTCCTCCTTGTGCAATTGCCTTTGTTATCGCTTGAGCTATATTTATAGTAGCTTGAGCTACTGCTGCAACTTTGGAAGCGTAGAAAAATTCCTTAATTGCCTCCCCTGAATTAGTATACATCTCTTGAAACATATTTTCAAGCCCAGAGGCTATTGTTTTCATGGAGGCTAAATTTTCTAACCAAACCTCTGTACTTTGTTTAGAAGCTAATTTGTCCATCTGCACTTTTTGCAGTGCAAATAGGGCGTCTATATTTTCTTTATTAGTTGTAAGTTTTTGAAAACTTTGAAGCTTTTTAAGATGAGCTTCTTCTAATTTTTCAGTCGCTTTTTGATTCCTCTGGTCGGTGGCTGACAATTCGTTGAAAGTAATCCTCTCTTGTATTTCTTTCAGGAACGCCTCAATAGCCTTCTGGTCTTCTATTTTTTTATCTTTGCTTTCAGTTCCTTTTTTGTCTATTGCGTCTATATTTGCTACCTGTAAATCTTTTTCTTTTTGCAATCCTAATTTTATTTTGTCAAAATTAACCTTAGAAAGTATTTTTTCAAATCTTGCAATCTCTTTCCCGAACTCATCAGGCAAGAATTTTGCGCCTTTTTTAAGATCGTCAATTAATTTTAGAAAACTTTTTCTAGTACTGTCAAAAGCTTTCTTACTCTCTGTCATAACCTTATTTACACCGTTTACATTTTCCCCAATAGCTGTCGCCGCTTCCTCAGAAACTTTTTTCAAATCCTCTATAATGGTTGTAGTGATAGGAGTTGCTGTTTTTTCTAATTTTACAATCGCTTTTTCCATTGCTTTAATTGTAGACACAGCAGTTACATCGCCCTTTATTCCTTTTTGTAATTTTTTAATTTTTTTAATAGAGCCCACTAAAGCATTGAAAGCTTTTTTGCTGATATATTTAAAAACGCCTAATAGAGAATTGAAAAACCCTAAAACAGCACTATATATTGCTTTTAGAACAGATTTGGTGGCTCGTTTACCAGCCCCATATAAATACTCTATTACATCATCCGCAAATTGTGCTATTGTTTTTAATATTTTCAGAAATATTTTGTATATCCATAAACTAGAAGAAGTATAAATACCACCAAACATCCTATCTATAACAATAAATGGAGTTTTAAGTAATATAATTCCCATTTTTAATATGAAGTTTACTGTTTCTCCTTGCAAAAAAGTTAATAACACTCCTATAAGAGATACCACAAAGTTATAAAAAGACTTAGCTCCGTTTTTTATAAATGAAAACATTTTATCGGGTTGAGTTACAGAAAAAGTAATTAAAGCTCTTAATACAGAAAACACTTGAAACAAAGCAGTTAAAGCTATTTTTAATAATGCTTGTATGTCAATTCTATATTTTTCAACAAGTTTTAATGCTTTTTCTAACCACTTTTCTAATGTTGGCAATGCCCCTTCTATTAAGTCCACTACCAAGAAGTCCTTAACACGGTGCAACCTATTTAACATTCCAGTAATTTTCTGGGATATTTTTACAAAGGAGGAACTATAAGTAGTACCTAATCTAACCCCTTGCTCCATAAGGGCTTTTATCTCTACGTTACCTTTTAACAATACATTTATTAACTTAGAATGTGTCGTAACTCCAAGCAATTCAAGAGCGTCTTTTGCCTTCTTAGAGCTTATTGGAACAGTCTTTAAAACCTTAGAAACCTGCAAAAACAAATTTATTAGTGGGTCTCCCGATCGTTTTATTTCTTGTAAGTCAATTCCAAGAGCTTTAATTTTATTAGATTCTTCTTTAGAAAAAGTTTTGTTTAAAGTATCTCTCATCCTTGTGAATACAAAGCTTAGGTCGCTTGAAGTTGCTCCTACATCTGCAAGAACATTTTCTAGAGCGCTTACTTTTTCTACACTTACACCTATTCGTTCAGCTAGGAATCCCAAATTTGTTGCCTTCTTTAATGTATCTAACATTGTCTTAGCTATACCAGTTATAGCTTTTACAATACTTCCAACACCTTGGGTTATACCTTTAGCTATATAGAAGGGTATCAATGCACCCGATTTTACTATACTAACAAGAGGACCAAGAACTGGAAGAGAACGTGGAAAAAATTTAGCTATTAAATTAGCTATCTTAAATGCAACTTTATATACAAGGGACATTTTACTTAACATTCCTTTAACTAGATATGTAACAATCTTAGCTCCCATTTGTGGAAGTTTTATCAAAGCTCCTCTCTTCGCTGGAGATTGAGGAAAGAAACTAGCTATAAGCTCAGTCAAGGCTTGCAAAGATTTTTCTATTTCTTTATTTCCTCCTTTTAACCCTAAGCCTATCATGCTTTTAAGCTTAATTCCAAAATCTTTTCCTTTTATAAGCCCTTTTTCTTCAAGCTTTTTTATCTCCCCCTCTAAATTTATGAATGCTTTTGTAATAATTTTTGGATCAAATTTAAAGCCTGAGATAATAAATTTTCGGAACAATACAGATATTTTTTTAAAACGATCCTCTGCGAAAACATCTCCGAATTTTTGGCTAAATTGTTCTAAGCCCTTCAACAAGGAAATCATTGTCCTTTCTACATTAGAATGTACTTTTGTTCCTTTTGCTATTTGTTCTGCCATTATTCCAAATACGTTTATAATCCCGTCTAATTTCCCTGCTTGGGATAATAAATTTGTAAGTCCACGCTTAGAAGCAACTTCTAAATTAAGTAAACTAAAAATTGTTTTTTGCAAAACTACATTAAGGGTTTGTAGATTAAAAGTTATAATTGAAGCAAGAGTCTTTACTGGAGTTAAAACATTTTTTATTTTTGCAACAGAAGTCCCTACCCTATCAAAAGTTCCGGTCATTAATATAAATTCTTTATTGATATTCGTTAAAGGTTTTGATAGGGTAGAAAAATCTATTATTTTTCCTAATTTTATTTTAGTGGTCGACAATTCAGAAGTTACTTTAGTTTCTTTGCTTATCTGTTCAACCGTTTTTTTACTAGCGTCTATCTCTTTATCTTTTATAGCTTTGTATTTTTTGCTAGTTTCCTCTGCAAGTTTTATAGATTTTTTGTCCTCTTCAGCTCTCTTTTTTTGTGTAGCTGCAAGGGGATCTGTTGCTACTGCTTTTTTGGGTGCAAAAATATTTAAAATAGAAGTAGAAATTTTTTTAATTCCACTCCAAAGTACAGAAAAGCCTCCTAGTAAAGCATTCCAAAATCCAGTGACTCCACGCTTTAGAAGATTGAAAAGCTGTACAAATCTTCCTGCAAAATTTTGAAAAATACCAACAAACAAGTCTTTTAAAATGTCTCCAACTTCCGGTATAAAAAGTTTTATAAAAGAAAAAATTGTTTTTATTGTAAAAGTTGCAGCAATAAAAACTCCATTTAAAAGATTAAAAATTTGATTAAAAGGGTAAACAATTATAGTTGTCAAACCACTTAACAAGTTTTTTGCTAGATTAAATGTTGAAACAAAAGCTCCTTTTATTGTGTCTATTATTCCCAAAAAAACCTTTTGTAGAAAAAACATTTTTTTGTCTAATTGTTTAAAAACTTCATCGCTACTTTTTTCTACACTTCTTTGCAAATTTTTTGTTAAATTTGTAGCCTGTGTAAATGTTTTGTTGACTTCTGAGCTAGAAACCGCAAAAACATTTTGAATTGTTAATAAAATTTGAGCAATTTGCTTGAAAATTTCACCTAAAAATTTTCTTGCTTCTGCCATAAATGCTTGTAGTTGCACCATAAAGGGAAACTTAAGGTTTGAAATGCTTTTTAAAGCTCCCGTATCTCCTTTAATTCTTTTTAATCCCTTGTCTGCTATAGCGGTAGCTTTATTAACTTGAGCAAATCCTGCTACAAAGGCTCTAATCCCTGGTGTAGCAACTGCAAATAATTCCCTAACTGTCTGTAACATAACAACAAAAGAACTTCTACTACTACCTAACTTTACTCCTATTTTATCCATTGCGTTAGTTAATGGAATAGCCACAACATCAACAATGGAGTTGAGTAATGGGAATATTCCAAATAAAGGCGCAAAAGCAGTTAATGCTCCAAAAGAAATAAGTTTAAAAAAATGAGACCATGTAAGAAACAATCTACCCGTTGCTTTATCTGCCGTTGTAATAAGGTTAGTTATTCTCTCTAATGGACTTACCGCGTTCATGCCTATACCAATTAACCTTTTAAAAAATTTAATTCCCGAAAAAATTGACAACACTAAAGTATTAACCACTAAAGCCTTAACTAATAAAACTCCCGTAAGCCTTGCCATTCCTTCCATCGCTGGCAATATATTAAATATATTACCACTAAGCTTATCTAACCCCTTTATGAAAAATAAAGTAGCGTCTTTTATACTAAGAATTTTTAAGTCTAAAAACTTAAAAACAGGTTTTATAGACAACTCTTTAATTTTTGTTATTTGTCCAGATGTTGTGAACAACGCTCCGTCTATAACTCCAAAAAAATTAGTAGTTTTGGCTAAGATAACAGAAACAATTCCAGTAAAAAATAGAGACGCACGAGCAAGGGACGTCTCTATTTTTTTAGTAATTGTATTTATTCCTTGTTGTGTTCCTGTTGTTAGGGTGCGCATAGCGTTGTCAACAATAGCCCCAACAGTATCTTCTATAAATTCCCCAACCTTTTCGGTTTCTTCTCCTACATCAACTATAGAATCTTTTATATCTTCAAAAGAACTTTGGAG
>Ga0307928_10002625_pt1 | contig 13819 bp, 25 predicted proteins | sample AceLakmetagen232_FD_201815 | JGI IMG/M metagenome (GOLD analysis project Ga0307928, IMG submission 201815) | Saline water microbial communities from Ace Lake, Antarctica - #232 | ecosystem: Environmental > Aquatic > Non-marine Saline and Alkaline > Saline | place: Antarctica: Ace Lake... | reverse complement strand
ATCCATTCCAAACTTTTGCATCAAGTCTTGCTGACTGGATACTCTAGGCGCAGACGCACCAGTAACACGTTGTTTTATATTCGACACGTATTGTGGAGTTAGAGCTTGGCTTTTGCCCTGTTTAATGAATAGCTTCAACATTTTTGCGACCTTTTCCATTGGGAATAGTTGGTTCAATGCGTTTCTTTGAGCTTTACTCATGGCTTTAGCTGAAGTAAACTTATCGTTTATTTCGCCACTACGAGTAGCCATTTTGGTATAACCTCTTGCCATACCCCATGCCCCTATTTTTCTCAACTCATCGTAAGCATAGGCTGCTATGTCTATGTATCCCTCACCAGAAGTTACAATCACTTTATCAGTGACGGTCATCTGAGTGAATCCCTTAGAGTTGAGTTCCCACCAAACTGCTTTTGTTCCTTTCCAAGATAGACCAGTAATTTCCTTACCAGTAGCCTTGTCTTTGAAACTGTAAACTAAAGCTTCGTCAGTTATTTTACCTTCGATTTCGTTTACCATTTGGCTTTCATCAACCAAATCCATTGCTTCGTAGGGAGAGAGGTCAGTACCCTCTTCTTCTGCTACTTCAACAGGTTTATCCTCTAATTTCTTTACAGGAACTTTTTTAGTTGTTTTTGTCATTATTATTATTCACCTCCTTTTCTTGTATTAACTTAATACCATTTACTACACCCGCTAGTGCTGCTACAACGCTGTCCATTACGTACATGTAATCTTCTTGTGATACTACTTTATCTGTTATGGTTGCTCTCACTCTTGGGTCGTTACTAAACGGTGGTAAATCATCAAAATTGTATAAAATATTGCCTATTAAAATCATCTCTCTAGAGGCGGGTTCAAAAAGTGGTTTTATTTCGTTATTTTCGTTCTCTTTTGTACGTGATATAAACCCATTTTTACCAAGTATGTTCAATAACTCTGTGAACTTAGCACTGCCCTCTCTGAAGTGCCAGAAATGTTGCGATGTTAGATAATCTTTCACTGTAATTTCGGTTTGACTGCCCCAACCTGGACAAAATTCTCTATCTTTTTCTGTATCTTGCAGTACATACTTTTCTTCTATGGTTTCTTTTTCTATATCTACTTGCTGTATACGCCCACATGGGAAAAGTCTGCATATAATTGGTCTGTGTTCGTGTATAGAGCATAACCATCTGTCTATTGTTATTCCTTGTAGATCCTCTTTGAACTTGGCGGGGTCTTTTTTGTATGCATCAGCAAGTTCTTTAAACTTTTTTTCGTCACCCCCAGCTACATTTTTTAGATGTGCTATTACACTGTTCATGTCAAAAGCTGGTGTCAAGAAAGGGCACTTGGTTAATTCACCTGCAAACTTTTCAAATTTTATTTTAGCTATTGGAAGTCCAGACACGGGTCCGATATATAGTTCTAAATAGTTACCATCTAGTATCTCTCGTGTTGTTTTTCCTAACGCACGTCGTAACCTAATCATGTCGTAACTGTTGATTATGATGTCATTGTTGAAACAACACTTACCACAACTGGTACAATTGAACTTAAATTTGTGTTCCATACCCACTGTTTTTATCGTGCCATCGTGTATGTCATTTACTATCTTTTTTTGTGTTTCATTCATAAAATCTTCCTTTTATTTTCATTAATTATTATATAACAAATTGCCCTGGATATCAATCTAAAGCCACTTTTTACCATCTAAGTAATTGGCTAGATTTTCGTGTATTTCTAGTATCTTATCCAATAACATATCGCCCTGTTGTTTACTGATGTTGTTTTTTTCTATGTGTGTGAGGATGTTATTTACTTTGCTCAAATAATCATTATAGTATGCAAATATATCGTTGTCGTTCTCTATCAGTGCGTGTTCTTTTTTTATTTCTTGTGACATTCTAACGGTAGACCATCCACCATCATTGGCTTTCTCAACCCACTTATATCGTTCCTCAGAATCAAACTTCTTTTCGCCCTTATTGTAGGAGTCTGTATATGATGCTAGGAAGTAGTGTGTCCAACTGATATTTAGATTACGCATATCATTTGGGAATGCTCTGGCTACCCTGCGGTAGCTTTCTACTGTGCTGCCCTTTTCCTGAACATCTTGGGCAAACTGTCTTAAGCTACCCTCACCGTGAGCAATGGCGACACGGTTGGCTATATCGCCTTTAAACCATTGGTTTCTCATATCTATTTCTTTTGAAACCATCCATAAACTAATGAAATCTTCCCAGTCAGTTGCATTATTTAGATCCACTGGGTTAAGCGTAATAGGCCCCTTGTTTGTTATACCGTGGGGGTCAGACGGAACTAATTCTTTTGCTTGTTCTTTCATAACACTCCTTTCAGAACATATCTGTTCTTAATTTTTCTATTACTAATCTTAATTCTTTAACTACATAATTAACATCTTTTGAAGAGGTATGCATATCTAATGAGAACCTGACTTGTCCCGCAGACCATTCATCTGGTAAATCCATGGCTTTCATTACATGTGATGATTCTATACTACCAGAAGTACATGCAGACCCAGAGGCACAAGCTACTCCCCTCTCGGACATCGCTGTAACAACGTCTTCCCCATATACGCCCTTAAATGTAAAAGACGCTATGTGGGGTACTCTGTAACTTTTGTGACCAGTTATATTGGTGTCTGGTATGTTATTTATAATATCGTATATCAATTTGTTTCTTAGTTTTTTTACTTTGTCCGCATCTACCTTATTAATAAGTTCAAATGCTTTACCAAAACCGACTATGTAGGGTACGTTCTCTGTTCCAGCCCTCAACCCAAACTCCTGACCACCGCCGTCTTGTTGTCTGACTAATGGTGTGCCTTTTCTAACGTATAGAGCGCCTATGCCCTTTGGTGCGTGTATTTTATGCCCTGTAAAAGACATTAAATCCACCCCCAGATCATCAACATTGCACCCCAGGTATTGAATGGCTTGTGTGGCGTCTGTGTGAAAGTATATTCGGTTGTTTGGTCGTGTTTCATTACATATTTTCAGTAATTCTCCAATCTTTTTTACTGGTTCAATGGTTCCTATTTCGTTATTAACATACATCACTGATACTAGTACCGTATTATGTGTTATGGCTTCTTTTATATCGTTAATGTTTATTAACCCATCTTTGTAAACAGGCAGGTATGTAACACTTGCATTTAGGTGTTTGCAGGATTCCAGTACTGCTTTATGTTCTATTGATGTTGTTATTATATGTGGTTGGAAATTAAACGATTCTACCAGTCCCTTATGGGCTAAATTTATTGATTCCGTTGCACATGACGTGAATACAATCTCGTCTGGGTTAGCGCCCAAACGTCGCCCAACGATACCCCTTGCGTTTTCAATCGCTTCATTGGCTTTTATACCCCATGTGTGTGGTTCTGATGCATTTCCATAATTATTAGTGAAGTAGGGCATCATCGCTTTTAATACTTCTGGATCTATTTTTGTAGTGGCGGCGTTGTCTAGATAAACGGTTTTCATAATGCCTCCTGAAAATAAAATACTTCCTCTGGTAATTTTACAGCTATCAAGTTTTTCTTAGCGGGTGGGCATACAGCTCCGTCAATCCCTATTTTGTTATTCATCACAATGGGACGACCTACTTCCCCCCACCTACGTCTATATGCTGCTGAATGACCGAATATTACCTTTTTACTAAGCTGGGTAAAACCTAGGTAAAAGATGGGTGCTTTTACCACATATTTTTTATCCAGCCACATGCTATCCATTTAAGTGTTTTCTTAATCATTATTCATTTACCACCTTTCTATAAACTAATTTCACCTCGCCAAATACTTTTACTATTTACTATTTACTATTCTATCCAATAAATGAAAGTATGGATTTCGCCTGCATGACCAATAAATTCTTTTCCATCCTCTCTAATTACTTCATCAGTTTTTTGTTTAATTATGTTAAAAAAGTGGTTTCCTTTAGCTCCACTAAATTTAATTAATTTTATACCATTTCTCTCAACTAATTCTGGATTCAAAACATCAAACCTTTCTCCTGCAATTCCTTCCGTTGTTTTTGACATCATTGTCAACATTAAAATATCATTTAATGGCAGAAATGGTATAAAATTAATAATAAAAGGGCCATCTTCTCCTCTGATAATTACATAATTGTAACCAGCAAAATCACCTTCTTGGATAATAGCTATTTTAGAAATAGTTTCTTTTTTGCTATTATCACTACTACTTCCAACAACAATTCCAAGCGCTATAAAAGCAACAAAGCTAATTAGAATCCATTTAATTATTTTTTTCATATTATATTCCTCTATGATTAAGTAATTTCATTTGTTGATAAATCTTTTCTCTTTCTTTAATTTCATTATTATTTAGTTTTAATGTCCCCAAAGCAGTTCCTTTTTCGCCCCTTATTATATTTCTCTTTTGACTTTTACATAATTCATAGAATTTAATAGCTACTTCTGCTCTTTCTTTCTTTATTTTTAAATAAGGCAATAGCTCTTTTATAACTAAATAGGCTGCCTTTGGTCCTAAATTCCAATGCCAAAACGGTTTGCTGTTAGGCACATCTTTTCTTGCATCTAATGTTAATGATCCCCCAAAAAACGATTTCAACTCTTTTAACATTTCTAAATTAGTATTGCCTACATAGAAGTGTAAAACATATTTAGTTGATTTATATGATTGTGTAGGATTCAATTTAGTAATATGAATTGAACCTTCACCATCAAATATACCCGCAATGTAAGATAAGTCTAATTCTCTCATATATGATTATTATATAACCTAGTAATATTATAATCAAGAGCAAAATATTCTAAACTTCCTGCCTTAATTCCATGAATTTTCTTTTCAGGTAACTCAATTGCCAATAGATTTTTACTTGCAGGAGGACATACTGCGCCGTCAATACCACACTTATTTTTCATCATTATAGGCATTCCCAACTCACCCCATCTACGTTTATATGCGGCCGAATGTCCAAAGATTACAAATTTGCCCCAATCATAATCATCATCTATGAATTCTTCTCTTGCCCAAATCAGTGCTTTTAATATTGTTTCATTTATTAATGCTTTTATATCATTGATGGGCGTGCCTGGTATAAGTCCGCCATGCACAAAAATGTAGTTGTCGGTTTCGTAAAACAATATAGCTACTTCTGTAAAAAACTTAATGTGGTCTTCTGGAAACTTCTTATCATATTTTGTTGTTTCGTACGATTTTAACGTTTCTATTCCGCCATTAGACAAGAAACAGCTCCAACCACTATCTTCCTGATATACATTTTTATTGTAATACCAGTTGAGAAAAATATCCTCGTGATTGCCAAACAGAAATACCCAATGAGGATATTTGTTGTGCCATTCTATCATTTGTGAAACCACCGTCTTACTATCAGGTCCCCTATCTATGTAATCGCCCATAAAAACAACCACATCTTTATCTGGGTTTAATCCCTCCCTTAATAATTTGAAATATAGTTTCATCAGTTCCGCATAGCAGCCATGTATATCACCTATGCCCCATGTACTCATAGTAGCTCTCCTTGATTAGTAACTTTGGCACGTGCTTTTTTCTTATTTTCTTTTTTAGCTCTTGCCTTAGCTCTGATATTAGATATTTTATTTCTCAACTTTTTACAATCTTCTATCCTCATTTTATCTAAACAATTGGGGGCGAATTTCATAAACGACATGAGTCTAACTTTATCTATAACTATTTCATTATTGTTTCTCAAATCTATAATTGCGACTTTATGATCTCTAAGTTCCCAACGATAGTCTTTTAATTTTCTACTTAGTGTAGGTTTTTCCATGAACTTCACCTCCTAACTTAGACTGCGGGTTAGTCTTCTTTTGTTACGATATGGTTGCCCGCTAAGTACTGTGATTTGTACCAACCATAATTTTTTTGTATCTCATCCACTACACCCTTGGTAAGTCTGGCTTTTTTAGCTATATCAACCGCACTGCCCCTCTTTTCCCCAGACTCAACCAGTTTGTAGTATCTGATAAACTTATTTTTATTTACTTTGACCATTTTATCTAATAACTTCTTCGTACAATTCTTCGCAATCATTAAGCGTTATGTTTTTGTCCAACACTAATACCATTGTGCTTTGATCTCCACCTTCATCATAAAAACCCAGTTCTAAAACTAGGTGTTTCTTTCCACCAACCTGTTTATCTTTAAACTTAGCTTTTTCTAATACTTTGCCCTCGAATTGGTATATTAGACTGAGCAATTTTAGTTCTACTTTTGGTTTCATGTTTATTTAGTGAACCTAACTGACATTGTTCTGTCTTGTTTCTTTTCAGCACCCTTGGGTAGTTTTCCAGTTTCTTCTATGTGTTTCTTAGCTTTTTTCGTATCAAGACTGACCTTAACCACAGAGAACTCTTGACCTAGATTATCTAATACAGCTTTTGGATCTACAATGGCAATTTTGTCTTGTAATTTACTGATTGATATAGTAGCGATGTCGGGCAGTTGCATACTCTTACCACCAGTAGTGGTATTATCAACGGCTGGATCTGCTAACATTGCACGTTCTATCTCGCCTCTTAGGTGTGTGATAGTCGATTCTTTGCTCGTAATTGCTTTGTCAATATCAGCAACGACTTGGCTTTTATAATCTTTCAGCTTTAGAGCTTTCTCCTCTAAGAATTTTAACGCCCACGCATATTTGCGGTATTCAATGAGACCGCCACCCAACTCAATGGGTTTTATATTTTCATCGACATCTAATATTTCAGCGATGAAATCAAAATCTTCGTTCATTTAATTTTCCTTTCGTTTCAATTTATTACTTAATGCTTTATCATTACTACAACATGACCACCACCATATCTAGCGGACATATCATTTAGAAAGTCCGTCCTGTCCTGTAAAGACCATGGTGTGCCTTTTACTGTGTCATCATCTTGAATTTTTACTTGGAATTTATCTTGCGCCCACTTTACGAAATCGTTATCACTCATTTCTTCTACATGGGTATTTTTAACACCGACACGAACATATATGTATTTTAAATCATTTATTTCGTATTTCATTATTATTAACTATTATATAATAAATTAGTAAAATAATCAATCGACAAGATCATTACTATCCAACTCTATGTAAGACTCTGATGCTTGTTTCAGACCGTCGTTGCTGCCATCTATAATGGTCGAGTGTATCTTCACACCTTTCAATAAGTTATCATCTATGCTTACACCATCTTCCCCATCACTTATAATCATAACCTCTGCTTTCTCAAAGTCTTCTGGTGAATTGGTAATGTCATCAACGGCTTTCATTATTGCAGTTTGTATAGCAGTACCCCCTCCAGAGAACGGCTGTTTTAGTAGCAGTTGTTCCACTCTTCGTGCATCCTCTTTGTTTTTTACTGTGTGTAAAGCATGTGGTGACCCGTCAAAAAACCTCAAGAAGTATGTTGAACCTTCACTTAATGCCTGTCTTATGAAAGCTAGTGATATACCACATGCATATATGTTTTTAGTACCATTCATACTTCCAGATATATCTATAAGTAGGTACAGTACCTGTCTTTTCAGTCTTCGTGTTTTGTAATCTCTTACTAGCAGCTCTTTCTTTATCAGCTTCTGCATGAACAAGTCGTCATCATATGCGTATTGTGTCGGCAATGTTTTTAGTATATCCATAGTATTGTCTATGTTCTTTATACTCATCTCATCTTCTGGATACGGTACGCTTTCTAGTACCTCGTCACGTCTATATATTTCCACGGACTCTTTCTTTCTAGCTATGTAGAATATTTCTAGCTCTCTATCTGATACTGATTTAGATATCTTGTCTATTGTATTTCTGATATTACCTATTTTTAGATCGTTATGGCCCACTCCAGCTTTCTTTCCCAGAAATTCTTGAAAGTCTTCGCTGTCCATTAACCCACTGTCTAATATCTTTTCTATTTTAGGCAGTGCTTGTTTGAACTCAGTCATATCTATGGGGATGTTGTCCTCATCCGCACTCGTACCTCCCTGATCTTGTTGCTGTGGTTGTTGATCTTGTTTTTCACCAGAACCAGATTGACCAGATGTCTGTTGTGGATCTTTGTTTGGTGGTTGAAACATATTTAGGAACGCTTCCAACGCATCAATGGGATCCATTTTATCGAGTTCATGGAACAATCGTGATGTAATCAAGTAACGACAAAACCCACGCACACGACCGTAAAAATCTACGTTTTTCATCAAGTCCATGGTTTTATGTTTGGCATATAACACCCTAGCATCTTTGAATATATTCCAGTAGTTCTTTATTAATCTTCTTTTGCTGAGTTTCTCTTTAAACAGTGAGTATATGTCCTTTGAGAAATCATATGCCAGTGTTATGTCTTTATTTGCTGCTGTAATAGCATCTGTTAGTGCTTCTACAGCTCTTTCTTCCTCTGGATCTAGTTGTAACTTTGTTACTCTCATAGAATATCACCCTCTATAGCATTGTTATCTGATGCATTGTTTGATGGCGATATTTTATTTATATCCGTGTCTTTTTTGAACAACTTATCTCTGTTGGTTGCCACCAGATCTCGTATCCTATCTGTCAGTGCCCTCTTTTTAGCTACTACTTTTGGTGTGGGCGATACCATTTTCTGTATTAACTGTCCGTATTCGTTAAGTTCACGCATTTTAGTAATAAAATCAGCATCTTTTAACTGCCCAAAGTCTGTTGGCATACTGCTAACCTTTGCTTCTATTTGGTCCAAGTCGTTCATTATGGATCTTTCTTCCTCTACTTTACCAACACATCTCTCGAACACAGCGTCAAATATTTCTTCTTCTATTCGTCTGTTTAATACACAAAATACATATTTTAGTTCTTCTAGGTCTTCGAAAGTAGCGTCATCTCGGTTGTTTAATAGCGCCGATGCCTTTACAACTTTCAATGCTTTGTTAGCTGTACGTTGCGATATATATTTCTTACTTTCTTTTGAGAACTCTGTTACCAGATCGTCATAGGCATCTAGTACATCTTTACCAAACTTAACCGATCCTGGTTTTTCAACTAAATCAGAGAATGCTTTTAATTTCTCTATATCAATTAGCTTTTTTGGGATGAAATCTGGTTTACTAAGATATCCTTTATATACTCGTATTCTGTTACCCTTGGCTGTGATAGGTTTAATATCAGCTTTGAATATAATACGGTCAAGTACTGCTTGTGTTACATCATTTTCTCTTTGATAGTTTGATGTAATTATAGCCGTGTGTAACTTGGCTGGCATCTGTTGGCTACCTTTCATCCACTTACGTTCGTTTAACACACCTAATAATGATCTGAGCAATACGTCGGATGCGTCAAAAAATTCATCTAGGAACGCAAAATCAGCGTCTAGGATTGAGTTCGTGGTGTTGTGTATTAAGTTACCCTTTTTTAACTCAACAATGTTTAGAGGCCCATACACGTACTCTTCGGTAGTTTGTTTTGTTAAGTGGATACTAAATAGATTTGATTTATCTACTGTTGAAAATGCATTAGTAGCGAATTGCGACTTAGCAGTACCAGCAGGTCCCATTAATAACATGTGCTCCCTAGTAAATAGGGCGTACATTAGTTGTTTTGTTTCCCTCTCTCTATCTACTAGCCCCAATTCTTTAGCGGTAAATAGATTGGAATAATTCATAGAATTATCTTTATTTGCCATAATTTTCCTTTCGTTTCTTTAATCTTCCTAATTAATTAGTAAATTATATACTTTTTAATGACTAAACACAACTGCGTCTAGCCGTCCAGTTACCTATACCGCCCCGACTTATGCTAAATAGCATGGCGTCTATACTGGCTTCTGGATTTGTTCGTAGGTCTTCCTCTGACAGGCCCATTTGTCGTCTGTGACCAAGAAATGTACCTATGTGATACTGTGCAACACCTATTGCAGCGCCTCTATCACCCTTTGCGTCTGATATGCCACCAGATTCATAAAATATGATGCATGAAATCATTCTTTTATCCTCTACACCATATTTGTCAGCATACTTATCAACCAAACATTTAATATATTCTGGTAAATTAGCGTCTGCTTTGTCCCTGTTAGCCAGTATGTGCTGTTGTTGAGCAAACTTGGCTTTTTCTTCTGCTCGTGCCTGTAATTCAGCATCTTTCTTTTCTATCTCTTCTTTTAGTATGTTGTTTTCGTTTTCGAGATTCTCTTTTATATCCCTTTCAATATTTATCTGGTTGTTCATGTTCTCTATGTACGCATTTACTTCTTTGTATGATCCGTACCATTTATAGAAGACAATGCCGCTGAGTATTAGCATAATTAACATTAGAAACATTAACCAAAACACTTTGATGTTCCTCTTGCTTATACTCTTGACAGCACCAAATCCTTTACGCAATATGCCCGTTGTACACTTGTATAGTGTATAGAAACTAACTGTTAAGAAAGTGAGAAACTTAATAATCCATATTAACAACTTTGTGGATGTACTCTTAACTAGTAGCCACAAAGGTTTAAATCTTTTTGTCATAGCGTTTTTCCTTTTTACGGGAGAGAAGCACCTTATCAATCATGATTCGTGCATATTCTCGCCCACTAGAAATTAATAACTTACTATCTTTGTAACTTGCAGATTCAAACCAGATAGGTATTTTATTAGCACCTCTCATTCCAACCTGGTATCTTTTGCCTTTAAGTCTGGCGACTACATCTATGCCCTTATAATTGAATAGTTCTATGTAATTATTTTTCATGCTAGAACACCGCTTTGTAACCCTTTCTTTCCTTGTCACGTATTAGCTTTCCTAATTCTACCTCTGCCTTGTAGATGTCGTAATAAGTTTGCTCCATCTTTTGACCATCTGTTCCAATAGATCCCCATCGTCTGATAAGAGTGTATTCTTTCTGTGACTTAGATGATGCGTCTGGCACATATTCTATTATTTTTGCAGCCCAGAACTTGTCATGCCCATCTATTTTGCATTCCCAGTAAATGGGATTGTTACTTATACTTTTGTTCATTATCCATTTTCCTAACATTTTCTTATTAAATTATTATACCTTAATGGCTACTAAATATATTTTCAGTCAGCCAAACAGACCTTTACACTTTTTCTCAATTCGTGTGTCATTTTGGTAACAACCCAAGTAGATTAAGTACATAACAATAATCACACCCGTTTTCCGAACCCATCTGACAATCATGGTCATATCCTACTAAGAATTCAATACATTCATCATTTATAAACAGATCGCATCCTATTATGTTATATGCTATATCTCTTAGTGGCGTAATCATGTATGGAAGTAGTCCGTTTACTTCGTCATCATACTTGAATACAGTACTTAGAAGTTCATCAACGTCGTTTAATTCCTCTTCGTCTAGAATTGCTGTTATTTTCATTCAGCAACACCCTCATAATTGGATCTTATCTCGGATGCTGTATCTATTGCATCTGCTCTAAGATGGTCACAACGAAGACATTCCCCAAGACCCTCTATTATGTCTTTCTCTGCTGGTTTGTTACAGGTGGGACATATAGCAGCATCATGTCTTTCTGGAGTCCATTTAATACCATCTTTTGTAGGTAAGAACCCAGACTTGATAAACGCTTCTGCTTCTTTCTTTGTTCTCCATGAACCCATGCCACCGTTGCCATTAGTTACCCACCATATGTATTTTGGTGTTTTCATTTTTTAGATCCTTTCTTTTTTAATTTAGCAGCTTTGTCCCTGAAAGGTTTAATCCAAGCCTCACGTTCTGTGCTTAATTTAGTGGCTTCTTTTTCTGTGTACACATCTATTATCTCTGTTCCTATGTGATAATCTGCCTCACCTTTTTCGTATTTTATGTACTCATTTGGTACATAACCATCTTCATCTGGTTCTTCTGTATTATCTGGCGCACTCATTTCTTCTATTTCAACTGTGTTGGACTGTACCAAAAACTTGAAAAGATCCATCGCTGAGTTTAGGTCCGTACATCTATGTATCGTTTCTTCCCCATACTTACCTTTCTTAGTTATCACGTAGAATTTCTTTTTATTCATTTAATAACACCTCCTTTTATACGCAACTTTTTACGGGATCTCTGTTCTTTTCCCTTTAATCTGTAAGCTAATTTGTTATAGCAACTTAAGCAGTACCCCGCCCTATGTTTAGTCTTTTTTGTTAGTGTTATTCCGCATATGTTACATTTAGTACCAACCCAAACGAAGTGGGCTGTCCTAGGTTTTACATTTATACCACTAGCGTCAATTACTTGCTGTACCCTTTGTCTTGATACACCAAAATTTCTGCCAGTTACAGCATATGAGCGTGTTATTTTGAAATCTTCCACTATTTTATAGAACTTTTTACTTCTTTCGTTCATATCTATTTCTCTCTGGGTAAATTAAATTCAAGGAACTGGCCAGCCCTGTTGTAGTCTCTATATACCCATTTGACCACAACATTCTTCGGTAATTTGTTAGCTACACGATCTCTTATTTCTTTCAACCGTTCTAATCGCCCTTGCCAGATGTAATTAATCATATTGACTGCTAGTTTGCTATCAGAGAAAACCACAACTACATCATCTTTGATGTTTTCATTTATCCACTCGAACGCTCGTTCGATAGCCATGAACTCCGCTTCATTACTTGTGTGATTCCCTATGCTTTCATGCACCATTACTTCATTCTCATGCACTACACATATTCTGGCTAATTGGTTGGGTCTGCCGTTATTGTAGGCACCGCCATCAGTGTATACATTATGTACTTTCATAGTCTTGTAGCTTTTACAGTTACAGTTTTTAACTGTTTAGCTTTACCTCTTTCTGTTCTTAGGTACTCTCGGTACTGTTTAACAGCCCTACTTACAGCTACGTGGAAGTCCCATCCAGATGTTCTGAATTCCTTTTCCACTTTATAAGGTATTTCCGAGCTTACACTTACTATATAATCTGGCATACTATCCTTTCTTGTTAAGAGAGTTCTTAATGGCTTTTATATGTTTGCACTCAAAGCCCTCTTCGTGAAATATGTAGCTTGGGCAAGTGCATACCCATTTATCCCCTTCGTTGAAGTAAGTTACCTTGTACTCTTTAGATGAGTCGGTCATAGACTTCACATCAAATGACCTTATTTTATCTGACGTATCTAATGTTATATAATTTCCTTTCTTTTGACTTTTGTACTGGTAGTACAGCGCTGGCTGCATCTACTTCTAATTTGGCTTCCTCTAGGGACATGTATATCTTCTCTAGATATTGTCCACTAGGAGCCATAACCCTATAAAATCTATTATCATAATTATCTATTATGAATTCCTTATAGACTTCTAGTGACGATGCACCGCCCATTACTAATGGGTCAGATAGATCATCTTCTGTCATAGATCTTTTACGTTCTGTTTCTGCTATTCTAGATATATCTTCTGTTGTCAAATCCTTATTGTTATCAGGTATAATAGACTTTGCAACATCTTTCTTTCTTTCTTCGCTGATATATATAAAATACATCAACAAGAAGAATGCGAATATAGGACTCTTAGTAAAAGACCATATTATTAGTGCTATTTCAGCAATATAATTGGTGTTCTTGTTCATATAGATTTATTCCTGCGTTTTCTAGAACACTCTTTATAATAGATTGTTCTTTTAAATTATTTTCGTATTGATCTTCTTTTAGTGCGTATAGTTCATTGAGTTCCTCATTTGTGAGGGGGACATCATTGTAGTCAGCTAACTCATTATTACTAAGTTCACCAGATAGAGTAGTGAATAGATCATCTTCCATTTAATACCACCTCTTTCCTATTAAAATAGCGACCAACTAGGCCGCCTGTAAATACTTTTATTGTACTGATAGTAAATAATA
>Ga0307928_10002623_pt1 | contig 13821 bp, 38 predicted proteins | sample AceLakmetagen232_FD_201815 | JGI IMG/M metagenome (GOLD analysis project Ga0307928, IMG submission 201815) | Saline water microbial communities from Ace Lake, Antarctica - #232 | ecosystem: Environmental > Aquatic > Non-marine Saline and Alkaline > Saline | place: Antarctica: Ace Lake... | reverse complement strand
GAAAATCTTTCATCTTTTTTTAATTTTTTAATCACAAGTCAAAAGTATAACTTTTATATTTAACCACCAAATTAATTATCAATTATTTTAAATTTATTATTATATCTATGATATGTTCTATCACTTATTCCTAACATAGTGCAACGTTCTTCAATACTTTCTTTTATATTATTAGATATTTGAAGTTGAATATTGCTGTCTTTAAATACATGATCTATCCACTTAGGACTAATTATACAGGCAGATTTTTTTACTTTTGTATATTTATTAGTAATTAAATCAAACCCTGCTATATAATCATTTGTTTCTTCTAAAATAGGGATTATCTTATTTTGAGTAAACGCTATATCTTTCATTTTTTTATTATTGTTACTTTATTTTCATGTACAATGTAAAATTGTTTCGTTTCTTCACAGTAAAGTTCGATGTAATTAATGAAATAATCTGTAATTTTACCTATTTTACTTTGTAATTCTCCTACTTTAAACCATGCTTCCATAATCTATTATTTTAATAAATATTTCATTAATTTTGCTTCTGGATCATTAGAATTCTTTTTTAATGCTTTTCTAATACATGCTACATGTACGTATGTATCAAATTCAGTATCAAACACCATATTTCCACTTTTTGTATGACAAAACCAACATCCACCATCATTAGGAGAAATATTAGTTTGTTTTTCTCGAAACTCCTTTAACATTTTATCAGCATATTCTACATAATCATTTTTATGCCATTTAGCTTCTGATATACTTCCTTTAATTTCATTTAGTCTTTCTGCGTGTCGAACACATTCAACCCAGAAATCTTGCTCCGTTTTATTTTTAAACTTATTCATCGTCACTTAACATATAATTTCTTAAATCTCTTCCAAATTTCTCACGTTTCTCTTTTTCTATTTTATAACTTTCGTATCTAATCTTTAATATCCATAAGAAACAACATATTCCAAATATTATTAAACAGGCTGTATCGTTATGTTCTAATTGTTCTTTCCAGATTAATAATATTCCTCCAGCAGTCATACTGCCAAATCCAAATCCGATTATAAAGTCTTTTAACATTTTATTCATAATTTTGTACAATATAAGTTTTTTTAAATCCCCACTCTTTAGCTCTTTCCATCGCTAATTGATGTCTTTTTATCCTTTTATAAGCTTCTTGTTGTGTTTCACACTCGCAATCATCATTAATGAAAAATTTCCCTAAATTTCTACTATCTATATTCATCCAAATTCCTAATATTTTAAATTCTGCTGAATATACATCACTTGCAACAGGGAAAGTGTGTTTTTTAATTCTATATTTTAGTTTCATTTTTATAAATTTATTTTAGTTTTACAAATAGGACATAGTGAAGTGTCATTCCTCCAATCTATATCATCAATATAAATATAAGCCTCGCATATATCACACCAAATATAATTAGGATTATCCTCTTTTAATACATCCTTTTTCTCTCCTAAAAATTCAGCTAATTTCAAAAACTCTTTATCGGTTTCTTCTTTGCTTTTTTTCATAGCTTTTAATTACTGTAAACACTTCTATATATAATTACACTAAGTCCAAGTAAAGTACATATAATATTTATCCACTTTCTTTTATTATCTTTATCAGTTGCTAATGCAGCGTTAAAGCTTGTTGTTATCATTAATATTATTACATCTATCGGTATTAACATTTTATTTTTATTTAAATATTTCAGGTTGTTGGAATTTTAATTCTCCATAAGCTTCTCTCATTTCTTCATTTTTAAAACTATTCCAGCCTCTTTCACTAATTACACCAATAAATATACGACCTTTTATATCATCTATCTTTGTTATTCTAATAAACATATTTTTAGGCATAAACTTAAATACTTTAAAACGTATGCGACTTTTTGTAAATACTGCTATCATAATAACTACTTTTTAAATGTTCTTTTCCATTGTTTATCTTGAGATTTTAATTTCTCCATTTGATATCGCATTATTTTTTCAATAGGAATATCCCAATCGTTTAAAAGTTGAATAAAATAGAAAAATGTATCTCCGGCTTCGTCTATTTTCTGTTCTTTCCACGTTTTTCTCTTACCAGAAGCAATTTCTTGTTCAACTCGTTCTTTATACTCAATCATTTCATCAGACTCAGTATATCCTTCTTTTTTCATCACATTAGCAAGTTCTCCTAACTCACCAACAAGCGCAGTCATTTTAAACATATCATCAGATCCTTCTAAAGTATGTTCTTTAACTGTTTTTTGAAATTTATATAAAATGTCTTTTTTACTCATGATTATTTATTTAATACCAAATATAAAATATAATCCAGTTCTATAATCTTCAGAACTAGTTGTAGGTTCGCTTAATAAAATTTTAATATCATTAGCGTTATCAACTATATATATACCGCTTTTATCAGACTCAATAGTTTTCTTATGTTTTGTGAGTAATTTTGATAATTCTTTTGAAAAATCGTTTTCTATAAATTTAGCCATATTACATGTATTTTACTTCTTTATCAATCTTCCCATCTAATGCATTATTAGCGTATTGTTCTGCTTGCCTTATTTGACGATCAAAACAAGTTTCTCCTTTATGGCTATTATGCATATTTGCAGTTAATCGTAAAGCTTCTTGTATTACTTTTAATTGAAACTCATAAATTATTACTTCTTCCATTTTATTTCCACTCCATTTTTTTATCAATTCTTTTAACCATTCTTTCACATAATCCAGATTTATCTATTAAAGTACATATAACTAATAAATCTCTTGCTTCTTTAAATAAATCTAAGACTTCGGTTTCTTTAATATACCAGTATTTAGGATATTCAGCAGAAATTCGATCATCTCTACAAGACCATCCATCTTCTTTATTAAACCAAAAGAGATTTCCTTTATCAGTATCGTACCAACCACTTCTATCAGGTTGTTGTTCTTTGGTTTTGTATTGTATTACTATTTTCATAATATTTCATTGCTATATATTATACAATATTCTTTTTGACAAACTGTATGTAATGATTCTAAAGCTGTTTGCATAGAAAATTCATATTCATCAAAATCAGGATCATATTCTTCATAAAATACCTTTCCTCCTTTTCCTTGCATTGAATTTACATATTTTTGAGCTTCTTCTTCTGTTATATCAGAAAATTTACCTAAATACAATAATTTATAATTTTTACGCCCTCGATAATTATCCCACCACATATGATTTGACCATTCAACATCTAAAGCTTCTTTCCCATCACAACATTTAATGAATATATAATCTTTTAATTTAATTTCTTTCATGATTTTTATTATTTTTAAAGAAATAGACTGCCTTTACCTTTAAGGAATAACTGATTATCCTTCACCTACATATATATAATATGCATGTTTATTACAAAGTTATTAATCCATCTAAAACTATCACTTCGGTTTATGATCATTAGAGGTAACATAACTATCTCAGACTATAGAGAATTAGAACCATACTAGTAGATTCCGTTATATCTTCGGACTTAATGTGCCTAGCTTCATCAGTCTATTTCAAAGAACATTAATATTTTATATAATAGGTCTTTCCCAAATTTTACCCAAATCACACATAGTTTTAACAAATGGTGAAATTCTACCGACACCTATTTTATCAGAAACCATATTTAAAGGTTCTTTACTAATATTTACAATAAAATCATATTTCTCTAATAAAGTATGATTTTCTAACACAAATTTATTTATATCTTTAACAATATCTTCATCAATTTGTGTTCTTGGTGCTTTAGATAAATGTTCTAATAATTTATCTAAAAATTCTTCAATTATGTCTGAGGGTGTTTTCATATTATTCTTTTATTAATTTTAAATAATTTACACCAGATTTAGTTACTTTGGTTTCGAACTTAGATGTTTCAATATTGTTATCCTTATTAAATATATCACTTAATTCTTTATTTTGCATCAACCATTTTAGTGTTGTTAACATTATTATTTTCATTTTATAAGTTTTAACCATTCATTATACATTTCCTTAGTAGTATATTCTTTTTTACGATACTTCCAACTAAATCTTCCATTTCTAATACAAACTATATCCATCCATTCGGCAAAATTAGTAGCATCGTCTTCAAATAATTTTATTATTTCTTTTGTTAGTATCGATATATCCTTTAAACTTATTTCTGCTATATCAGTAACAGTTGCACTTGTATATTTTATTATAATTTCTTCTATTTTTTTATTCATGAGTTTATTGTTAAAGTGCATTAATAAAATCAAGAACCCATTTATTAGAAATTACACATCTTTCTAATTCTTTTTTATGTTCTTCTAAATGGTATGTAATATCTTTACGGGCTTTTTCTATCAATGTAAATCTAATATCATTTGCATCAATATGTTTTAATTCCATTTCAATTTTTGGTAATTCTTTTTCATGATAACTATAATCTCCATCATAATTAATTGTAGTTTCTAATTGTTCAATCATGAATTTTTTAATTCCTTCATGATTTTTGGTTGGAGATTCATAAGCTTTTGCTTTTAATAAAAATTTATCAAGTTTTTTTCTTGTAACTTTTATTTTTTGGATATTCTTAATATGATATTTTTTACTTTCAATTAATTCTCCTTTTCGTATTTCAACAAGTTCTCTATCTGTTAATTCTTCAGCTTGTTGTAATTTATCTTTTGCATTCTGTAATTCTTTAACGTGATAATCGGTAGGCTCTCTTGGTTCATATGGTTTATCTGAAGTCTCATCTCTCATATGTATGCAAGCTCCAAAGTTTTTCATACAATGTTTTGCAAATTCTTGAAACGTTTTAGTTGTTCCTTCTATAATCCCTGCTGTATAACCTGTTGGCATAGTTTTAGTTTTTAATTTTATTTATATGAGTCAAAAGTATAACTTTTATATTTAACTACCAAATGTTTTTGCACTTATTTTATATATATGGGTTTTATATATTGATGATCTTATATATGTATATATTTGTATGTATGGGGGGAGGGCTTTCCTTATAGTAGGGAATATTTTGTGGGACTGTCATCTTACCTATTAAAATTGGAGGTACCTGATTGTAGCTTATCACTATTTTATTTCGGTGGGGCACTTCGGGGGCCGGGTCCTGTTTTTAACTCTCTTACGTTTCGATATTCAAAAACTCTTTTACTATACTACACAAAAAAGCCAGCTAAAACTAATTAACTGACTTTCATCTCTTATATGTTCCCTCTTATTAGAACTCTAATACTATACTCTTATTCTTAAACAATTTTTTTTGTTCTTTTATAGTAGGAGTTCTCAACAATGATATTATTATAGTCTTATCATTGTACTTAGTTTCTTTTATTGTTTGTCTGCTGATTAGTATCATTACATTACTTTCTTTTTAGTAGGTTATAACGTACCAATTACATAAACGACCGAATGTATATAATACTATAGCCAGGATTATAAATACTGTAAAGATAATTGTTACCTTGGCTAGCAAGTCGTAATATTTTTGTTTATTTTTCATAGTTCTATTATTTTACAAAAATAGTTACTAATATACTAACTACAATAAACAAAATTATAGTTATATGTATAACTTTGTTTATTTTCCAATCTGGGATACATTTTTTATTTTTCATAACTTTTTATTTTTTAAATAATGTTTTTACTCTGATAATTCGAAAAACTCACTTTCTGTTATTGCTTCGATGCAACTTGTATAAAGTTCGCTTAAGTTTTCGCCTAAACTAAAACAGTTATTTAATTCAATTTCTTCAAATGTAATTTTATTACTTTCGTCCTCTGTTTTGCTTAAACTTTCATGTTGAGCTACTAAATTATTTTTTTGTATAGAGATATTAAAAATAATATAGTTTTTTTCTCCAGTCCTTTTATCAATTACTTCTATTTCAAAAATTTTAATTTTGTCAAGATCCTTAAATTGTTTTTTTAGATTTTTCATAATATTTTGATGTTTAGTTAAAAATATAATTTTATACCTCTTTCAATTTGTGGCTTATAATTGTTATTAAATTGTTTTTCGCTATTTTCTACAAAATTTATTCTTTCTTCAACAGTAGGATATAACTCTATTAATTTTTTTATTTCAAGCTCCTGCAAACAATATTCTATAAAGTCGTTTAGGTCCTTTATAGTTCTTTCTATTTCGTTTATTTTTTTCATTGTTTACTGTCTTTTACCTGGAAAACTCCGCAGCTCATAAGCATACGGAGTAAAAGAAAAAGTTATTTCTTATTTATGTGACACTTTCACAGTTTCAAAATAATAACCTTCTGCAACGTTTTGAAGGTCCTGAAGGACTTCATTAGTATTTTTCATACCTCTAAGTACATATTCACGACCAACTAAATTACCATTGCCATTATAAGTTTGAACCCTATAGGCTAATGATCCTGGCTCAAAATCGTGCCATTGCTCAGTACTTAAAACAAACTCATCTAATAAAGTGCAATCTTGTGTTTCTGATGTAAAGGTTTCTAAATTTCTCATGATGTTTTAATATTAATTTGATAGTATAAATTTACGGTAAATTTTGTTAAGAATGAATATAAATAAACCTATTTGCTAAAAATTTCTATTTTCACTCTTATTTATAACAATTCTAAATAAAACTAGTTTCTTATTAATCAGCTTTTTAGTCTCATCTTTCCACCGGTCCAAGACAAAATTATTAATCAGTCTTTTTAATCCATTTTCATTCTTATTTATAATCAGTCTAAATAAGCACTTTCGTTGTTAATCAGTTATTAATCAGCAAAATCAGTATCATAAGAAAACCCCTTATTTAGAATGAGTCTAAATAAGGGGTTTCGTTGTTAGTTGTTAGAGTATCAACCGTTTAACCTTTTCAAGTCGATTAGTTCAGTTAGTTTTTTTCGGACCTGGGAATTTGCGAGCGTCTCAGTGTCGGGTTTTTCACTCTCTTTTAACCCTTCTTCTATATAGTTTACACTTTCACTATAATCATTGCTTGTATTGCTTTCACTCTCATTAATCCCTTGGTTACTCTTATAATCATTGTCTTTAATCCCTATACTATCACTAATCCTCTTTAATCCTTTATTATTAGTTTCATTAATTGGTTGTATTATTTCGCTTTCGTCTTTAATCCTTTGTTTTTCTTTGTGTATTCTCTCTAGCTTTTGCCAGTCGTATAACATGTTAGATGGTAACATACTTAGATCTTGTATTTCGCCATCTTCTAATCTTCCATTGAATCCATTATACTGATTATATATAGACTCGCTTAAGTCTTTAATCAGTGTCGCTGGGTTTAGTCCTTTCTTTGCTGCTACTAGTCCTATAATCATATTGTTTATACTAATCTCACTATATACTTGCTTTAATGTTTTATTTGCATTTAACGTTGCATCTATATTGATGTTTCCATTTATATCTATACTTATCTTTTCCCCTTCTATTTCTTTTCTTATCTGGTCTAATATACTTCTCAATTCTTTGCTATAGCTAGTATTATGGTCGCTGTCTTCGTACTTCTCTCTTTGTGTATGGAATAGATATCCTAACTGTTCTATTCTACCTCGTTTTTTTGCTAGATAAAAATGATCTGATTTCGATTCCCACTCTGTTTTGATGATTTCGATTCTATCTTGATTTTTTACTCTAAAGTCGTTTAATTCTTTTTTTGTTATCCAATGGAATCCCCATTCATTTTTGACTGTATTGTACACCTCACTAAGTGTTAGCCACTTTCCGAACAAATCTAGTAATTCATCATACTTAGTACTTATTGCTATCTTCGATCCCTTCTCTGTATTCTTTAACTCACTAGTCCACAGACGTTTATACTGTCCTTTTTTGTTTTTTAACATTAAAATCTCATTCCAAATACTTTTAGCTTTTGCCCTTGTATCTTTGTTTAGGTGACTTATTTTCTTATTGCAGTGTCCCCAGGCTTGTATTAAATCCACTGTCTTTGTTTCTTCGCTATTTTCGGGGTCCGGTACTAATAAAAATCTTTTTGGGTAGTTTTGTATTTTGTCGGCTATTGTACACCAGTCAACATATGCCTGTTTTATTTTATCACTTGATTTTTTTATTTCTTCAGGTAATTCTATTTTTAATTTATTCATATCTTTATCCTTATTTTTATTTAGTCTAAATAAGCTTAATGTTTTTAACAAAAATAGCAAATATTTAGGAGATAAGCAAATTTAACGAAAAAAGAACCTTTTTACGGGTTCTTTTACTTTCTTATGTCTTTGTATGTTTTAATCAAATATTATCTTTAATCAACTGTTTTAACTGGTCCTTATTACTTAATATTGCGGTTCCTATGAATATAAACTCTTCAGGAATTTCAATTGCAAAATCTATTCCATATCCAGATAAATCAGTAAATGTATAAAAGGATACTTGTTTTTTGTTTACTTCTATAATAAAATAAATCTTTATTACATCTCCATTTTTTTCTTTATGAGAAAATTTTATATCAATTAAATTCATTTTCCTGGTCCTTTCTTTTATTTGTTTTTGTATTAAATCTTATATACCTATACAATTTGAAATTCCTTTTAAAAAATTTGCAATATCTTTTTTTGAATATATTGCAAACATTTGATTATTATCATACAATCCATCTCTTTGCTCAATTTCAAAATTTAATTTAATATCTTTATTTGTTTTTTCTGCTTCAAATAAAATATCATTAAAATCTTCTGAATCATTTATTTCTAATTCAGAAATTAAATTTTTATAACAAAAATCAACCGCTTTCCCATTTGAACATCTTATTGTTTCAAGTTTTATAAAAAGTCCATCAAAAACACAAGGTTTGTATTTCGAATAAAGAGTGCCATTAGGTAATTCAAAAAAACTTTTTTTATTTATTATTTTCATTTTCTTAGTCCTTTCTTTTAATTATTTAATTCTATAATAATGATTATATCTACCTATTGATGTTTCAAATTGTGTAAATATATAACCATCTATTTTACTAGATGGTTCAAAAGTTAACAAGTCTTCAAAAGTACCTAAATTAAAAGCTTCAATAATTTCTAAAACTTCGGTTTTAATTTCGCTTGAATGTTCACTTTTATTTGTTTCCATGATATGTTTAGTTTAAATAAATATTAGTATTTCCAGGGAGTTCTGATAAATTAATAACATTATCAGCATATATAAAAGAATCATAAAAATTTCGTTCTTGTTCTTCCTGTGCTAATTCTTTTATTTTTACTTTCATTTTAACAGGAATCTTATTTGCTTTAATATAGTTATCTATATTTTTTGTATAATTTTCTTCCATGATGATTTTATTTTATAATTCAAAAGTATAACTTTTAAACTTCTTAAACAAATTTTTTTAATTATTTATAATTAGTCTAAATAAAAAGAAGTTCCCTATGTAGTATATATAGGGAACTATCAAACTAAACTAAACATCAAATATAACAAATCATCACTTCGTTAAATTTTAATATTTTCTTTTTCTTTGTTCATTGAATTTATCAATGTATTTTGCATAACTTCTTTTTTTCATTACCTGGATATTATATCCAATATTTTGTAATTCTTTTTTTAAGTCTTTGTATTCCTTTTTAGTCGCTAATTTAGTAGTATTAATCACTCCTAAATAATCTGCTCCACTATGTTGTCCAATATGCATGTAAGAATTACATCTTCCTTTATTATCTGCTATTTCGTAAGGAAATAAAGCAATAATTTGACTATCTTCATATTTCCTAAAAATTACCTGAGTTTTATAATTATCTTTTTTCATGATGTTTGTTTGTTTTAGTTACATTAACCAGCTTTTAAACTGGTTCATCTGTATTTTATTTTAATACTTCACATTTTATACAAGTTTGTAAATTGTCTATTTCTGTTTCCTGTTCTGTTTCGTGGTCATATCCTATCCCTCCTAAATTAAAGGTTTGACCCTCAAAATATTGTTTTATTTGTTTATCTGTTAATTTACCATTTACAGAGGTTTTATAATTATATTTTGAATCTTTAAATTGTACGTATGCGCCTTTTAAATTACTCATAATTTTATATTTTTAATGCTGTTCTAAACTCATATCTCTATCATGTAAAGGGATAGGATATTTACTAATTTTCCTTAATCTACTATCTGAAGTGTAAATAAAACGACCGCCAAAAGCATAATTCCCTTTTTTATACGGCTCTGCATGAATATATTCAGCCCCAAACAAATTACGCCTTACTATTCTAACGGCTGGGAATCTTTCGTCTGCTTCAAATATTTCAGGCATTTCTTCATCTATTATCGTAACGTTTTCAACGTCTTTCAACGGGCTTAATGAGTCGATAAAATCATGTTTATAAATATATACATGTAGTCCTTTTAAAACTTTCATAATTATATTTTTTAAAATAATTTATTTAATTAATTCACTTATACAAATATTCAAAACACTTTTTTCAATTCCTTTTGTAAGGTCTAAATAGTTAATTAAAAATTCATTCTTGCTCTCTGGTTTCATTTGGTTGAATAGTTCTTTAACTTGGGTTCTATTGCCATTAATTAACGACTCTACTATGTAATTAAAATACTCTTCTTTTGTATTAAAATCATATTCTTTGGCTAAGTCTTCAGCGTATTTCATGGTATTATGTTTAATATTTATTTACTAAATCTTTTCTAATTTCTTGCAATTCAGCAGGATAATCTTGACCAGCGCAATAGGTAAAACATTTTCTTTTAAAATTGTAATTTATACGCTCTAAATACCATTTATTAAACTTTTGCCTTCTTAATACATTAAAGATTTTTTCTTTTGTCTTTGAATGCCCACCTAATAATTCACAAACTTGATCAATTAAATCATCTGTTAATAAATCGTTTGTTTTGATCCATCCTATACCATTTATATATATGGTTTGATTTATTAAATTATATAAATTTAGTTTTCTAACCTTATTTTTAAGGCTTTCAATATTTTTATAATTTCTTTTTGCTTTCATGATAATTTAATTTTTGATGATTAATTTGTTAATTCAAAAGTATAAAAGTTAAACTTCTTAAACTAATATATTAATACTTTTTTTTGTTTTTTATTGTTATTTGGAATGATTCTAAATGAGCCTTCATGTCCTTTTCAAGCTTAATCAATCTTTTTTCACGTTCTTTTTTATAATAACTTTTTGGTAGTGGAATGCTCCAAATAATTTTTATTATAACCTGGAGGACAACAATAAAAAGAACTATTCCAAAAAATAATTTAGCCGAATTAATATAATATAATATCATAATTTAAGTATAAAGTTTATATTAAAATTGTTTTTAAATATTTAATAACTTCAAAATGTAATGTTATTAAATATTTACTATTCCCAGTAATAAAATAACCTTTTTTTAATATCTCCCTTAACCTAATTATTAATTTATCAATATTAATACTATTTAAATGTTCTAATAATTTAGTATATTGATATTTAAAATCATAATGTATCGGACTTAAATTATTTCCATTTTCTAAATCCGATACATTCATAGTAAAACAATTTTTATTTAATCGCTTTATCTTTTTATTATCTGGCAAATTAATAATTTTATTATTAATTTCTTGCCTTATTTTTTGAGCTTGTTCAACTAAATTATTGATACTTTTTTCAAATTTCATAATTTTAAATTTAGGTGTTAAATCTTTAATTTCTCCTAATATTTGAACAGATATATGATTTTTACATTCTTCAAAATCTTCTGTGCATTTTCCAACTTTTTCACCTGAACCACAACCGCATAAATCAATACCCCAATGATTAACACAATAATTACAATTACCGTAATCATTTAAAGTTGTTTCAAATTCTCCTATTAATTCTGCTGCTGTTTCTTTACTCATTGAATAATTATTTCCATTTTCTAAAAAAACAGTAATTGCACCACAACTGCATCGTACAATATCTTCTATTATTAAACCTTTTATTGTTTTCATAATTTAAATATTTTAATTTAATTCTTTTAATACTTCACTTAAATGTTGATTAAAAAACATTTTATTGTTATCATGATAATTACATTTACCAGAAAATTTATTTCCTATGTTTTTTGATGGAGTTTTAAGTCTCATAAATACAGAATATATATATTTATGATCTTGTTCAGATCTTAACGTTATATCTACACTGTTTTTTATTCCTTTTATAGTATAAATATCATAATCTTTGTTAGATTCTTTTAACTCTGCATTGTTTTCTAACAATATTTTTTTAATTAGTTTAATAAAACTAATTCGATCTTTTTTTATATTCATAATGATTTATTTTAGATATTGTGAATAATTATTAAAAATATATTCTTTTTGTATTATCTGAATTACATTACAGGCATTAACACCAGTCCAAACACCGGACCCCGGTTTTATTTTCTTTATTTCTTTATCATTTTGTTTCTTTTGTTCTTTAATAGGTAAATAACTTGTTTTATAATTTATTTCATTTATAATTTCTTGAGTAAATAAAATAGATTGTAATTTTTTTGTACCTGTTTTTACTTCCGTTGGTGCCTTATCTTTGTTAGGAAATTTAGATTTTATTTGATTTCTCATATGCATTAACCAATTTAAAGATATTTCACACTCAAAATTATCTATCTTTATTATGATATTTTCAGCATTTTTAAAATTATCTCTAATATATAACTCCCATAAATCTTCGTTATTTCCTCCGTTGTAATTGTATTCACAACTAATTAAATTAATCTGTTTATTTAGTTCTTTTAAAATCTGCTCTTTTAGTTCTTTTGCTTTCATGATGTTTGATAGTTTAATTTATACTAATAAATTTCTCCATTCTCTGTAAAATCATATTCATTACATTGAATTGTTTCAATTATAGCTTCATCAGAATCCTGATATTTTATATCATCATAGCCATATTTTTCTAATTCTTTGCATAAATTAATATAAATATCTTCTAATTTATGTAATACTTTTTCGATAACTTTATCTATATTGTTAATATTAACACAATTTATTGAACTGTTATAATTTTCAATATATAAATCAATATCACTTTTACTTGCAAAACAATAATGGCCGTTATTACCTTTTATTATTATAGTACAATTTTCAGCTAATAATTTAGATGTTTTTTCTTTTCCCTTTCCTAAAATTTCTAAAAATAAACTTTCTAAATTATTATATTTTTTAGCTGAAAAACTTAACCCATCTCCTTGACTCCAGCTTAAACTCCATTGGAATTTTGTTTCAAAAAAACCTTTTTCTTCTGCTTTTTCTGTACATTGGTCATTAAAACAAAAAAGATAATCTCCTGTTTCCTGAGAATATTTTCTCCAATCTTCAATTGCTTTCTTTTTTGCTTCTTTGTTTAATTCGTTAAATTCATACAAATTAACTGTTATTGTTTTCATAATGATGTTTTGATTTAATGAATAATTTAATATTGTAAAAGTATAAAAGTTAAACTTCTTAAACAAGTTTTTTCATTATTTATAATTATTATAAATAAAAATACCCTATATATAATATAAGGTATAAAATTTTAATTATATGTTTTAATGTATGCAGTTGTATAGATCCGTCCCTATTAATTGAAATACGAACTTAAAACGTACGTTTGTATCTATTTAAATATATTTCTCTAATCCTCTCTAATCAGTTTTTTCTTTAATCAGTAAAAATCTATATCTATTTTTTTAATTCTTTAATCTGTTTATTAATCAGTTTTTTTTCAATATCTCTTTAATCTTACTATCTAATATCCTAATCAGTTTTTTATTTTTTCTAATCCTAATAAAATAATCTATTGAAATATATATTAATCCAATAATTAATATTAATCCTAATCCTTTAATCATAATCTAAACTTAATCTCCCT
>Ga0307928_10002622_pt1 | contig 13822 bp, 12 predicted proteins | sample AceLakmetagen232_FD_201815 | JGI IMG/M metagenome (GOLD analysis project Ga0307928, IMG submission 201815) | Saline water microbial communities from Ace Lake, Antarctica - #232 | ecosystem: Environmental > Aquatic > Non-marine Saline and Alkaline > Saline | place: Antarctica: Ace Lake... | reverse complement strand
CTATTTCCTTATCGGGGTATTTTTACTGCCGGAGACCAAGGATAAGTCTTTAGAAGCGATAGAGGGATATTTCCGGCTCAAGACGGCAAAGAGTTAAACGTTTATAAGGAAACCATGAAAAATAAAATACCGGTTACCTTAATGGAACAGGAAGCAAAAGAGGCGCCGGAGGTAATTGCCAGGCAGATAAGAGAGAACAAGGATATTATATCATCCTTGTGCCGCAGACTGCGTAGACACCGGCCGCCATTTGCCATGACGGTAGCCCGCGGCAGTTCCGATCACGCGGCTACTTACGCCAAGTATCTTCTAGAAACCCGGATGGGGATGGTTACGTCGGGGGCGGCGCCGTCGGTATTAACCCTGTACGGGACACAATTATATGAAAAAGGCGGTTTGGTTATCGGTATTTCACAATCAGGTAAGAGCCCGGATATATGCGAGATGATGGAGTCGGCCAGGAAGAGGGGGGCGGTAACCATATCGATAGTTAATCACGAGGAATCTCCTCTGGCCAAAGCGGCCGAATATGTCATTCCCTTGCGGGCCGGGGAAGAAAAGGCAGTTGCCGCTACAAAAAGTTATCTTGGCTCACTGTCGGCCCTGCTTCAGCTGGGAGCGGAGTTTCTGCAGGATAGGGAGTTATTGGGATGCCTGGACAGGCTGCCTGAATTTCTCCAGCAAGCACTGGAAAAGGATTGGTCGGGTGCTGTTGATGCCCTAAAGGGGATTTCTGATACCCTGGTAATAGGCCGTGGTTATGGCTATCCTATTGCCCAGGAAGCGGCCCTGAAATTTAAAGAAACCGCTTCTGTGCACGCCGAGGCCTTTAGCGGTGCTGAAGTGCTACACGGCCCGTTTGCTTTGGTGAAGAAGGATTATCCGGTTTTATTGTTTATGCAGGGGGACAGTTCCCTGCCGGGTATGATAGATCTGGGAAAAGAGATAAAGGCGCTAGGGGCCTTTCCTTTGGTGGCTGCTCCGGCTGGATTAATTTCAGAAGAGGAGATAAAAAAAACAGCTGAAGTCTATTTGCCCCTACCGGAGGCGCTTTCTCCGTTGTGCGACCCTCTTATGGCTATTCAGGCGTTTTATCCTATGGTTGCCCGGTTTGCGGTAAGCAGGGGTTATAATCCTGATTCCCCGGAACATCTTAAGAAAATAACCGAGACTATCTGATTATACAAATTGTTATGACAACCAAAAATAATTCGCTGGTCATTAAAGGATTAACCGTTCATCCGGAGGAGGGGAAACTAAGCGGTGGCGGTGTTTTTATGGAAGAAGGGGTAATAAAGGATATTTTCGAAAATGACCAAGAGGGGAAATATTCGGGAGTAGAAAATATTTGTTTCCCTCCTTTATGCCACTTAATTCCGGGGATGATAAATATCCATATCCACGGCGGTAATGGCGGTGATGTGATGGACGGTGATATGGGGGCGTTGAGAAAGATAGCTGCTTCTGCTGCCGCCTCCGGGGTTACCTCTTTTTTGGCTACTACTATGACAGAAGAGATAACCAATATAGAACGGGCGCTGGAAACGGTAAAAGAGTATATTAATCAGCAGGAGACGATGCCCGGTGCCCGGATTATTGGTGTTCATATGGAAGGACCGTTCTTATCGCCGGAGAAAAAAGGGGCACAGCGGGCCGATCTTATGCGGGTGCCGGATATTGACCTTTTTCGGCGCTGGCAGGAAATATCTGGTGATTCTGTCAGAGTTGTTACTATAGCCCCGGAACTGGATAAAGGCCTGGTGTTTATTGAATATTTAAAAAACCATAATGTTATTGCCTCTATCGGTCATTCAGACGGCAGTTATGAAGAAGCGGAAGCGGGTATTGCCGCTGGGGCGGGACAGGGGACTCACCTTTTTAATGCAATGAGAGGAATACATCAAAGGGCCCCGGGGACAGCGGGGGCGTTACTATTGGATGACAGGGTAACAACCGAATTGATTGTTGACGGTATTCACCTTCACCCGGCCATAGTCCGGCTGGTGTTGAAAACGAAAGGTAGAGAAAAGCTGATCCTGATAACCGATGGTATAAGGGCTACCGGCTTGGCGGATGGTGAATATGAACTGGGTGGGCAGAAGGTTACCGTAGGAAACGGGGCGGCCCGCCTGGTGGACGGGACCCTGGCGGGGAGTATTCTCACGATGAATGAAGCGGCCAGAAATACAATATCCTTTACAGGCTGCGGATGGGATGATATTATTGTTATGACTTCTGAAAACCCGGCGCGCCAGCTGGGATTATTTGATCGTAAGGGCAGTATTGCAAAGGGGAAGGACGCTGATGTTACCGTAGTTGACGATAAATGGCAGATTCTTCTAACGGTGTCCGGCGGGCGTGTTGTATACCGAAAATAGTGATAAAATAAAGAAGCGGAATGTGTTTCGAGGAGGCAAAGATGAGGAAGTTGATAGCGGTTTTGATCATTTTGCTGGTTGCAGTTAATGTTGCTTATGCCGAAGATAAGGCAGAAGACAGTAAGACTTTAGCCGAGATAAACGGAGTAAAGATAACCGTAGCTGATTTTGAATCGGAAATCGCTGCCCTGCCGGCCAATTACCGGTCGGTAATCAATACACACAAAAAAAAGTTTCTGGACGAGATTATTTTCAGCGAATTATTGTACCAGGAAGCGGCCCTAAAGGGAGTTGATAAAGATCCTGAGGTTGTTGAGGCCCTGGAAAAATTAAAAAGAAAGGTGATGGCCCAGAAACTGGCATCGGATGTAATGAAAGATGTCCAGGTTGAAGATAGCGAAATAGAACAGTATTATAAGGACAATAAAGGTAAATTCGTTATTCCGGAACAGGTTACTGCTTCCCATATCCTGATTAAAGTGGACGATCCCGGGGATCCCGAACAGGATAAGGAAGCCCTGGCCGAAGCGTCCGAAATACTTGCCAAGATAAAAGGTGGGGGTGATTTTGCCGAGCTGGCCCGGGAATATTCAGCGTGCCCGTCGGGTGCTAAGGGGGGCAGTCTGGATTCTTTTCCCAGGGGAAGGATGGTGCCTGAATTTGATGAAGCTGTTTTTGATCTGAAGCCGGGCGAGGTATCCGGTGTGGTGAAAACCCAGTTTGGTTATCATATAATAAAAGTTACTGAAAAACAGGCTGCCGGGGAAGAACCTTTTGATAAAGTCAAGGAATCGATCAGGCAAGAATTGCAGCAGAAAAAGCAAAAGGGGGCCCTGGAGAAATACGCTGAAGGGCTGAAAGAGAAGGCGGAGGTAAAGATAAACGAAGGTTTATTGCAGTAAAAATGGTTATCAGACGCAAGGCCCCTAATTTTGAGTACCGCAAGATTTTGTTCGGATGTTAGCTAAGCCGGGGTGGATGATAGTGATTTAATTAAGTTTTTAAGAAGGTTTTGCTTCTGCTTCGTTAGATTAATAAATTCTATGCCAATTTTATAAACTTCTTTTTCTGCCGGTATAATGTTGTCCTGCTGGCTGAGCCAGGCAACACGGCCGGGCAATAAGAGCGGTTTTTTATCCCTTGGTATTTGCAAAAAGACCTGAACGCGGGCATCGGTTTTCATGGGTGCGTGATGGGTAAAACAGATGCCGCCTTCGGAAATATCAATGGTGCTTAAAGATTTTTTTTTGCTGGCAGGGGAAACAATCTCTATGTCAGCATTATACTGGAATCTTTTAAACCGGCGGATTTCAGAACCGATATAAATTTTCTTGATGCGGAGATCAGTAAGCAGCTGTTCCCTGGCCTTATCAGTACTCTGCCTGTCGTAGGAAAGATAACCAAGATTGATAAAGATATTAGGGAATTTCCTCCGGGCAAAATAACTATCCACCTTATTTTTCAATGATGAGCAGACCTCGGCGATCTTCTTCTCTCCGGCCGAAGGGAAAAGGATGCTGCATTCCCCGTTTTGATAGTCGGTATGGACAATCTGGGGTTTTTCCTCGTCCCGATGGCAGTATTCTTTAAAAACAATATTTATAATATTTTTTAGGTCAAGGAAAAGTTTTTGGGGATCAGTTTTTATATTTTTACGGAAATCAGAATAATTTATTATTAGCAGATTGATGAAATATATGCTTTTGCCGCGAGTAATAAGATTATTGATCCTGTTCCGGGTGTCCGGTTCCAGAATATTTGTGGTATAGATAAAGGGTAAGGTAAAGTAGAATTTACTGCCGCGAGAGAGGCGGGATTCTGCCCAAATCTCACCGTTGTGTTTATGTATTAATTCCTTTACTATGGAAAGCCCCAGTCCAACGCCGCCGCCGCTGCCGGCAGCTGTTTTAGATGCCTGGGTAAATTTATTGAAGAGGAGAGGAAGAGTCTTTTTGTCGATACCAATGCCGGTATCGGTGACAGTAATTCTGATTCTGTCGTTAACAATGTTAAGTTTTAAGGTAATTTTGCCGCCGGGTTCGGTGTATTTAACGGCATTATTAAGAAGATTGGTAATTACCTGGTTGATTCTTCCGGCATCAAGAAAAATATTAACCGGGTGACGGGGGAGGTGGTATTCCAGTTTAATATTCTTCCGGCCGGCCTGTTTTTCATAGAAGAGGGTAAAGTCTTTAATCAGGTCATTAAAGTTAACCAAAGAATAATGAAGCCGGAATCGGCTGCTTTCAATATGAGATATGTCGAGTAATTCGTCAATTAAGTTGTTTAATCTTTTGATCTGTCGCTGGACGTCTGCCAGAAATTTTTTTTGGGGGGCTGACAGAGGGCCGCAGATTTCTTCGCTAAGGATTGAGACGGCTTCTTTGATGATTGCCAGGGGTGTTCTTAGCTCATGGGCGGCAAAGCCCAGAAAGTCAAAGGTCATATTGTTTAACTCTTCCAAACGGGCCAGTTTCTGCTCGATACGGATTTTTTCGTTGCGGAGATGGTCAAGCTGGAAGCGGCGGGTGATGTCCCGGGTGATACCGATTAAACCGATTATTTTTCCGGAGGGATCAAAGCGGGGGATTTTGGTGGTTGAAGAATAATTGTCAATACCGTCAGCCCGGGTGTTTTTTTCAATTTTATCAATTATGGATTTGCCCGAGGTTATAACAAGTTGGTCGTCTTTGGCCATCTTCCGGGCCTTTTTAGGAGGGAATATATCAAAATCGGTTTTTCCGATAACTTCCTCCGGGGTTAATCCCAGGCCCCGGGCGTGCGCCTTGTTTACCAAAACGAGTTTTCCTTTAGTGTCCTTAAAATAGATCACATCAGGGATATGGCCCATAAAGTCAGCCAGCATATCATATGGTATCCCCGGTTGCTCAGGACGAGCGGTTTTTGTAGAACGTATCTTTTTCGTTTTCATAAAGGCTAAAACGGGTGACCGATAAATGCCCTGATAAAAAATCCTTCTTCAGAAAAAGCAAAATCAAGCCGTCCTATACTGCGGAAGGACATTACCCGGGCGGAAATGCCACCGTCAATTTTGAGCCTGGAATTAAGAGTGGAAAAATCCCATTCAGGAGCCACCCGACCGGCTTCGGCAAAAAGAACAAACTCCCACCAGTCTATTTCAAAAGGCCGGAGCAGATTTATTTCCGGCAATGGCTGCCAGCGGGGGATCATCCGGTATTCAATACTGTAATAAATACTGGCTTTGTCGTGAAAGCGCCTATCGTCAAAACCACGCAGGTGGAATAGGCCGCCCAGATTGGCTCCATAATAGTCGGGAGGAGCGTTTTTAGCGACCAGAAGGCCGTCTTGTTCCTGGTATTCCATGGTAGGTGAATATGCGGTTAAAAAATTAAGGGCGATTACCTGTTGGCGAAACCAGGATGTTTCACCGAGGGAAAAGTATTTACTGCATTCTAACTCAAGTGAGGTCCAGGGATTGTTGCTGTCAAACATACCAAAATCACGGCGGATTTGGAATCGCTGTGAACTGCCCCGGGAAGGATTAGTGTAAAAATCGGTATTATCATATTTAATTTCCAAGGCGGCGCCGTTGGAATTAAATGCTGCCATCGGATGTTTGGAATGGCTAAAACCCTGCCAGTGGACAAATGGGGTTAGGTTTAAATATGTCCGCCCGCTTTTAAATGGGTTCCAGGTGCCGGTGCAGGTTGCTCCTTCTATCAGAAGCCCGTTATCGAGAATATATGTATTTACCGGTTTTTCTTTTCCCACCCCGATAGGTAGTACGTATGTAAAGGTGGGTTCTATCTGGTTGTCCCAGCCCTTGCCCTGAAGATAATCGTCTTTATCTGAATCATTAGTCCCGGCACCGTTTTTAATAAGAACGCGTTCTTTACCAATGTATTCTTTGTATTTCGCATAACGGGTTATATATCCTTCGGCATTGATAAATAAGCGATTGCCGAACGGGGGTTGAAAATCTTCTTCCAGGAAATAAAAACCAAAGGAACCATTGGTGCTTACCATAAAGGCCCCGTACAATCCTAGCTGTTTCTGAAAATATCCGCTGGTCCCGCCGCCCAAGCCGCCGGCCAGGCCGAAATCATCCGTGTAAAAGCCAAAGGGAAAAATGACACGGTATTTGTATTTGTCTTCCGCAATATCATTAACGTCAAGGACGATGCTGGTAGAATATCCTTTGGCGGAGAATGAGAGCGCTAAAAACAGAACTAACAAAGCGCGGAAAAGTTTGGGGAACATATAATCTCCTTAAATCTGACTTCGGTTGAATTAAGTTAGTTTACCCGATAATGTTTTTTCAGCGTGCATTATACCATAAGCGCGCTCTATTGCAACGGTAATTAGAGAAATTTGGGTGGAAAGAGGTGCCTCCATAAAAAGAAACGATGTTTTGTAGATAGTTGGCGGACGGCATAATAAACGTTGATAAAACATTGTTGACATAACTACTCTGTTGAGTTTAAAATAGACAGAGTTCGTTAAGATGAATAGGGGCGACGTAAAATAAAAAGGGAGTTTGTAAAAAGATGACTAATGTTATGCAGGTTCTGACCGCTTTTGGTGCCGGGCTTTTATCTTTCTTTTCTCCATGTGTATTGCCGTTGATACCTGCCTATATATGCTTCATTACCGGATTATCGGCTGAAGAATTGAACATGCCCGGGAAGAAGGGTGTGGGTAAGGCAAGTTCAATTTTCACGGAAAGCCTATTGTTTGTTCTCGGGTTCTCAGTAGTCTTTGTCGTTTTAGGAGCCTCGGCGACTTTTCTTGGCGGTTTTTTATTTGCCAATCTGAAGATTATAAAAATAATCGGCGGTTTGATAGTGATTGTTTTCGGTTTGCATATTAGCGGCATATTTAATATAAGATTTTTGCAATACGAGAAAAAACTTAATTTTAAAAGCAGGCCGGTAAATAAATTCGGTTCTTTTTTAGTAGGCGTAGTGTTTGGTTTTGGCTGGACACCCTGCGTCGGCCCCATCCTGGGAAGCATCCTAATGCTGGCGGCGACTAAAGCCAGTTTGATGAAAGGTGTTATCCTATTGATTTCTTATTCCCTGGGATTAGGGATACCGTTTCTTCTTATTGGTATAGGGGTAGAGCGTATGTTAGGCTGGTTCTCAAAAGTAAAGAAGTATTTTAGGGTTATCTCAATAGTGAGTGGTATATTGCTTATTGTTATAGGTATAGGCATTATAATGTCAGGTTTTTAAAAGGAGGGATGGATATGGAGAGGAAATTGATAGGAGTGTTGATAGTGCTGGGATGTATTGTTTCTTTAGGCGCAATTTGGGGAAATTTGGCGTTCTCGCAGGTTAAAGGAGACGAGGCAAGCCAAAGCGCCCCAGATTTTTCCCTGTCAAGCCCGGACGGGGAGCAGGTAAAGCTTTCTGATTTCAAAGGCAAAGTAATTATCCTTGATTTTTGGGCTACCCGTTGCCCGCCCTGCCGGCGGGAAATCCCTGATTTTATTAAATTGCAGGATAAATACAGAGATAAAGGTTTAGTGATAATTGGAGTAAGCCTGGATAGGGGTAATATAGAAACCGTTAAAAATTTCTGCCGGGATGAAGGAGTAAATTACCCCATCGTTATGGGTGATTTTGAAGTAACTGAAAGCTACGGAGGTATTATGTATATTCCTACAACCTTCGTTATAGGCAGGAATGGAAATATAGTTAAGAAGTTTATCGGATTTACCTCTATGGGTGTTTTTGAGGGCGAGGTGGAGAAACTTTTATAACAAAAAGTTTATAAGGGATGGGAACTGCTAAAATAATAACTGCTACTTTGATACTCATATCGCTCTTTTCTTCTTTTTCCTGTTCCAGAAAGCCGGAATATACTCCTCACATAAGAGAACTCATGGCGGTATTAGAGCAGGATCCTGAAAACAATATGCTCTACGAAGAGGTAATTAAGGAACTGTACGATAAAGGTTTTTATAAGGGCGCATTGGAGTATTCCGAGAAGTTGATACAACTGGATGAGCATCTAATTTTCGGATACCTGTATGCAGGGGTGTGTTACGAACAGGCGGGGCGTTGGGATAAGGCAGAAGAGTATTATAAAAAAATATGCGAAGAACAACCCGAAACCGCAGAGGGATATTATAGGTTAGCTGTCCTTGATTATAAAAAAGGGCGGTATGCTGACTGTATAAAAAACACAAAGAAAGCAATTGCCAGCGGCAGTCAGGATGCCTTATGGTATTTGCAGATGATGATATTTCTGGCCGAGTCGTATTATTATAACAAAGATCTAGATGGCGCCTATTATATACTGGAAAAGGTTCTAGATCTGGATCCCTTTAATGAGGACGCATTGTATTGTTTTGGATTATGGAAGCTGCGTGAAGGAAAATATCGGGAGTCAATAGGGTTATTTGAAAAATTAGTATCGCAGAATACGCAGAATATGTATCCCTATTTGAGATTGGGAAAGGCATACTATCATTCCAAAGAAGGCGCCTTAGCGGAAAAGGCTTTTATAGATGCCAGTCGTTTTGATTCCACTATAGGGATTTTGGCAGAGATTGTGCATGTAGAAGATTTTGGAAGTGTATACAAGGACGTCAATACGGCGACAGTGAAGGTTATAGAAAAATATAGCTACCGGGAAGGGGACAGGTATTATGTCAGGGGGATTGTGGAAAACATAGGGTTAGAGGTTGCCAAATGGGTTAATGTGGTAGTGCGTTTTTATGATAAGAACAACAAGGTAATATTACAGGAAAACTGTGAGATAAGCCCCAGAAACCTGAGACCGGAACAGTATACTTTTTTCAGCGTAGATATTCCCAATTCTGACGATATTTATGATGTAAAGGTAGAACCCAACTGGCATAAACGTTCATCGTCTATATATTTAAAGTAATTTAAGGCCGCCAAGATGGGTGATAAGGCGAGGATTTTGCTCATGCTGGCTATTCCCCAGGCAAAAGGCGATATAGATAAAATCAGAATTTGTTTCGAGCGATAAAAAAAAGGAAGAAAAGAAAAGAGAAGATAAAAGAAAAATGAGGGATTATGAAAAAAATATTTGCTTTTATCGGCAGTCCGCTTAAGGAAAAATCCAACACATATACTCTTACCAAGATGATGCTTGACCGGTTGAAATCATTGGATAAAGACATTCAATACGAGATCCTGACTTCGGGGCAGGTGAAGATAAATTACTGCCTGGGATGTTGGACCTGTATGACAAAAGGATTCTGCCCCCAGGACAAACTTGACGATATGGGTATGTTAAAGGAAAAGATGATGGCAGCAGATTTTATCATTTGGGGTTCTCCGGTCTACATCATGCACGTTTCCGGGCAGATGAAAACTTTTCTGGACCGGCTGTGCTGTTGGTTTCATCTTATCAAACTGGCAGGCAAGCCCGGGCTAACCGTTGCGACTACCGGCCAGCAGGGACTGGAGACAATTCATGAATATTTTGAAATGCTCCTGGGCAGTTTAGGGGTGGTAAGCGTGGGAAGGCTTGATGCTGTCGGATACTATGAAAGGTTAAAAGACCCGCAAGAAGCGCAAAGAAAAGCAGAGGATGCGGCGAAACAGATTTACCCCTATATTATCGGCGAGAGGGTCCCCCAGTCCAATAAGTTGATGGAAGAATGTTTTCAGGTTATAAAAAATAAAGTTACTTTTGGCGCAAGAGGCCTGCCGGCGGATTATGAATACTGGAAAAAGAATGATATGCTGGAGATTAATTCATTTGCTGATTTGCTTGGCAGAATAAAAAAGGATAAATAAGCAGAAATGATTATGCGCCTATTTAGGAAAAAATAGTGCCTGTTGTTAATGCTCACTAATTAGGGTTTTTATCCATAATTCTCCTATGCAATATGAATAACAAGCATTTAAAGGACTTAGGGTGGTTTAATAAAAAACAGTTTTTGAAAATTGTCGCCTTGAGTAGCAAAATATTACTATACTATTAAGAATTCTCTATGAGAAGTATAAAATAGAAGGGTGCCCGCGCTGGGCAGAGTAAGGTTTTCAGGCTGGAATGAAAAATAGGTATTTGTTCCTAATTGTTTTGTTCAGTTATTCCTTCCAGGCGCAGAAAAGGGTACTTTGCATAAAGCTCCTCCAGCACCTCTTCCAGAGTAGCGCTGCCAGTTACGGCTAGGCGGATGTACCAGGAATTCATGTCGGCCACGATAGTATTCCATTTTTCCAAACCCTCTTTATTGTCGATATTAAAACATAAATCACGAATGCGCTCGGCCGGGTCCTGGGCTTCAATAAAACCCAGATTAGTCTCCAGGGCTAACAAAATGCGCATAGTGTCCAATTCTGTTTCAATCTTCAATAAAAAAAATTCCTCGGATGAAACAGGGGCTTGTTTGTGCGGGGAAAGGGGAAAAGGGAGCAGAAGCCATAATCCAATAACGATAAAACCGATAATTATCGCGACTAAAGTTACCGTAATCTGAAGTTTTTGTTTATTCATTTTTGGTCTCCTAGCCGCAAATTTCCCGGAACAGAAATTTGCGGCACAAGTCTATTCACTTCTTATATTGTTGTTAGTTAATCCAATTTTTTATCATGAATAAATGATACACTCAGCCGCAGCGGATTATCGAATAAGCTTTGCAGGCGGTTTTTTACTTCCCGGTGAATGACATCCATTTCTCCGATTGAGCAGGAGGTATCCGGGTCTTTAGCTACGAAGCTTATTTTGTAAACAAGCTCGCGTCCTGATTTGCCTAAATGCAAAATAATATCTTCAAAGCCCTTCTGACAGGCAAGCTCTTTTATTGCTTTTTTAGAGGAGTTATAAATAGTTTTATCCGGCGCCATTATCAGTAACCCTCTTACGCTGTCAATAAGGGAAACAATCGGACTCCTGACCAAAAATAAAACGGCAATAATCAGCATGAGGGGGTCAACGTAACGGGCATAATTCCAATATCCGGCGTACTGAATGACGCAAGCGATTAAGAATCCAATTAATACGGCAAGACTCAACATCAAATCTATCAGCCACTCCATGCCTTGAGTTCTGATTAATTCTGATCTAGGCGCCTTTCTCTTACCTGTGCGAGCAACATAGGCCCAGCAAAAGAAAACGCCCGTGGTTCCAATAATGCCATATATCATAGCGGATAAATTGCTTACATCTTCTCCGCCGGAAAATAAGGTGAAAACAGCATCGCTAAAAGCCTTCACACAGACAATGACCAAAACAATTGACTGGATTATTATTACAATAGGTTCCATTTGTGCCCGGCCGAAGGGGAACTTTTCATTCCGGCCCAATGCCATACTCTTGGCGGCTAAAAAGTAGATGCCGGTCAATAAAAGACTGACCAGAGAATAGATGCCGTCAAAGATTATCATCTGGGAATTGGCAAATAAACCCCAGGACAGGGCCAGGAGGGCGAAAAATAAGTCCCCGCCGGCGGAAAAGGTCAAAATATTAAGCTCAACGCGTTTATTCATCTAATCCTCTATTGCTTAACAATTGGTTGTATGGTGTCAATATAATAACAGATGAAATGATTTTCATCAAGAAGCTAAAGAGAAAAATTTTGTGTTTTATTTGTCTCGATTAAAGGGTATAATAAAAAAATGGTGATAAAATAATGTGGAGTACCGGCAATTAATTCTGTAAAATTTTGTATAGAGTCCAGGATGAAATGAATGCTATTACCACTTCCCTTTTCGATCTTTACAAAATTGGGCCGGGGTGCTGGCCCTGCCGGCGATACGGAAAAATGCCGGCTGGCGGAGGAAACTGGCGGTGGTTATCATTATCTTGTTCTCCTGTGCCTTTGTCTTTGAATGTATGCAGGAAACAGGATTGCTGGATATAAAACCGGAGGTTGAGCATCATGTGCCTAACGTGAATTATAATCTGGATTAAAAGATATTTCTAAATAAGCGGTGGGAATGGATAAAAATAAAAGGCCGTTGTCTATAATTGCTTCCATGCTAGTTTTGCTCTTGTTAGTGAAAGGGGCCGCGGCAGAAGAGTATTCGGCACGAAAGGAGGAATATCGGGAAGTAATGGGCTTATTGGAATCAGCGCGAAATCATTATATGAATAACGCATATCTTGATTCCTACCTGGAATATATAAAAGGACAAGAATTACTGACAGGATATCAAGAAAAGTACGATAGCGGGGAGAGCGCGCGGAAAATATCATATATAGAGGGACAATTACAGATATTACGTGAGATGGATATAGAAAAATTAGAGGAAAGCGCGGAAGCGGAATCTGTTTTAGAGGAAATGCGAAGGGATGAGGAATACCGGGAGCAGAGAAGGCGGCAGCAGGAACAGCAGATGAGGATGGAGCAGCAGAGGAGGATGGAAGAACAGAGAAGAAGAGAGGAACAGTGGCGCCGGCAGGAACAGCAGAGAAGATGGGAAGAGCAAAGACGAAGAGAAGAGCAGTGGCAGCGTCAGGAACAACAGAGACGGCAGGAAGAGCAAAGAAGGCGCGAAGAACAATGGCGCCGGCAGAGCATGTATTAATAACAAGTTAAAGACTGTTTTACATACGGAATGAAACCGGAAAGTCCGGTTTTAATGGGTAGCGCCAAAATACCGGCGCCGATCAAGGCTGTCGGAAATTAGTTCATTAACGGCGGCTGGCCGGTTGATTCCAGCACGGAGAACCATAAGGGACCGTCGGGTTTTACCTGGCGCCTTCCCTGGGCAATCATTGACATAGGGACATGCACTAAGGTATTGTTAACCAGGCCGATTACTGCTTCCGTTTTTCCGCTCATGCCGGCGTGAACCGCATGTTCCCCAAGCATATAACAGTATACGCTGTCGGTAGGTTCGGCTGGTATGGCACGTATTATATAACTGGGGTCGATATATTTCAAATTTATCTCAATATTGGATTCCTTGAAATAGCTATTAATCTTATCTTTTAGAAAAATACCTATGTCGTTAAGCCTGATATTTCCGGATTCGTCGTGTCCAACCGATTCCGACTGCATTAAATCCTGGCCGGCACCTTCAGCAACCAGTATTACCGCGTGACCGCGCCGTAACATGCGGTCTTTTAATGATTTCAGCAGGCCGGATTCTCCCTTAAGATCGAAAGGTACTTCCGGGATGAGGACAAAATTGGCGTCATTTACGGCAAGGGAGGAAAGGCAGGCGATAAAACCTGATTGGCGCCCCATTACTTTTACTAATCCTATTCCGTTATGCTGTGATTTTGCTTCTGTATGGGCGGTTTTGATCACACTGCAGGCGATAGAAGAGGCTGAGGCAAAGCCGAAACTGCGGTCTATATACAGTATATCGTTATCAACTGTTTTGGGGATTCCGATAAAACTTATCGGCACTTTGTCTTTTTGGGCAAGTTTTGAAATTTCCAGGGCGCCGCGCAATGTGCCGTCGCCGCCTATAAGGAAAAGAATGTCTATTTTATTTTCTACCAGGAAGTCAACGATTTCCTGTTTA
>Ga0307928_10002621_pt1 | contig 13822 bp, 18 predicted proteins | sample AceLakmetagen232_FD_201815 | JGI IMG/M metagenome (GOLD analysis project Ga0307928, IMG submission 201815) | Saline water microbial communities from Ace Lake, Antarctica - #232 | ecosystem: Environmental > Aquatic > Non-marine Saline and Alkaline > Saline | place: Antarctica: Ace Lake... | reverse complement strand
TAGTAGAATATCCATTAGCTTCGCAATACATAACCATATTATTAATTACGCTCATTGCAATATCTGTTACATAAATCCCATCATCTTTTGTTTCTAAATTTAATGTGGCCCGCATTGTTGGGTTATTTCTTATAAGGGTTCTCACGTTTTTATATATCTGAGTAATAATTCCCTTGACTTTTGTTAAATGCTGAACAGTATAGTTTGTATTTAGTTCTATACTATTCATATCAAGAAGATAAAATAAAATGGCCAAACGTTCATTAAATAATATAGACGAATGGCTTTTGATTTCCTGGAATCCATGGAATTTATAACCCGCTGCTGGTTGACCCATTCCTGCTACCATTATTTATGTCCCTTCAATTTTATTAGTACTCCAACATTTTCACTTAAATGTTTGACATAAATTTTTATTTTTGCCACATCGATTTTAATAGATTCATAATCCTTTTTTTCACATGATTGAATTATATCATCAGATTTTTTATCTATAAAATAAAAAAGTATAGCCAGACGTTCATTAAATGACACCGGGCTATGAGATTTTATTTCTTGTAATTGTTGCATTAAGTCGCCACCGTTTTAATTAAAATATATCCCATTACTATTGCACCGAGTATACCTGCAAACATAATCAATATCTGCATTCCATCGACTTTACCAAATCCTTTGATTTTACTGGCAATAGCTTTCTCGATTTTAGCTGTTATATTGTGCGGTATCATTGCTGTCATCATTGACTTTATTGCACTAATCTGAATTGATGTACGCAATGTATTCAATATAGGCGCGTCCTCAAGTTGATTTTTTAACACAGCTTCCCGTAGCATTGCTAACTGTTGTCTATCTTTTATGATATACTGCAGGTCGTCTGCTAATTTAGCTGCTTTAATATTAATACTACTTGCAATCGATGCATCGAATGGTATCATAATATTCTTTGTAGTTCTATCAACATATGTTCCCATTTCATTTACGATATAAGTTCCATAATGTTTATCTTGTACGATTCCAGCTTCTGGTTTAATTGGTTTCCAATCAACATATCCACTATCTTCATAAAATTGACATATTGGTATGCCTTTCATCCACGCTTTAAATTCTATCAATGCATGCGTTTTCTTTGCTAAAAATATTATTAATATGAACATTAATATAAAGAGTATCAGAAAAAAGAAGGCCAAACCCATCCAAATGTATATGTTAGTAGTCCAATCCATCATTCCCATTTTATTTCACCCGTTATCATTTATTATCCCCCATTACCCAATTATAATAATAATCCTTTATTGTTTTTTCTATATTCTTGATATTCTTTCTGTAATTTTTTTTCTTTAATAAAATCTGAAAGTAATGTATGTTTATAAGCAAAATATACTAATGCTACTGCAAATAAAGTTAATGCAATCAATAATACTATTATAGGTGCTGTAAAATATTCTGTACATTCCTTCCCTGTCATAAGTAAATTATTTGTTACGCTCATTATTCTTCCCTCGCTCAATATCTAATTCTTTACTATATTTTGATACTAAAAACATTACAACAATTACAACGAGTATTAATAGACCATATGCAATCGGATTAAATAAACCTACACTCATTTTTATGCCTCAGCGTCTTCCTAACAAGCGCTTAAAAAATCCTTGCTGGTTATTGCCGCCACCGCCGATGTTCTGTTCGCTTATCTGTTTACTCTCGCTAAATTGTGATTGTAATACTATCCTTTCGTTTTTCATATTATCGCCTTTAAACCCAAGTGCTCTATCTAATTTTGTTTCATACGCATTACGTAATATGTCCCATTCTAGTTCGAGGTCGAAAGTATAATCATAATATGGTGTACTATTCAAAATATCTATTTTAATTATATCCAGATTTAGTAACTTACTTCTTTTTCTATCTTCGTCTAAGAAAGTTAATACGTTATCTTTATTAAATATGAACCAAAACTTTTTTCTTATCTCTTCGGGGATGTCTGTATCACCGAGGAGAACTTCTGTCATGCCGCCACCATAATTAATAGGAACGTCTGGCATACTACCCATTGCACCTTGTTCTGCTGCAAAAGGATTAGCTTGTGGAGGAGCTGGCATATTATCTTGCGGGACTGGCATTTGCCCATCTTGTTGTTGTTGCGGAGCTTCTTGTACCTGTCCTAATATATGTTTACTAAATGTTGGTGATTTTTGCATTTCCATTTCTATACCTCTAACCTTACTCATTAATAAATATTATTGTTTTTTACTTTATGTACAATCGGAACCGTCTTGTATAACTTTCCAACCAGTTGTTTTACAAACACACATATTATTTTCTGAAATATCGAATCCTAGAAAATTGAATTCATTAAACAATGTATTACATCTATTTCTATGATATGCTCTATTTCCACCGATAGCCTGATGTAAATTTCTAGGCATTGGAACTACAAATAAATTATTAATGTGATGCCAATCAATAAAAATTTCTTTTGGAAAAGGATTATCCATTAATTGAATAAATTTCATATTCTTTTTTCTTCTTGTTTGTCTTTTTATCGCATATAATTTTCCTTTGGGAGATTCTAAATACCTTCTTTGTTGCATTTTAAACTTATCTCCACGAGTATATTTCAGATTTACTTCTTTCCTTTTATCAGATATATCATATTCTTTACGCCATTCTTTATATTTATCGGTCTTCCTCAATTCTCTCATACGAATATTTACTTTTTCCTTACATATATCAGATTTAGCATATCTATCATAAATCGTCTTTCCTTTGGTTGTTTTTCTATATTCAATTTGCCACAATCTTCTTTTCTCTCTAATTTCTTCTTTAGATTTACAATTATATGAACCGCTCTTTCTTCTTGTTTCTACCATCTTAATATATTGTTCTTTCATTCTAACTACAACTTGTGCTTCCATCATTCATCTGAAACCAGCCACCCAAACGGCAAACGCACATAAAATCATTATCTTTATCAAAATATATTGCTCCTAATGTTGTCGCATCGCAACTAATTGGTTCTGTATCTACTGGTATTAATTTCATATATTCTGTACCTAATAAAAATTGTCCTGCACCGCCAGATATTGATAAAGAAGATACTATCGGAGTTGTTTGAACATAATTTTTTGTTCTTCTTACTGCTACATATGAATATTCTGTTATATCTACAAATGGTGTTCCGTCTATTTCTTGATTGCATTGTCCTCTATCTATTGGATTAGTAATACTAATTGTTCCGGAAGTTTTCATTCCATTTGTTGTATCTACAACCGATGGTATTGTTTTCCAAACTCCTGCACCATCACAATATAAATACTCAAGTCTTAAATTTCTTGATGATTCTGTATTTAAACTAAAGCCAATACTTGTAAAATTGCCGCTGTTGCCTACATAAACTATTGAATTATCATTTTCAAATATATTAGTATTTGTATCTGTTGATATTACATCAGCAGTTATATTTATAGTTGTTGCTGTGTCATCATAATAGGCTTTATCTAATTCTGATGGTTCTCCAACATGTATTATATGACCTTCTGCTGGTAAACCTCCTATATGAATAACATCAATATCATTTCCTATTCCTGCTCCTAATAATGAAATATCTAAAAAATGTAAAAAACTATTATTAAATCCTGTTGCATCTCCTTCTAATAAAATTGCATTTGATATTATGTCTGAAACTCCGGTTGATGAACTCATAAATATATTTAAACCCACAATACCGTCATAATCTTTACTATCTACATCTATAGTTAATGCTTGATGTTGGTCTGCTCCTGCAACATCATAAATATATGCTCCTGTGAACCCTGTCCCGTTTGGAATATTAACTTCAAAATTTGCCTCTTTATTTTCTCCAATATTTATAATAACAACACCATTATCTCCTACAAATAAATTAGGTGCTGGATATATTACATACAACATTCCTGTAGCGTCTGATATAATATCACTTCCTGCTGTTGCGAAACTTAATTCTATATGAGTAGAATCAACAACCGCTGTTATTTGACCAGTTGCTCCAGAAAATGATATTCCTGTTGAACCGAAGATTTTTAAAAATTGCCCGTTATAAGAACTGTCAAAGTTTGCTTCTGAATCATATAATATTCTACTAGTCGCATTTAATGTTGCATTTGCTGAGAAAATATTTAAAGAAGTAATTATTAAATCATTGTTGGAAACTTCTAAACCAGCACCATAAGATATTGCTTCTGTATATAATCCTTCCATTGATTTAATACTACCAAAAGCGTATAAATCTCCAAGGCCACTAAAACCGGCAGCTGGAGTATTATTACCAACAACCATATTATTTAAAGCCCGAATAGTTCCATTAACATCAAGTTCATATGATGGTGTCATTTTTATTCCGAGATTGCCAGTCATAATATCACCACCTCTTTCGACATAAGAAGCACTAGAAGAATTTGAAAGATTTAAATTATACAAACCACTTCCATCTCCTGTTATTCCACCAGCTAAAATTAATTCGTTTGAAATATAAATTGGACTTCTTCCAGTTATATTATGAACATATAATACATCAACATCTGTGATACTATTATTACTCATGTTTAAATCTCCTTCAAGTGTTAAATCTCCACCAATTGAAACTTTACCATCCACAATTAAATCTGGAATAATGGTTACGCCTCCCCTCCAAATTTCCATGACTTCTTCATAATTTATTCCGTCATAAATATCATCATAAGTATTTAAATGTCCAATTTTTAATTTATCATTATTGTCAATAAGTATGCTTGAATCATCACCACCTGCATTACCCATTTTTATAAATCTGTTGTCTGCAAGTTTTACTCCAATAAATCTTGTAAGACTATCATCACCAGTATCTATTTTTATATTTCCTATCACATCTAAATTCTCATCGATTGAAACATTACCATCAACAATTAAATCTTGTGCAATTTGCAAATCTGTTCCACCAAGCCACCATGGGTCTCCTCTCATATCCATACTTCCAACAAGACCATCTAAGTAATTTGTTGTAAGTCTATATCCAGACATATCTAAATCTCCACCGACTGAAACATTACCTGAAACATTTAAATCAGATAAATATGCACCAGAACCATAAAAATAATCAGCTGTTATATTATTTCCATTCATATCAATATTTGCGAAAAAATCAATATCTCCTGTATCTCTATCAAACCAAATTTGTGGTTTTATAATATTATTATCAATAGCATCAAATTTAAATTTATTTGTTCCTGAACCATCATTCCATAATCTAAAACCAAATATATTACTTTCCATAATATAAAGATAAGAATGTTTATTACTTTCTGATGTCAATCTTAATTCAACATCATCTGTAATTCCATCAACATTTATGCTAAGATTACCTGTCATTGTATCTCCAGTAATATTGACCCAGACATCTTCTATTTGAGACGCATTAACATTTAATGAAGGTAACGAAGTTATATCAGTTGTTCCACTAATATTACTCCAATCTAATGCTGTGATTTTATTTGCATTAAATATATTATTATAATGCATATAAATATTATCATAGAAATTTGATACACCTTCAACGTTAAGTTCTGTCGTTATATTATAATCTGTCATTGTTTCATTTATAACATTTAATTGTGTTACATTTAATGAAGATAACGAACATACTCCACCTTGTAGACATACAGAACCTGGCGCAAGTCCTGGAGGATTGTCCATTCCACCAAACATTCCAGCTTGTATAAAGACTGGGCAAAGTAGTAAAACTAGAAATACTAGACTCTTATTGGTTTTCTTCATTATTTTTCATCCTTTTTCCCTGAAAAACGCCCACCGTATTTATCGAAAATATCGAATATACCAAGGATTATTGCAAGTGCAAAGAATATCATATTAATACCCATCAAGTACGGATAGTTCTGTGTAGTTATAATAGGACTATAAGCTCCTATAGTCGCATTATAAGAATACACATAATATTGAATATCGTAACTGGTAAACATTGAAACTCCTGATAAAAGTGCAGTTACCATCCATAAAATTTCCTGATGCGTAAAAAACGAAACCAGAAATAAGGTAATAATAACAACTTCGAAAAAAATAAAAAGACTAAGCAGCATTTTTAACTACGACCTCCCGTATGTTTATTTTTCTATAACATTGAGGGCAAGTCACATAAACTTTAGATTTACCCTTGTATACCCAAGAATGTTCACATTTTTTACATTTTAGTTTGTTCATTTTAGTAGTAGTAGTGAGTAGTAGTAGTAATTAGGATAAACTTATTTATATAGTTTATGCTTTTACTTTCTTCCATATTAATAAATACTCATGTGCCTTTGCTGTTTTCTTTGTTCGTTTCGATGAACCAAAATAAAAAGCAGCAGTATAAAATGGAATATTTTGAATAGTAATAACATCATGTAATTCTAAACTATCATTCATACCCATCTGACGTAATAGGTCGCTATGCAATGTAATATACTTACCTTTTTTTCTGAAGTCGCCGACAACTATAGCCATATAACCACCAATCTTTAACGCTCTTGATGCAACATCCAATCTATCAACTAATAATTCAACGAAATCATCATAGTCGCCTATGTCGCTTAATTGTCCTTTACAACTTTCATATTTTTCTAAATCCCAGTACGGCGGACATGAGAAAACGAAATCGAAAGACTCGGGCCCGAAATCGCTGGCCGCATCTATACAATCTCTATTTATTAATTGAACATCAAAACTTTCTTTTTCTCTAAATTTTAATTCATCAAATCGTTTTTCCATGTGTTGAACAACATCATTACTAACTTCATATCCAACATAACTTCTATCCATTGCGTAACTTACTAATGCTCTAGTTCTTCCTGCAAACGGGTCTAGGATTCTATCTCCTGGCTTACTCCAGAAACTTATAATATTCTTTGCGACTGTTATATTAAACTCACTAAGAAGTTCTTTCTTATTATAAAAATTTACAAACGTATCTCTTAAATGCTGACTATCAATATCTCTGTTTTGGTTGTATAACCAGAAACTACTGTAACTTGTATCTTTACTCGCGAAATCTTTTTCCCCACTTAATAAATTATGTTTTGCGTTTTTAATTACCATTTTTTATATCCCACCATTTTATTTTTTAAAAAATTTAATTTTTTGCCCAATTTAATTTGCATCCTTTTGATAAATTGTCTTCTGCCCATAGGGGTTGTAAATTCGTATAATGACATAATCTGTAAATATCTTCTTCTATCTTAGCAGAATCTAAAGGAATGATGTGGTCTATATGAATCTCCCCGTTTAAAACATTACTCCAACTCATATCAAAAGCAAATTGTTTTTCTATATGTTCTCGTAATTCTTGTGGAGTGCAACCAACTATTTCCATAGTTGATTTATTTTTTGGTAAGTTTTTTAATTTGAAAAATGTTTTTAATCTCCCTCTCATTTTTACTTTTAAGTTGTATAATATATTATTATAATATTTAAACATATGATTTTTATTTTCTCTATTTTTGACTTCTAATAATTCGTAATATTTTTTTCTTCTTTCTTTTATTTCTGGTCTTTTATTATATTTCTGTTGTTTTAATTTATTTTCTGATAGTTGGCTCCATTTTTTTACTCTTTCTATTACTTTGGGTCTTTTGTTATATTCCTTTGTATAATTTTTATACTTTGAAGTTTGTTTCAATTTTTTCTTATTAACTTTGCTTGATGGTAATTGACTATATATTTTCTTTTTAATTTTTACTTCTGATTTTTCGTGATATTTTTTTATTCTCGCTTTGTTTTTAGGTTGATGTCTATATTCTTTATTATAACATCTCCGACATAATCCTTTGGCATAATATTTTCCGCCACATTCGGAACATATTTCTCTAGTCATTTATCATACCCCATCGGAATCAAACCTGATTTTTTATTATTATCTCTCCACCACAGTGGCTGTAAATTTTTATAATTGAACGCTATTTTTTGATGTTCTACGTTAGATAAATCAAAAGCTTTAAGTGGAGTTATATGGTCTGTTTCCCAACCATCCTTACCATGATTGTCCCATGTCATTCCGTCAGTAAATTGTGATTCTAAATGTTTTAAAACTTCTGGAATTGTAGCGCCTAATAATTCAGTTGTTTTGCATGATTTTGTGCAATCACGTCTTTTTAAACCTTCTCTGATTAAGGAGCGTAAATTTTCTCCCAACTTAAATTTTGGGTCTATTTTCAAACGTCGCTTTTTATATTCATATTGTTTTTTTATTAGAACATCTTTATTTTTATAATAATATTCCGAAGACTGTTTTAATCTTTCGGGTCTATTTTCAACATGAGATTTTCTTTTCCTCTCTTTCTCATCTTCTTGATGAAATTCTCTCCAACGTTTTCTATTTTCTTGTTGGGTTGTTTTTGTACTATGTTCTTTCATATAACATTTTTTACATTTGTTTTTTGCACTGCATCCTTTTTTGCCGCATGATATACAAATTAAATCTTTCTGTTCAATAATAGGATTCTCTTCACGGTGTTTTTTTCTTTCTGCTATTGCTTTCGGTCCAGTAATTTCTTTTGCGTAACAACTTTTACATAATCCTTTTGCGTGATAATTAGAACTGCCGCATATTTGACATTTATGTTTTGTTATAACTGAAAGATTTTTAGAATAACAACTATTACATAATCCCTTTGCATGATGTTCTTTTTTCCCACAAATAGAACACTCTTTAAATTTATCCCCAACCATATCAAATAGAAAACGATGCTACTATATAAATCTTTTTATTATGAAATAAAAAAGAAAAAAAATTAAAAAATATTAAAAAATTTTAGGGAATTAAAAGCTAATTCCTTAATTATTTAAAAATATTAATTAATCCGAAAGCTGCTAGTACTATGATACCAACTGCTATTAAACCGAATCCTGCGAATACTGTTGACTGAGTACTTGCAAGTCCTGCAGTTACATTACCGTCTGCTGATGTTGGTAATGCTGACCTTACTTGTGCGATTACTATGTAACCTACCATTAATACTACTCCGATACCGATTGCACCGATTGCTATTTGCATAAACATTTTAGTTTACCTCACTTGTTTTATTTTTTTTTTTAATATTACCTATGAAAGGCATAGTTTTACTCGTACTCTACTTAAATATGTTGATAAGTCCAAAAGCTGCTAATACTATAATTCCAACTGCTATTAATCCAAATCCTGCGAATACTGTTGATTGTGTACTTGACAGTCCTGCATTGATATCTCCAGCTGCACTTACTGATGTACCGTTTGCTAATTGGTATGTTAAATCAGTCGGTAATGCTGCTCTTACTTGAGCTACAACAATATATCCAACCATTAATACTACTCCAATTCCGATTGCGCCTATAGCGATTTCCATGAACATTTTTTCTACCTCCTAAATTTTATTTAAAGATATTAATTAAACCAAACGCTGCTAATACTATAATTCCAACTGCTATTAATCCAAAGCCTGCGAATACAGTTGCTTGAGTACTTCCTAATCCAGATGCTGCGCCCACGTTTGGACAGTCTGCGAAAGATGATGCGTTTAATGATGCTACATCTGTAGTTCCACAATTAGGGAATGTATAGACTCCGGAAACGTTTACGCATGTTCCTGTTGCTAATTCTCCTACTTGACCTACACAATCATTTGCTACTTGAACTGTGCTTGCTGAAGGTAATGCATCTTTAACTTGTGCAATTACGATATAACCAATCATTAATACTACTCCAATTCCGATTGCGCCTATGGCGATTTCCATGAACATTTTTTAATCATCTCCTTATATTTTTTTATTATTAATTATCAATGATATATTATATACCATTAACCCCTTTATATATATATTTGTTTTTCTTGACGATAAATATGCAATGCAAAAAATCATTTATATATATATTTGTTTTTCCTCAGTTTCTAGTAAAATAAATTGTAAAATTTAATGGTGATATTTTCTTAACTACAAAATATTCACCGACTTTACTTAGTTCGAGTACGGTTCTTTTACTATTAATATTCTTCAAAAGTTTTGTTAAATCTTGTTTTTTTGCATTTTCTAATAGTACCGACGAAGAGAAATTTAATAGGTTAAACTTCTCATATACTTCCTTATTAGATGTACGAATTATTTTTTTCTTATTTACCAATTTTACTTCCAAAGTGTTATAATACCAAAAGCGCCCATAACGATTACTGCAACAGCAATAAGTGCGAATCCGGCGAATACTGTCGATTGTGCACCATCAAGCGCTGCTGTTACGTTTGCTACGCCATTTGTTGCTGTTGCTTCCGGTATAGCTCCTCTTGCATTAGCTATTACAACGTATGCTATTACGAGTAAAATACCTATTCCGATTGCACTGACTGCGATTTCCATAAATGCCATTTTTTTCCTCCTACGTTTTTATTAACATATTATATAGTAATACTGCTGTATGAAATACTAATATGATTCCTGCTACCCATGCAATTGATGCATGAATGGTTAAAAAACTAAAAAACTGATTCGAATAATACATCGACATAAATAATAATCCTATTATGAATCCTGGTACTGGGTTTCTAGTTTTATAATATAACAATGAATGAAACATAAAATATAACATTCCAAATGCAAATCCGTTTAATGCCCCCGCACCGTCATATACTTCATAAGCCGCTCTAACCATGCTTCCATTATACAATAAATCCCATCCTGCTCCGTTTACCATTCTTAGTCCCTACCTATATCTTTTCCTGAAAATAAATTTATGAATGCAAGTGTATATGCTATTGTCAATATTGAATTTATTGCAAGCATAGTAAAATCATCCAATCTTAAAAGATTTTTACCTATCATATTCGTAAACCCAAACATCCACTGATTCGCCCATACCTGCATCCGATTAATTATTCCAAGATTTAATTTATCTAAAATATTATCTATCAAACTACTCGTATCTGTTGCAGAACTTGTAGTATCTATAGTATTATTAAATTCCCCTGTGAAAGCATTCATATCTTCTTCACTATATCCTAAACCATTAAGATTTTCTGGAGATTCGCCTAAAGGTGGAATATAATGTATTAAAAGTCCAACTGATAAATTTAATAAAAATCCAAACATTAGCAATCTAAGTGCCATCTTCATTTTTTGCTGCCTCCTGCAAACATTGACGAAATGGCCACGAATGATGCTAATCCTAAAATTGCCCAGTCCCATGCAGTACTATTAGTAAACCTTACAAGATTAAATACTTTGAAAAGTGCTGCAAATCCTACAACCAATATAGATGTCCAAGCAGCAGTAGACATTGTTGAAAACAACATCAATACTCCTAATAATATTATAAAGAATAAATTCATCCATTGGAATCGTTCTTCTTCTGTATCTCCCAAATATTGTACAAAGGCTAATGCAACTTGAACAGGTGCATTTATTACTTTGGCAACATCAGTTAATATCGAATCTTTTCTTATTGATGTTGTTTGTAAAACAAGAACTGAATCGCTTGCATTAAGTCCGGTTATTTGTACGTCAATAGTTCCATCTTCTGCTACAGTTACAGTATCTGCATATAAAATAATTCCATCCGAAACTGAGCCTTCATATACACTATAAGTTACTGACTGTGTATAATTTTTAGTATCGTTGAAAACATAATAAATTATATCGCTTGAATCATTATAATATGAAGTTATTCTAACATCATCTACATAATTCTGTGTTGCACTTCCAGGATAAACTCCAACGTCATAAAGTCTTATAACTTTATCACCGACAGAATCTGCACTATATGCGCCGACTATATAATCTGGATTATTATCACTCACGATTCTAACATTATATTCACGATTAAGTATTAAGTATGCACCAATTTTATCTTCAATATCTACATATGCAGATGTCATAATTTGGTTTGTTGTATTAATTTGTCTTGTAATATAAATTCTAGGATTGTCATATTCATTCATTAAATCATCAATTCTAAAATTATTGAATATTGCATCTGTAGTTTCTAAATTTATAAGATAAATATCTTCGTCATATGCCGGTAAAATAAATGTTCTATAATAATTTCCTAATGAATCACCATAATCTAATATGAATTTAAATGTTCTATAATCACATTCTATTGGAACTAATTGGTTTGTATCATTAATAGTATATTGTTGTGTACTGTCTTGACATTGAACTATCATAATTATACTATCTGCACTACTTATATTAAATGGTCCGAGAGTGCTTTCATCATAAAAAGTAAAATTTGCATTATATGCAAATACATAATTCAATGTTAAATTTTCTAAATCACTTACTGTAAATGCTTTTGTATTATTTATAAGAACTCCACCATTTGCTAATACATCATAATCAGATGAATTGATATGGAATTCAACAAATCCTAAAGTATTTGTAGTTTGATAAGTTTCTTGTCCACTTCCGTTGTTTGTTAATTTAACAAGTGCTCCAACTACTGGGTCGCCAGAAGCTATATTTGTATAATATATGGTCACTGCACTTTGGAATGTATCGATAATTACATCTTGTGTTGTATTTTCAACTTCGATAATATTTGTTTGATTAAAATATTGGTCATCTAAATTATAAAAATCAAGTTGATAACTTCCATTCTGTATCGGGTAGTACCATGTTTGGTCATCTAAAAATGTCCCATTCCATATCATTCCTTCTTCATATAATCCAACTGGTCCTATATTATTTGTAGCAATTGATGTTGATACACCACCCACATTTGAGACACATTCTAAAGTTGTTGTATATATTGGTGTGTTTCCCCAATAATTATTAACAACAAATATTAAGGTACCATTTGATTGCGCGTAAGTTGCACATGATGAAGGTATTGTAAAATATTGTATTATTTCATTTCCCCATTTTACTTTTAATTTGCTTGTTGAAACATTTGCTCTTGCTGGTACACTATAAGCAATAATTGCTTCTGCATATAAAGATAAAACTGGTCCACCACCTTCACAAACTGTTACTCCTAAAGTGCTCCAATTACCATCAATTAATGCATCACTTATTGTACAATTTCGACCTGAAGATGTACTAACAGGAAAAGACGTATAACCAGTATCTAATCCTCCGCATGTTGTAGAAACATTAACACTTTCTTGATAGCATGTAATATCAGTACATATACTTTCATTAGACATAATACCTTCATCTAATGGCGTAATATCTACACAAAAATTATTCACACTTGAATTATCATATATATTAATTGAAGTTAAATTAATTACACCACCAATATAAAATTCATATGTTTCATTATATACATTACTTCCACCAATAGATTCAAAATTAAATTCTGTGATTCCATTTATGTCATATATTTTTACATCATATGTATATTCATCAATTTGATAAAATTCATATGTTCGTGTATTATCATTAAAATCTCCTTCAAATAAATCAATCCAATTACCTTGTTTTGTTTTATCGTTCCATGCAACAAAATGTCCATCATATGAACTATCAACTTGTGGAAATAAAACAACATTAGAAACAATTCTTATACTTCTTTCATTTTGAGAATCTTTATACTGAATTCCAAATTTGTACCTGTCATTTTCTTTTTTTGTACTTATTTTTTTAATATTATTTTTATCATCTAAAGGTATAACTTGAATTAAAATATTTTCTTCTGTTTTAAATTCCAAAACTTCAACTTCTAATATTTGTGTTACAGTTTTATCATATTCTTTTACAATTATTTCTTTAACTGGTTCTTTTACAATTATTTCTTTAACTGGTTCTTTTACAATTATTTCTTTAACTGGTTCTTTTACAATTATTTCTTTAA
>Ga0307928_10002619_pt1 | contig 13823 bp, 18 predicted proteins | sample AceLakmetagen232_FD_201815 | JGI IMG/M metagenome (GOLD analysis project Ga0307928, IMG submission 201815) | Saline water microbial communities from Ace Lake, Antarctica - #232 | ecosystem: Environmental > Aquatic > Non-marine Saline and Alkaline > Saline | place: Antarctica: Ace Lake... | reverse complement strand
CAAACTGATAAAAGGCTGAATTATTGGAAAAAGCGGACGGCGAAGTTCGACCGCATTGCCTGCGAGGCCCGTATCGGCCTGGGCAAAATCCAGATGATACTTGATACGCGGGGCGATGAGATCACCGGGTTGGCACGTGATGAGATGACAGAGGTGTTGGGGCGGTTATTACCACCCACTCCCGGACAGTACGCCGAGGCGGCAAAGGCTAAGCGGCTTGTTTCAATGGCGCAGGGTAGTGCCGGTCTGGAGGGCCAGGGGGTGAAGCCTGATGTGATTGATCGGGCGATAGATACGATTTCAGGAGAGTTTCAAGCGATATATCATGAAGGATAATTATACAAATTGGCAGTTCCACCCACGGCAGACGGAGTGTATAGACTCATTGGAGGATTACACATGTCAAGAGGTGATGTTTGGTGGCGCCAAGGGGGGTGGCAAGTCCGTATGTGCCTGTAGATGGGCGTATCTCTATTGTCGGTGGATAATTGATATGTTTGATCTTCAACCGACAAAATACCCGGTTCCGGTAGGGTTCCTCGGCCGTAAGCAGAGTGTTGATTTCAGTGATACCACGCTCGAAACCTGGAAGGCGTTTGTCCCTGATCGTAACTACCAGATCAGGGCGCAGAGCAAGGAAATTATTATCGATGGTCGGGTTAAGTTGTGTTATGGCGGATTCGACAGGTCTGAAGATGTTAATAAATTTAACAGCGCCGAATATGCATTTTACTTCATCGATCAGGCGGAGGAGATTACCCGGGATGATATAGCATTATTGAGGGGGTCTTTGCGTCGGTCGTTACCATATACGGATAAGGCTGGGGCATACTATAACGATTTACTGGCAACTGGTATGATACCCGATGAGTTCGTGGCTGAGATCAAGAAGAAGCTTACCGACCGCTTACCGCTTCCAATACCAACTAAGGGGCTGTTGACCGCTAATCCTGCCCAATGCTGGCTAAAAGATGAGTTTATAACATTCCCTAACCAAACGGGCAAAAAGCGGTTCATTCAATCACTTCCCAGCGATAATCCATTTCTACCGCCTGGCTACATCGCCAAGCTCGCTGATGCTTTCAGGCATCGCCCAGAGCTGTTACAGGCCTATCTATACGGCTCGTGGGACGCTCTGGAGGGTGCCGACCAGGTAATTCAGGACAAATGGATTCAGGACGCATATGCCCGGTCTCTGATAGGCGGTAAGGTTAAACACATATTAAGCTGCGATCCTGCCCGGTTCGGTGATGATGAGACGGTAATATATCGGCTTCGCAATACGGATATTATCGGCGACAAGATTTACGGTCAAAAGGATTTACATTTCACAGCTAACCTAATTCATAAGATGGCGATTGAGGACTTCTCCTGGACTATGGAGAACGGGGATGTGGAGAGGTTGGGACCTGCTCAGGCGGTGGTGGTTGATGAATGTGGCGTTGGCGGCGGTTTAGTGGATCAGCTTAACGCTATGGCGGATGGTAAATATCAGGTAATTGGCTTCAACGGTGCGAAAAAGAGCAGGCAGCCGGAGGAGTATTATAACCAGCGGGCGGAGATGTGGAACGAAGTTGCCCAGATGTTCTCCGATGGTGATATTGATTTATCTTACGAGGATCAGACCTTGCGCAGTCAACTGTGCACCCCCAAATATGAGTTCAAGCGGGGCACACTACTGATCGAGGGCAAAGAGGACATCAAGAAGCGATTAAGTGGTAATAGTCCTGACCGGGCCGATTGTTATATTCAGGGTGTGGGTCATTTATCCTGGATTGATTCTTTGGATACTAAACGCAAGAAACGTCGGTTGAGGTCTGGTTCCAATCTCGACGAATATCGGCGACTGCCGGCATCAACTGCTATGTCATCTTAATGGAGCGAATAAAAGTTTATGAGCTTTGAAAACATGAGTTTAAGAGAACAGTTAGAAGCATTAGCAACCGCCCGTAGTCGTGTATTAAAAGCACAGTTAATCGAAAGCATACTTACTAAATATGGGATAATTGAAACCGAATGGGAATGTGACTTTAACGAGATAGCCGATTCGATTGGTACATGTATTCGTTAAGGAGTTTTATATTATGGACATCGTAAAAGCAAAACAACAGTTAGATGAGTTAGAGGCCAGGATTCTCAAAAAGGACGGCACGTACCGAAAGAACGCTTTGGATTCGGACATTAAAATGCATCAGGAGCTTACCTCTATGATGGATATTCGTTCCGATGAGTTGGATCAGGCAACACTAACGCCCAAGCCGAAGATAGTCCCGGCGGTAGGCAGCGCCACGGCTAAGGCTATGAAGGACCCTAACTTCGCCTGGGACGTGAGGTAAATATGGTAACAGAGACGAAACAGAAACCGGAGATTAAGTCAACGTACAAGGTGGTTGTTGTCCAGGCGGCTGATATACCGTTTATTTTGGATGATACCGACCCCACCAAACCACGGGCTTTTATCTTTACTTTATATGCCTGGCGATGGACACAGGATTGGTTTGATACGGGTCATCATAAGCAGGACGGTATATTGAATTTGGCCCAGTATTTTGCTGAGGCTTTGAAGTCTCCGGTTTTTCTTGCTGACAAGCAACATAATCTTATGAAGTGTATATCCGATATTATCGGGATGCACCCGGACGCCCAGATTATCAGGGTGGTATGATGATAAAAGAATATCGAATGAAAGATAATAAAAGCACGAGAGTGCCAGCGTTACAGTTTCAAAGGAACAACTGGGGAGAAATGCGCGGCTTTGTAGATGCCGGGGAGTTAAAAGATGGCAGACCCCAAAAGATACTGTTAGAGGATGGTAAAATCGGTTTGCTTGTTCCGGCATGGGACGAAATGCGAGATGAAAACGAAATATTTTGCGCTCACGAAAACGACTGGATTGTCAAACTTACCTATCAACATTTCCTTATTTTTAAGCCAGAGATATTCGAGGCGGAATACGAACTAATAGAAGATTAAGATTATGAGCAAAAAAAAGTCGAACGTAATGATCACGGACGTAATGATTATTAATTTTGTCAGAGAAACAATGAATAAACTAGCTGACATAAATAGGCGTCTTGAGCATATGAACGAACGGCTCATAGATGTAGAGAATAAGAATTCAGAAAAAGAGGTTGTACTACCTCGTAAAGAACGTGAGGAAATAGCATTCACAATGGCTCTTAAAAAGTGGCAAGAACAACATATTGCAACACATTCATTAGCTGTTTATGAAGATGAATTTATCCGCGGTTGGAAATTTATGAAGATATTTCGACAGGGTTTTCGCGCGGGTCGTAGTTGGAAACAGGATGAAGAGGATGTACGATAATGGCCAAAATGACTGACACTGAAATATTAAAGAAGGTCCAGGGCTTCTATAAGCAAACCAACAGGGACAAAGATAAATGGCAAAAGCGGGGTCGTGAGGGGTTTGCCTTTTATAAGGGTGGTGAGCATCAATGGAAACAAGAGGATTTAGCAGTCTTAGAGTCGGAGAACCGACCGGCGATAACCATAAATAAGATATTTCCGAAGATAAACCTTTTAACCGGTGCCCAGCGTAACAACAGGCAGGATTATCACGTATATCCCCGCAAAGGTGGGAATAGAAAACTAGCGGAACTTTTAACCGGCCTGATGAAGCACACAATGGACGATAACGACGCATTGTATGAAGCGTCGGATATGTTTTTTAATGGGATATGTAGTGCTAAGGGTTGGCTTTTCGTAGAGATAGATTACAGTAACGATCCGCTTGACGGCGATTTAACTATCACTAATCTTTCCCCGTTTAATGTAAAAGAAGACTCGCTCGCCGATGGTTACGATCTGAACAGAAACGGCAAATATATATTCCGGGTTTGGTATTGGACTAAAGATGAGATTATTCTGAACTTCCCGGAAAGTGAGACGGACCTAGTTTCTTTCGGCCTTGATACGGCTGCGGACGATAGTGCCGTTACAACCGAGGAAACAGACGATTATCGAGATGAGGACCAGTCGGACGGCTTACAGGATTCGATGGATACGGCGGGTGACGAGCAGGGCGAAAAGAAATATCGTATTAAAGAATGTTGGTGGCGCAGTTGGGAAAAAAGGCAACTTATTGTTAATGTGGAGACTCTTGAGGTTAAAGTTGTCGATGAAACCAAAACCAAATTGGCTGACTTATTGGCGGCTGATCCTGAAAAATATAAACCTGTCGAGCGGATTGTTCCAATCTTGCATAAGACCACCTATGTAAATAATATAAGGCTTGAGCATGTGGACGATCCGCTCGAAGGTATTACCAGTTTTCCCTTTGTCCGGTTTGTGGCTTATTATGTCGATGGTTATGAGATGGGGGTAGTCGAAAACCTCATGGGTCCACAGATGGAGCATAATAAGAGGCGCAGCCAGGCCCTTCATCACCTTAACCAGTCAAGTAATTCAGGCTGGCAGGGTGACTGGGACGCTCTTACTCCTGGCGATTGGGAGGATTTGAAACAGTTTGGCTCCAAGCCGGGCATCCAGATAAAACAGAAGCCAGGCACTATGTTAAAAAGGATCGAGCCAGTCAATATATCGCCAGGTCATCTAACCTTAGATCAACTCTCCGCCGAGGATATGAACGATATTTCCGGTGTCAATACCGAGTTGCAGGGTCAAACGCCGAATAAGGCGATGTCCGGTAAGGCGATTATGCTCCAGCAGAATCAGGGTATGACTGTCAGCCAGGTGCTATTTGATAATTATAACCGGTCATTACAGATATTGGGTAATTTACTACTCGATTTCATACGCAAGAAAAATGTTTACTCGTCAAGTGAGATCACTGCGATAATCGACGAAGATACGTTGGTGGACGCTAAAACTCAACAGCCTTTAGACCTGGATTCGTTAGGTGATATTCGGATAGGCAAATACGGGGTTAAGGTAGATATGAGTATTCACGCTCCGACTATTCGTATAGCTAACTATCTAACGCTCATGGAGATGGTCCGAGAGGGTATTCCTATCGGTGCTAAGTTCCTGCTGGAAGCCTCGGATAGTCCTAATAAGGAAGCGATTGTTGCCGATCTTGAACAAAAAGAACAGATGGCCCAGCAAATGGCACAACAGGAAATGATGATGAAGGGATCGACTGGCAAAAAGTAATTAGCAGGCGTTAAGGGCGGATGGCAGCGGAGGCATACGCCGCTAATTGGATAGGACCGTATTATGAAAGATAAAACTAAAAAGGCTTTGGCCGAAGCGATTCGGGTAGTTACCAAGCAACTTGTGGAAGCCCCGGATTTTTACGGTTATATACGTTTGAATTTTATCGATGGCACTATGCCCAATCATAACATTATGAAAACAGTGAGGAATAAAGTTCAACCTGAACAACAGGAGAATAAAGATGAGTGAGCGAGGTTCATTTTGTACGGAATATGTATATTGTTCTAAGTGTTTTGAGGTGTTAAAAAAGCATTTACTGAAAAGAAATAAATCTTTATGCTCAACGGTTATTCCCACATGGGAAACGGATAATTCGGCAAATCCCCTGCCGATTATCGCTGGGAAAATAGGCGGCATGTATGGCGGGGAAGAAATTGTAAATTTCCGCGCACTTGACAAAGATAAGATCGAAGCCGAAATATGTCATCCTGTAAGAGTGGTTGTTATGGCGGATTCCGGCACAACTGCGATATTCCAGTTACAACCAAAGGAGAATAAATAAAATAGCAGCAATATAACCGAATAATTTAGGGACAACCTGAACAACAGGAGCCTTATTTAGACCCTTACGGTCTATTTAAGGCTTTTTTTTATGTATCCCCCGCAACCGTGACGGGTAAATCATGGGACAACCATCCTGCCTGGTAAAAGGCGGGGATCGGGCAACTTGGCCCGTTAAAAAACAAGGAGACGTGTAATTATGGCAAAAGAAAACGAAAACCCAGTAGGTGAGAAACAGGTGGAAGAAGGGCAAACGCAAACTGCTACGATACCTTCCGATGCAGACGTATCCCATACGAAGGCGTTTCAGGGCTTATTAGCCGATAAGCAGACCGAGACCGGTCGCCGTCAGGCGCTCGAAGAAGAAAATACTCGACTTCGGGAGCAGGCACTCGAAAAAGAACCATCCCGTAAGAAGGATGAAGAAGTTGTCGAGGACGACGATCTTATGACAGTCGCTCAGTTTAATAAACTTTTGGACGCACGGGAAAAAAGATCGAAAGAAACGGCCCGGAAAGCTAAAGAGGCGGAAGTAAATCAAAAATTCGTCGATTCGGAACAGAAGGCGAAAGATGATTTTACCTCCGAGAAGATGGGTGCCGGACTTGACTTTTCCTCCGTATTGGAGGCGGGTAAGGCTAATCTGACGGACGGGGACCGGTTGAACATTCAATCGGCTCCTAATCCTGCCAAAGAGGCTTATGACGCTTGCATCCGAAGAACTGCCAGTTTGCAAAAGTTACAAAAAACAGCCCAAAACTCCTCCTTTCTCGCTGAACTTAATAACAAGGGCGGCGGCTCCCCTCGCGGCGGCGGTGCAGCAGGTGTCGGTGGCGAAGGAACACAGGACGATTCTTATGAGAGTGTCCTGAATTCCAAGGCCAGCGATTCTGAAATACTGCAAGTGTTGCAGACCCGTAAGGATTAAGTGGCCCGGTCCTTGAGAGAGGATTTCAACAATGGCTGAAACTCAATTTTTAACCACTCATGCTTCGACCGTAACTATATGGTCGGCGTTACTCATGCGTCAGGCGCAAAAACAGACGTTTTTTCAAAAATTCGTCGGTAAAGGCGATGACGCGATGATTCAGACGAAAACGGAACTCGAAAAAGAGAAGGGCGATACGATCAATTACGACCTTCTGGTGGACTTTACCGGTGCAGGTGTTACCGGCGATACGGATATTGAGGGTAACGAAGAAAGACTGCAGTACCATCAGGATTCGGTCGTTATCAATCTTCGTGGTTCCGGTGTTAAGGCGGCGGGCAAAATGTCGCTCCGCAGGACTAAACACTCCATCAGGGCCAACGGTCGTTCAAATCTTGGCAACTGGATGGGCCAGATTATCGATGACGATATGGTACTGGCTTTATCCGGGCTGGTAAATACTACAGGCCAGACGACTGCTATCGAGCCTGATAGTGACCATCTATGGAACGGCGGTCAGGCGGTAGGCGGTACGTTGGACTCAGTTGACACTGAGGCGGAGATTACGACTACTGACGATAACCTGTTCGGGACATTGGTAATTTCTGCGGTTAAGCGGAAGGCAAAGCTGAACAGTCCTAAAGTCAGACCCCTGCGGGTCAACGGTAAGGACCATTACGTGATGTTCATCCATCCGTATCAGTTGAAGGCGCTCCGCGCCGAGACGGCATGGTTGGCCGCTCAGCATTATGCCAATGTTCGAGGCGAAACTAATCCTATCTTCTCAGGTGCCGAGGGTATTTGGGACGGAGTAATTATCCACGAATACGAGAAGATTACTACCCGTCTCGGTGCCAATGGAACCGACGCGTCCGAAGCATGGGATACGACCGCTACCGCGGCTAATATCCTGGCCGACACCGTCGAAGGTGCCCGGGCATTGTTCTGCGGCGCTCAGGCGGGCGTTATCGCTTACGGACAACGGCCCGGCTGGTACGAAAAGGACTTCGATTACGGTCGAGTCCCCGGTATCGCCACGGACATTATCTATGGCATTAAGAAAACACGTTTCGACAGTAAGGATTTCGGCGTTATAGCGGTAAATACCAACTATACGCCCGACTAACCTTCGCGTGAGAATTGTAATATGAATAAGTTTTCAACTGTTTATTTAGGAGTTTAAAAATGGGTTACGGATATAAGAATTATTGGTTTACGGTACACGATACAAACGGTGACGCTATTGGGTCCGGGTTGAAGGTTACTATTTTGGAAGCGGGCGTGGCGATTGCCACGGTTTATTCGGATGATCTTGCTTCCAGCCTTACTAATCCGATCACCTCGACGGTATTCGAGGCAAATGATGGGTTAGTGAAATGGTATTCGCCTTCGACCAGTTTCGATATTGAGATCGTTGACGAGGCCGGTGGCCACATGAAGGTTCTGGCCTATACCGGTGCCTATCATACCATCGTTTTCGATCCCTCTCGCAGGGATTGCCAGTTAGTAAGCGCTAACATTTTGGCAGGCGCAGAGCTGGTGGATTCGGCCGGCGTTGATGTAGATTATCCGCACAGTGCGACAATTTCCGGCGAGGAACTCAAAGCTGGTGATGTTGTCCATATCAGAGGTACGGTTCTTGCAGCCGATTTCCACGCCGAGGAAGAATTGGAGATAATCGTTTTGTTTGGTACTGAGGCGATTCTCAATACCGGCGATGTGGTTATCGTCGGTGACGAAGATACTATAAAATTCGACCTGTATTGTACAGTCACCGTTGCCGGCGCTTCCGGTTTTATCAAAACCGAAGGTGTGTGGTGGACTGACCTCGGTGGCACTACAGTGGCCCATCTGATTGATCTACCGGCGGCAACCGCTGTGACAGCAGCGGGAGTGACTGAGGATATGTCCGGTGATGTTATAATTAAAGTTACCGGTGACTACAAAGACGCCCACCCGGACCAGGAATCGTATTTGTCCGATCTGAAGGTGTTCATTTACCATAACGGCGGAATCTAAGACAAGGTTTTATTACCATGACGGAAAACATTCATCACGATAAGGTGCTGCTGGTGGGGAGCGGGCATACTGCTCCCCTGGCAGCCGATTGGGACCTGGACGGATGGTTTGTCTGTGTCATGCACAACGCATGGAAAGCTATTCCCGACAAATGGCAGCTATTATTACATGCCGAAGATTTCCCGGACGAAAGAAAACCGGATAATTGGCGCAATGATTCCAGGTTGATAGACGTTTCGCAATATCGGCGTGAGAGTTTTGCTACCGAGAAACACGGCGGTTTCTGGCGAAACCATTTCGGGTTTGGCAAAACTATGTTTTTCACCTGTATTGTTTGGATTCTTGATAACCTGGACCCCAAAGCAATAGGTTGTATTGGCTGTGATATGCACTATCCCGGCACACCCGATTCGGATAAGTATGACAAAGCCGTATTATATGAAGCGGACGATAATAGTTTTTGCGGCGCGGCTACTCCAGACCCGTTGAAATATCATCGTGAAACGCTACATACCTGGCTGGGATTTGTTGACGGCTTTTGCTGTAGGGCCGGGATTACTATGATAAACTTTTCCCCATACAAAAGCCCGACACTGTTACCTTTTTCGCATGGTTTATTCCCCAATGATAAGCCCATAGAAAGGCATAGGGAACACAGGACAGATGCCGATTTTGTATTATCAACCGAGGGGTAATGATGGTGATCTTGAAACCGGACAACTCAGTGGATTATAAGGCAACTTACGAATATACCCACCGGAACCGTAAGTCCTACATGGATAGTAACCAGGGACAAATATACCACGGGATATGGCAAAATCATGTGAAATTAAAATCGCCTATTCTGGAAGTTGGCTGCGGAAACGGTAAACTGTGCAAACAGTTGGCGGCTATGGACTTTCAGGTAACGGGTGTGGACGTGGCCGATGGCGGTTATGACCGCCAAGGGTATGCCTTTCAAATATTAAATATAGCCCAACCGGACGAATGGCCGTTTATGGACAAACAGTTTGCCTTTGGGATGGCTTTCGATGTATTTGAACATATTCAGGAACGTGAAATAGACCATGTTATAACTGAATTTATGCGAGTTACCAGAAGTCAGGTATTGTCGATTCCGAATTGCAGAGGGGGCCGTGGATTACATCGGATAATAAAACCACTGGATTGGTGGCTCGATAAACTTGTCTATTTGAGCGACGATCGATGGAAGATGGTTGCCGAGGTTGACAAGAATGTATCGAAATCATCAGCAAAGAACAAGAAGGTGGGTATATATGTCAGGCATGAATAAGAACAAATTAACATTAACACAAAGTCCAGAAGTGTAAGAGTTTGCTTATCTCTCTGGGCTGAAGGAGCTTTATTATGTACGGATTAAGAAATTTTTGGATTCAAGTAGTTGACGAGATCGACGAGCCGATTACTACCGGACTGAGCGTTTCCATTTCGGCACCCAACATTTACGCCGACGAATACCAAACGGCTATGACCAATCCGGTTACCGGTACGATTGCTAACGGCGTCGTTAGTTTCTGGACGGCGGCTAGCTCGGTCGATGTTATTGTTTCAACCGCGGACGGTGGTATATCGGTGAAACGGAATTTAACCGTTCAGGCGGCCGACCATCGTATAGTGCTGCCCGCCCATCAGAATGTTCTGGAAAAGGCGATGCCCCCAGTCGAGTTCTTCGACGATTTTCTCAGTATGGCGGATATTGCAGCGGCCGGAAGCGGTGAACGTTGGGCATTGGCCGCCGATTCCGGTGGAACGGCTACTATCGATGATGCCCGTGATGGCGTTTTGTCACTACTAACCGGTGGCACCAATGAGGATGGTTCCACTTTGAGTAGTCTCGACGAAATATTCCTGGCCGATACGGACAAAAACTTCTTCTTTGAGGCTCGCGTTAAGTTGACCGAGACCGCCACTGATGACGCCAATATTTATGTTGGCTTGTGTGATATTGTGACGGTTGACACGATGCAGGACGCAGGGGCCGGTCCGGCGGCAACGCTGGACGGTATCGGTTTCTATAAGGTCGACGGCAATCTGTATTGGGAATTTGAAACCAGTAACGCGGGTACTCCCACGGCAATCTCCGACATGGTTGCTTATGAGAGTGCCACCTGGTATCGGCTGGGCTTCAAGTACGATTACAACGACGGTGTTACCGCTAAGGTTACGCCATACGTTGACGGCACGGCATATCCGCAGGTCGATCTGACGATTAGCGGTATGCTGGAAATGAACGTCGTCTTAAGCGTTAAAACCGGTGACACTCAAACTGAGACCTTGAAGGTCGATTACGTCCGCGTAGTAGCGGATCGTGACGACTAACCTCAAGATACAGAGGCGGGGCCTCTTATGAGGCTCTGCTCTCTGTTTGTATTAAGAGAAGGTTAATAATGGTCAAGAAACTCAACGGCAATATCGGATGGATAATAGTTTTGGGATTGGCAATTATAGGCTGGACGTATTCGCTCGGCTGGCAGTCACAGACGATAAAAGCCAATGAAAAAGCACTCATAAAAAAAGCGGAAAAAGCAGTTGTCGAGGAATGTTTTAGAAGCGTTGACCAAAAACTGGATATGATAATCGAACAGATCAACAGAATGAACAAATAAAAAGATGAATAAGGAGTCTCAAAGTTATGGCGACTAGAAAAGATTTTCAGATGGCCTTAGATGTGGTCAAAGCGGCGAATATCGTTAATGATCTGCTGGACTGCGCATCTTATCAATTACAAGGAATAGACCCTGCTGATGGCGGTACGTTTATGATAAAAACCGAAACGCAGCCAAGGGAAACGACAGCGGCGGACCTGAAAGATATTGTAACGAAAACTAAAACCATGATTGATATGTATAAAAACAACATGGCTAAACTCGATCCCGTTAAACTCAAAGCCGCGTTGGGAACCTTTGGAATTGACGATGTGGAGTTTAGTCAAGAGTTCGATAGTATGGTAGCGGTTGGCAATCAGATAGTTACTACAGCAACCGCCGCCAAAGACCTGACTGCACTTGCAACGGTAGGTAAATACATCGATAGTAATGTTCCTAAACTTGGACTTTTACGTAGGAGTTGGGCGTTATAATGGCTATTGATGTAGGCCCAGCAGCGATAGATCGGCCGGCGACAGGTAATGGTATTTGCACCCTAATAAGTGTTGATAATCCTGCCAACGCTACCGGCACGATTGATCATATCGATATATATGGTGCCTACATTGATATAGTTGGCGGCTATGTTGGTAGTTATGTCGATGAGGGTAGTTTGGTCTTTAGTACACACGGTACTACGGGCAAAGTTCTGCCTATCGTTTATAATCTCAACGAGTATGATGCGCCAGGTGATTTTACAGCGTTTGCTATTACATCGGGGGATTATTTAGGTTTTTACCAGTATGCGAATTCTACTATTGACCGGACTGTAAACACGGGAGGTGGATGCTGGTATAAGGGCGGGTATCATTGCCCCTGTACGAGCCAAACCTTTGAATTTTATGATATTACTTATTCGGTGTATGCTACAGGCGTTGAGACGGGTGCTGGTAATGCCCCGACAAGTGTATTTTATGGTCCGTTAGTAGGACCGTTCGGAGGACCGATATAATGGGAGTTCCTTATTACGGAGATTTCGCGAAAGACGATACGGTTATCATCCCGTTCAATACGTTCACGTCAAACGATCCTAGTGCTTCCGCTACGATTACCGAGCTTGCCGATACGGATGTTTGGATTTACAAGGATGGCAGTGATGCTCAGTATGCAGCCGACGCCTGTGTAAATCTAAGTTTGAATTTCGATAGTATTACCGGAAGTCATTTGTGCGTAATTGACACAAGCGAAAATGAGTTTTTTGCCACTGGCTCGGAGTATGTAGTTCGCATAGTGGGGACGGTTGTGGATGGAGGAACCGTCGAGGCGTGGATAGGTGCGTTTAGCATCGAAAGGGCGGGCGGGTCGCTGGCTTTATTAAAACTAATTCAGGTGGCGGTTATTACCAATGCCGCTGGTGCGGATGTTGCCACAGACATAAAGGCGATTAAAGCTGAAACAGTATTGATAGTAGCAGACACCGATGTAATTGATGATGGTACCAGTGGTCTGGTTAAGATAGCGAGCGATGTGGCCGCCATACTTGTAGATACCAATACGACGATACCGGGGACAATAACCACGGCACAAACCGACCTGGATACTATTACGGGAACGGGTGGGGTGAAAATCGGCACTGACGTTATGGACCGGTCGGCGACTTTGGATGTCAATACAAAAACCATGACCAATATCGACTTCGGTGCCACAATGCTAGCCAGTCTAGATACTGCCTGCGATACCGTAACGGTTACGAGTATGGCAGCGGACGTATTGACTGCAAGTGCCCTGAAAGCTGATGCGGTCACAGAGATACAAAGCGGTTTGGCAACTGGATACGTCGTGGGTCTAAACAATACAGCTCTTGCAACGGCACAGGCCGATCTCAATACGATTACCGGGACGGGCGGAGTATTGATCGGTACCGATGTCATGGACCGGTCAGCGACTTTGGACGTTAATACGAAGACCATGACCAATATTGATTTTGGTACCACAATGAAAGCCAGTATTGTAACCGCATGTGACACTTCGTGTGACACCGTTACAGTAACTTCAATGTCTGATATTGATTTCAGTGCCACAATGAAAACTAGTTTAAATACCGCGTGCGATACCGTGACTGTATCGGCAATGTCTAATATAGACTTCGGTACCACGATGAAAGCTAGTATTGTAACCGCTTGTGATACTTCATGCGACACTGTGACAGTTACATCTATGGCAGCGGACGTATTGACGGCAAGTGCTGTGAAAGCCGATGCGGTCACAGAGATACAAAGCGGTTTGGCAACCGAAGCTAAACAGGATATTATTGATACCAACGTCGATCAGATCGAAACGGTGGTCATTACCAACGCTACGGGTACGGATATTGCCGCGGACATTATAGCGCTTAAGGCCGAGACCGCTGCCCTTATTGTAGATATTGTCGATATTAAAGGGACCAGTTTCGTCAAGGATACACATTCGCTCATTGACATTCTGACCGGGATTAACGCCATAGGTTCACTGGGCAGCGGTGCTATTAACGTTAATCACGATACGGGCGGGGCGGCTAACCTGACTTATAA
>Ga0307928_10002618_pt1 | contig 13829 bp, 24 predicted proteins | sample AceLakmetagen232_FD_201815 | JGI IMG/M metagenome (GOLD analysis project Ga0307928, IMG submission 201815) | Saline water microbial communities from Ace Lake, Antarctica - #232 | ecosystem: Environmental > Aquatic > Non-marine Saline and Alkaline > Saline | place: Antarctica: Ace Lake... | reverse complement strand
TTTATCTATTAAATAACGAGTAGGAAATTTAACATCAGATTCCCAAGAACCCATACCAGCCTGTTTACGAATATCAGAAGGCTTAGAAACAAATAATTTTTTTAAAGGTTTGCCATTATAAGAAACACAAGTTCCATCTGGATTTTCGGAATAGTAGTAAGGGTAGAAGTTAGAATCCTCTCTCACCTCTAACTCACCATTATCATGACGGATAAAAAGATAGATTTTTCTACCTATATTTGCTATGTTTACAAGTTTCATATTTTACCTATTAGTCTTTTTTAAATAATCAGCCAAATCTTGTTTATCGAACCTATAACCCTTTACAAGAAATGTATTTTTCTTTTCGTCTTTGTAATTGTCATCGGCAACGATGATACATTTAAGTTCTGCATCATCTAGGTTTCTTAATTTTGCTTTACTACCATCAAGTTTAAAAATGTGCGATTTGGAAGCTTGATAAACCCAATATTCCACAACATTTTTGTAAGAATGTATCTTTACAAATCCATCTTTTAAATCCGCTTTTATTAAAATATAATCTTTTGAATATCTAATTCCCATTACATCCTCCTTATTTAATACAATCTTTTAATATTCCAAAATATTCTATATAAATTTCTCTATTCCCATTGCTTTGCATATGACAACTACGACATAATGTAATCAAATTCTTGGGGTTTAAATTATTTTTATCGTAATCAATGTGATGAACATCTAATTTTCTGCCATTTTCTAGCTTACCACATATTTGACATTGGTGATTGTCTCGCTCCCTAATAGATTCTTTTAGGATTTTATTAAATTTGCATGGATATTTTCTAATTAATCCTTCTATATAAGCAGGGCTTAATTTTCCTGTTTTACCATAATTCCAATTGTTTTTACCTTTGGAATCTCCTTTTTTGCGTTTAGTCTTGCTAATTTTATTTTTCACTTTTTGGGAACGAGGGATACCATACATTGAATTATTTATACCTGTTATAGAATATCTCTTTCCTCTCATTTTATTTTTGACTATAGTATTATCCATTGCTTTTTTAGTCAATATACCGCCTTTTATTTTTTGTTCTTTTGTCCATTTATGCCCATAATTGCCATTATTTTTACCTTTTCGATTGATTAATTTATTAACTCTTGTTTTAATATTATTAATTTTTAAATATTTAAAAATAGAAAAAGAAGAACATCCTATTTCATCCGCTATTTGATTCATAGATTTCTTATTAATTATATATTCTTTAATTAAAAACCACTTAGTAATGTTAAGCGTATTCATGATTATTGTTCTTTTTGAATATCTTTAGTATATAAATGTGACCTACAAGTTTGAATCATATTCATAATATGTTTTAATTTTCCTTCTAATATTATATTTACTTTGTATAAATCTGCTACTTCTCCTCTTATTAATGAACTCAAAACACTATTAAGCAAAGTTGATGTTATTTTTGTTTTCTCGCCATTCACAGTAAATTCGCCTTTATATTTGTAGGATTCTAAAACCACTTGCTGTTTTCGAATTACAATATAGCTTTCTAACTCAGCTAACAATACAATATAACTATTATTTATTTCCCCACTAACATAAGTTAGTTTATCTTGCATTTCTAAATAAAAGCCAACTTCAAATCTATTTTTACAATTTTTAATTTGTTGACTTATTACTTCAATTTCATCAAAAAAACCATGCTCCGTTAAATTAGAAAATTCCTCATTTGCTTTTTTGTTAAGTTCTATATTGTTCATTTGTATTCTGTTCCTCCCTTTCTTAATAGATATTTTTCACTTACACTTTTTAATATTTTTCTTCCAATTCTAATATCGTTTTCTTCTTTCACAGGTTTAATTACACAACCTTCTCTGACTTGAGTAGCACATATTTTAGATGCTCCGTCTGTATAAGTAAGTACTAGGTCTTTTTTAAATTCTTCTATAGTTAAAATAGGTACCGTAGGTAATTGTCTATAAAGACAAAATTCTACTACTTCTTCCCAATTTAAATAATTTCCTTTGTATTTTACATCAAATACAACCATATCAATATCTTCTTTTCCATATTCTAAATCCTGAATCCCTTTGCCATAAATTTCTCCATATACAATGTAATCTTCAGGGATAATTTCAGCTAAGTTATATTTCTTAGCAATTCTCCCATATACATTTTCTCCATAAAATGTTTTCTTCTTATTTGAAGATAGTAATTGAACATTATGACTCCCATATACAAATTCATATTTACCGAATAAGAAAGCTTTTATTTTACCCCATAAATGGTCTTGGTATCTAAGAAGTTCTCCAGCCCTAAAATTAGTACCATGAATTTTTTCAGTTATTACAACCAATTCACCCTCTTTAAAAACTTCTTTATAATTTTTAATGTTATCTATATCTGTATATTTATCGAATAAAGGATTTCTTTTTTTCTTAGTAGGTCGTTTACTTTGAAATCGCTGAAATGTAGGAATAGGAACTTCATATTTAGTTATACCTAACTTCTTAGCTACATCCATTCCTGTATTATATCCTGGATGAAAACCTTTAGTTCCTATTACTGCTCCAGGCAAGCAATCCATACTTAAAATAAGACCTTGAGAAATATATTTTCTTAATTTAATAGTGCCAACTCTACCATTCTTTTTTAGGAATTCTAAACTATATTTTTCAATTATATCATTAGGAATTACACTGTCAGGTGGGCAATATACAACCAAATCTCCGACTTTGTATTGGTCTAAACTTACAATACAGTTCCATCCTTTAACTGTGACAATAGATAGTCTATCGGCATTTGGGTGTTTTGCAATGTTTTCAATTTTACACACTTCTACTATTAATTTACTCATTACTTATTCCTCCAAATATATCTTTAAGAAAATCTGGCAATTCTGGTTGTTTCTTTTTGCAATCAGCACAAACACCATTCTTTAAAGGTCTATTTTCTTTACAATATCTGCACATCCCAATAGTATAAATATCTTTATCCATTGTGCTCCTTTTCTTTAAAGCATGTAGGGCTACATCCTAACCATACTTCAAAATCAACTGCTTTCTTATCTTTGGTATTTAGTTTGTGTTTCTTAATATGTTTATCTATAATTGCTCTAAGTTCTTTATCATCTAAATAGTATTTACTAAACCAATTGGGTTTCTTAGTCTCTCCTGACTTAATTAGTTTCTTAAAATCTGCTGAAGGTTGTGCTTTTTTATACGCCTCTATGTATATATCCATACAAATCTTTAATAACTGTTTATTGGTTTTCATTTTTCCTCCTTTAAATTTTCTAAATAATTTTCGTACATTTGGGCTTCTTTTTCAGTTATCCTAAATAAATGTGCATTATTTTTATGACCATTAAAACATAAACCAACTCCATTAAAAGGACTATGGATAAATAAAGGAAAGTTCTCTCTATTGTGTTTAATGTCATGTAACTTGTGATGGACACTATGGATTGGTTCTAAGCATCCTTCTTCAGCACAATAATAATTTTGTGCTTCACAAATCATTTCTTTTACTTTATCTGAGAAACCTTGTTCTATTTTCATACTATATCCAATCTTCTTTAACATTTATGCTTATTTTATAATGAACCGATGCACCGCCTTCAATTCCTTCAAAACTATCTTTATTTTGTATTTTACAAATATCATAAAGATGTTGAAATAAATCTTGAATTCTTTTCAAACTCTTTTTATCAGTAAGTTCTAATTCGTATTTCATTTATTCCCCTTATTTATCCCCAATAAATTAAACACCTGTTCTTCTATTTTCTTTAAAACTTCAGGATTCTCTTTCAAATATTGCCTAGTACCTTCCTGTCCTTGTGCCAAATTTTCTTCATTAAAAGAAAACCAAGACCCCGCTTTACCTATTATACCATGTTTTATAGCCAAATCTATAATTTCACCTACATAAGATATCCCTTCATCACCATAAATAAAAAATTCAGCTATTTTAAAAGGAGAAGCTACTTTATTTTTCTTTATCGTTGCCTTTACTTTAGTACCTATAGCATCTTCACCTTTCTTTAATATTTCTCTTCTTCTTAAATCAATTCTTACCGATGAATAAAATTTTAAAGCACGCCCACCTGGTGTAGTTTCTGGTGAACCAAATCTTACTCCAATTTTTTCCCTTATTTGATTAATAAACACCACACATGTATTGGATGTGTTTATAACTGAAGTTAGTTTACGCATAGCTTTACTCATTAAACGTGCCTGTAAGCCTATTTGAGCGTCCTCCATTTCACCTTCTATCTCAGCTTTAGGTGTAAGAGAAGCCACAGAATCTACAATAATTAAACCCACTTCATTTGATTCTATTAAAGTTTGAGCAATAGTTAAAGCTTCTTCACCTGAATTTGGTTGGGAAAATAAAAGGTCTTGTAAATTAACCCCTATCTTTCTAGCCCAATCTCTATCAAAACTATGCTCTGCGTCTATATAAGCAGCCTTTAAGCCCATTTTTTGAGTTTGTTTAGCTAAACTTAGACATAGTGTTGTTTTACCAGAAGATTCAGTGCCATATATTTCAATTACACGACCTCTTGGTACTCCACCCACTCCTATGGCTAAATCTAAACTTAAAGAACCAGTAGGAATAGCATTAACTTCTACTTTAAAATCACTATCTAATTGTATAATAGCACCTTTACCAAATTGTTTTTCTATTTTAGATAAAGCCATATCTAAGGCACTTTTTTTCTTTTTAATTTCTGGTTTTTCTTTTTTCTTCTTAGCCATTTTACTCCTTTATTACTAAGCCTGCAAGAGCCAATACAACAGCATCTCCTAAATTATCATCTGTAATTTTTATCTGCAATGCGTTGTTTATATATGCCATGATTTCCTTTTTTAATTTAGTTCCTTTTATTTCCTTACTACTTTTTTTAAAATTAATTAAATTCCTGGCTTGTGTTGGTAATACTAATTTAGATTTTGTAGCAATACCTCTAAGTTTCTCATAAATTAATATACTGAATCTAGCTAATGATTTGAGAGTTTTAACATTCGACCCAAAAAAGCAGTCTTCAATAATATTAATATCCAATTTATATTTTTGCGTAATTTTTCTTTTAAAGTCTTCAATTTGGTCTATAAATAAATCAGCTGCTTTAAGTAAATCAATTTTTTTAGGTACTATAATATTATGTAAAATATCAAGAATAAGATAATCATCAGTTGTTTTAATAACAGCCAAGCCAGTATTATGCATAGAGACATCACAACCTATTACAATAGTATTTCTACATAAATCAACTTCGAGCTCTGCTTCTACCTTCTCAATTTTGATTTTCTTAACATAGTCTTTCATTATTTCTTTTCCTTTTCTAATTTCTTCCTAATCTGCTTCTGTTCTTGTTCATCTAACTCTTCGATTAATTTTACTTCCTTTGTTGTAGCATTATAAACAGAAGGAATCTCTATTGTATGGGCAGAGAATTTACGTTCTCTAGTATCGTCCAACACAAATTTAGTATAAGTACCTTCATTATCTTTTTCATATATATATCTAGATAATAAAGAAGTATCTTGTCCTATTTGGTCACTTGCAAAAAAAGTATTATCTCTTCTTAATTGTACGAAACAAATTAGGAACGAGTCAGTTTTTTCAGCTTTTTGAACCAAATCGTTAAATAATAAATCTGTCCTAGCAAATCCTTCTTTTTTATTAGGTCGCACCCAATCATAAATAGTTACAGAATTAGGTTTTAAAATAAGCCCTTCAGGGTCAGAACATCTTGCCTTCCAAAAATCCCCTTCCTTTAAACCTAAATGCATTGCAATTTTTGCAAATCTTCCACCTTGCTTCTCATTATATACATAATAAGGTTTGATGCCTTGCTTAACTAATCTTTTAATCATATTCATTGCAAGATGTGTTTTTCCATATTTTTTTTGAGAACCTAAAATTATAATATCTCCTTTACAAAAATAAGCATAATCATGAAAATAAGGAACTTTAAACCCAACAGGTGTGCCTTCATTTATTAAAGTATCAGTCCAATCTAAATCCTCTATTAATTTTATGTGCTTTCCTCTTTGAGTAATTTTGTCTTCTTTAAGTAAGTATTGTAATGTTTTATTAAATCTCTTTTTTCCTTCTCCTTTTGAAAAACCATCTAACATTGATAATTCTAAATCAGATTTTGTTATTTCCTTAACTTCTTTAATGTGTTCCAATATTTCATGAGCTAGTTCATGTTCATCAAAAACAATATAATTATCCAATTCTTGTACCATAGAATCTATACTTCTATCATCCATTGGATGCTCTAATAAATGTCTATTCAAAAGTTGCAATACAAATGCAGTTTGTTTAATATTCAAATTTTTCCTTAAAATCCCACCTAATTTTATAAAGGAAGCATTACAACATCCTTCTAAATTATTATTCTTTAATAAAAAATCAGCTGGGTTTATTTTAAAGTTTTCGCTTTGTATATCTTCTTTTATTTTTTCGCTATGAGTTTTGCGAGGTACTGTTATTTTATCTTGTAAAATCTTTTTTAATTCTGTAGGCATCTCTATAATTTTTTGTAAATTAACAAAATATCTTTTATATAGTGAAGTTTTACTAGGACTAATAACGACTTGCCCTCCATCATTTTCCATATCAATTTTATATTCATCTATTCTAGTTTTTGGAAAATCAGAATCGTATTTAAAAAAGAAATGATAACCATTTTTAGTTATTTGAGTTAAAGTAATTGGATTATCTATTGAAAGCCATTTACTTAGTTCCTTTGGTATATCTTTAGTATCTACATCTACTACTGTTATATTGCTAATTTTTCCTGTTTTTACTCCAAGATTTAATTCATTTGAAAGCCACTGACCCCATTCTTCTTTATTTTTGTGAGATTTAGTAGTCCAAGCCTTTTCAATAGGATTTTTACCATAATTTCCAGTACCTTCACATTTAAGGCATTTGGTACCATTTGTTAAAACTCCTTTACTACAATATGGGCATATAACTGCTACAGGTACTAAATCAAACTCTGATTTTTTATAAAAAGCTAACAATTCTTTTTCTTTATTTTCTTCTTTTTTTGTAACTACACCATCAATTTTTAGCAATTCTTTTAAGTACTCAATAATTTCATCATCTGAACCTTCTTTATTTTCTAATTTTTTAACAATATCAATTAAATTAAAACGTTTTTTACAAGATAAACAATTAAGTGTTGTGCTGTTGGGGATTGTATTTGCAGTGCCAGTTTCGCAAAATGGGCAAGTAAACATAATCATCTTACCTACCTTAGTAGGCTTTATACCTTTAAGGGTTAAATATTCTTTAGTTTTTGAAAGTACTAAATTTCGTATCATCTTAATTTTCTCCTTTATTAAATTTTAATAACATATAAAAAAATCTATAAATAGCACAATAAATTTGTTGAATTTTATACCGAACAGGATGTATATTTTGCCAAATCTTTTGTATTTTCTCCCATTCATAAATAGATTTATAAGTTTTGGCTGCTTTTACAGCTGCTGACCTACTTACTTTGCTTTTTGCTTTCGCTCTAATAGCTCTACATTTTTTACACTTACATGTTTTGGCTACTTCTTTTAAAGCTTTTTCAATTTGATTCATTTTGTATTTCCTTGTGTATCTATTTAATAGAATCAACACCAAATGCTATTTTCTGTCCTTTCTTATCCGTATAAATCAAATGGTAAAATTTCTGAACATCTACACCACTATTTTTACATTGCCTGCAACCTTCACCTTTACAAAAATAACAGGTCTTTTCTAAACTTTTATCAATTATAGTAACTTTTGTTTTTTTCATATCTTTACCTTACCTTGTTTTATCAACCATATTAACATTTTAGCTCTTGCGTTGGCTTCGGTGTCTGCCCAAATACTATGAATTATACTATTATCCTCTCCTCTAGCAACAGCAGTATATTCTTTATACCAATGATAGGATAAAACATTGTCTGGCAACAACTCACCTAACTCTGCTACTGTGAAGGCTGAGAGAGCTTTTGATGGGCTATGTGACAAATGATTTGAAAAATTCCATTCTTTAGTAGTAGCATTCTGCCAATAACAAAAAACTCCCTCTTGCTTAACCTTTAACTCTTTAAGTTTCTTAGCGTATTTTAAATCACAACAACCGTTATTTTTTACTTGCATCTGGCTCCTTATAGTTTTTTTCTTATTTGATTTGGTAAAATACTGTTTAATATATATAAAAATATATTTGGTCTTTTAAAATTAATAAGCCCTCTGCATCTGTATGGATAGTATTTATAAATATAGTAAAAATTTACAATCATAAAATATAATGCTAGTAAACTTGTTAAAAGTATATACATATCTTTTATTAATATAGCATACACAATTCTTATAGTATCGTTTAAAATAGCACAATTAATGAACTTGCGTGATTGCCCTCTAGCAGTTCCAGCTTGTTTAATTTTATCAGATGACCATTTATACTTGATGGAATCAAATATTCCAGTTATTACCAATATAATACCAATAATGTTAATTAAATAAGGCATCATTCTAATTCCTTTATCTTAAAGAAGAATTTTTCCATTCAGCTTTCTTATTTTTAGTTCTCCAATTATATATTCCCCAAACATTAACTACCATTAAAAATAAAGATAACATTAACAAACTATCTTTCGCTATTAAAATGGCAAAGTATACATATATTAAATTTGCCAAAGCGTTGGAAATAAAGCCTAGTTTTTTCTTTTTTGCTAATAGTATAGCTCCGAATATAAAAAATAGATTTCCAATCCAGCCTATTGTATTAATATTCATAAGTTAAACTATTTTATCGGCAAGCCCGATTTGCACTGCTTGTTTTGCTGACATTATTTTATCATGATTACATAAATTTTCTACTCTTTCCAAAGTAAATTTAGAATGTTTTTTCTTAATTTGAGCCAAATAAATTTCATACATATTTTGCCTTGTTTTTTTAGAAAAGTCACCCCACGCTTCAAAGGTTTTGGCTTCTCCACCAGTACCTTCATAGCCATCATGTATCATAAACGTACTGTTTTTAAGCAAATATCTGTATCTACATGCTTGGAGTATGATAGTGCCCATCGACATTATCTGACCAATCCCCATTGCTTTTACAGGTGCTTTAATATTTTTAATTATGTCATAAATAGCCATACCCTGATACCAGCAACCGCCTGGAGTATTTATATATAATGTTATCATTTTATGATTTATAGCATCTAAAACTAATAAATTTTTTATGACTTTTTTTGCAGAGGCATAATCTACACCATTTTCTTCTCCATCTATATCTGTTTCGCTACCAAAATAAACAATTCTTTTGGGTATATATGTACCGTAATCGTGAAACCTTGAAAAATCACTTCTATTTATTTTCATTTCTTACCCCCAACATTATTCAAAATTGCAATTATTTCTTCATTGCTATTTACTAAATTAGCATATTTCTGTATATCTTTTTCTCCAATTGTTTTATTTTTTACAACTAAAACATCTTCCCACCAATTAAAGACATCTTTATAATAATCGGCACCAACAAAAATAATAGGTCTTTGTTTAATTTTCTTAGTCTGTAAAAGAGTTAGATGTTCATAAGCTTCATCCATTGTACCCCATCCTCCAGGAAATACTACCGTGGCTCTAGATAAATAAGTTAAAAAGAATTTACGAATAAAAAAATAATTAAATGTCATTGATTTGGTAGTATATTTATTATTGAATTGTTCATGAGGTAATTTGATATTCAAACCAATACTTTTACCTTTGGCATCATAAGCCCCTTTATTTACAGCTTTCATTGTACCCATTCCTCCACCACTTAAAACAGGATAACCTAATTTAGCCAATCTAAAACTTAAATCATAAGCTTGTTTATAATATTTATTTTCAGGTAAAGTTCTAGCACTTCCGAATATTACTACTCCTTTATCATATCGAGTGAATAGTTTAAATCCATCTGAAAATTCTTGTTTAATTCTTTTTAATCTTTTTTTATCAACTTTGTTCATAATATTATTTTGCACTTTTTAATTTATCCCAAGCTGTTTGTACCCATTTATCGCTAAAACCCGACCAAGTCATTTCCCATAAACAATGAGCTATAATTTCTAATTTTTTATATTTTTTATAAGATTTGATTTCAATTTCCATATTAATCCATTCACCCCAAGCAGTGTATTCTATAGCCCATTCTTTTTTATTGTTATCAAGACCATATACATGCACATAATTCCCATCTTCATCTTTAACTTTGGTTAATATTATACTTAAATTTGTTTGTATAGTTGGTTTATTTCTTAATTCTTCCAGTACTTTTTTATATCCTTTCTTACTATTTTTTTGATTAGGATATAGCTTAATTATAGTTTCTATTATTTGGTTATCTGAATATTTATTAATTAAATTTTTAAGCTTCATTTTAATCTCCATATATAGTATAACATATTTATACCCTTCCAGGCAACTTTTTAGCCATTTATTTTCGTTTATAAACCATTCTAAATCAATAGGTTATGAATTTTTGACATTTTCTATTTTTAAATAAGGAATTATTAAAAGACAAAACAGTGTAAATACACCACTGATAATAATTAAATTATTTAGCCCAACATAAGCATACAAAAAACCACCAACTACACCAGATAACATACCAGCAAAATTAAGAATGGAACATAAACCTGCAAATATAAACCCTTCTGCTTCTTTTGGAGTAATTTTAGCTGCAAAATCTAATACTATTAAATGTGTAATCATCCCAAAAGTACCAAATAAAATAGCATAAACCAACGCTACTTGCCAGCTGGGATAGTATAAATAACAAAATGTAAATATAGCCGATAAAAGCGTAGATATAAATAGGAGTTTTTTTAGATTAAACCTTTTACAGATTTTATAGTAAACAATTGCCCCCAATATTCCAAATCCAGCTGAAGTAGTACCTAACAATCCTATAAATATTTTATCGAATTTTAGTATATTCCTCATTTTAAACATTAAAGCAATTGAAAAACTAGGTGAAAACCATAAACAAAATAAAAACAACACTGCTAACCATATTTGCTTGTTTTTTAAACCTGCTTTAATACCTTTATAACATTTCTTATTAATTTTTGTATTATATTTTTTCTCTTTATAATTAAATAACAAAAATAATAATATTCCAAATATAAATATAGCTACAAACAAATTAGCATATCTATAATTTAAATATTTTGCTATCAATCCACCACATAAACCCGTTAGTAATGTTGCTACATTAATAGCACCCCATTGCACCGACTGAAATTTCCCAGTCATACCATATTTTTGACCCTTCTCTACCATAATTCCATCACAACAAACATCATTCATGGCAAAACAAATAGCACATAGAACATTGATTATGATTAAACTTAATATAGTTAAACCAAAAAAGAAAATATATAATCCCATTATTCCAATTAAAATATAATTTAAAATTAAATATGATTTTCTTCTATATCCGACCAGAGGAAATAAATCACTAATCAACCCATATAGGGGCTTAATGCACCAAGGAATAGTAGCAAACGCACTGATATAGGCTATTTTAGCCACAGATAATCCTAATATGTCCTTTAGCCAATAAAAAATACTTTGAGAAGGTAAATGATAAATACCTTGCCCGAAGTAAATCAAAGCGAATAGCATATAATATTTAAAATATTTATTTTTCATACAAACCAAATCCAATATACAAATACTACCTGTAAAATATTTAATACTATAAATCCAATCTTTGTTATCTTATCTATAAAAGGAACAAATTTTTCCTTTAATGGCTTCTCTAATAATAACAACCATATGTAACCCCCATCAAGACCTGGAAATATCATAATATTGGTTAATGCAGAAAGTAAATTCATTATACCTAATATCAAAATAAATATATTAGGTTTAACAATTGAAATTAATGTATAAAAAACTAAAAAATCTTTAGTAAATATAGCTTTTATAAATTCATAATCAATAACTAATCCTATCTTTATCGATTTATAATTAATCCAATAACATAAAAAAGCAATTAATAAATTCGCTGTAACCCCAGCCAATACAACTGCCATCTTTATAGAATATCTTTTGGTCAACCAACCAGTTTTAACTTTGCCTTTTTCTCCTTCAAGTCTACAATAACCCCCAAATGGAATTGCACTTAAACGAAAATCTATACCCCATAACTCCTTGTGTAACAATACTTTACCAAACCCAATACTAAATACCAACACCTTTACTTTACATAACAACGCTACTATCATATGAGCTAACTCATGAAGCAGTACTGTTATAGCAAGACCAACTATAAAATATAATATAAACATATTATTTCTCTTCTTTCTTTTCTAACTTCTTTTGATAATTAGAGAATCTGAAACAAGTTTCGCATTTCTTACCTTTGTTTTCACATTCTCTTAAACATAAAGGGATATTCCAGTTATCTCTGCTTTTATAATTTCTAGTTTTCATTGTTATATTCTGCTTCTGTTATTTGTTCAATTCTATAATATTTTGTTTTTCCATATTCATGTTTGAGTATAAATGCATATTTGTTGCCGATTTTTACTTCGTTCCATATTTTCTCAATATTAGTATCAAAAGAAATATTACACCCACATAAAAACAAACTTAATAATAAAGTGCTAATTATTTTTTTCATACAATCTCCTTATAATAATCCTAAACGATTTAAAAATAATTTAATATCTATAGAATCTATAACCAATCCATGAGCACTATCAACACCAAAACCTGCACTATTAACAGCAAATACTACGCCTATCAATTCTCCATCTTTATTACATACACCCGTACCACTATTTCCAAATAACACAGGCACTTGAATGAGGTCATATATACCATCATAACCTGCAAATACACCCTCTCCATATATGAAGGGTCTACCCAAGTGATGCCCTACCAAATAAAGTTTATCTTGTGGGTAAGCAGTTGAAAATCCTTTCACTACTTGTTTATCTTTTAATTTCCCTTCAACTCTAACCACTGCCAAATCTAACATTGGATGCACTGCTACAATTTCTGTTTCTATTTTTTTATGGTCATTATCAACATATATTGTAGCTCCTTCTCTTCCTTCACCTACAACGTGCTTATTTGTTAAAATATAAGTATAATTTTCATCTACTTTAACAACAGTACCAGTTCCCGCCCATCTTCTCATTCTTTCAGCTATAACTTCTTCTCCTGTAAGGAAAACTGTTATAGATTTTAAATATTTGTAAGAAGGTATAACTTTTTCAGCCTTATACTCTATTATTTTAGTTTTTAAGCTTTCAATAAAAGCACTCTCTTCTTTTACCTTTTCAATTATAGCTCCAAACATATCTTTTGCATATATACCTCCCACAGTTACAACTACTAAAAATGTAATTACAAGTATAACTATCTCTAATTTTTTCAAACTTTTTAATCCTAACATCTAAATATACCTCCTTTGATTACTTTACTACTGCGTTAACAATTCCTTTCTTTTTACAATCCTCACTGTAGAGCCAAAGTTCTTGGTTTCTAGCTTTATCTAAATCGACTTGGGATAATTTTGTATGCTTTGCTAAAAAAGAAAATGTTCTTTTCTGTAATTCTCCTATATGTTCTACAGAAGCCAATACTTTAGAACCATAATCAGCACCTCCACCATAAATATCATGTGCCATCCAAATAGAATTTTCTGTCATAAGTCTAGCTTTTCCAGATATAGAAATTAATCCAGCCATACTACAAGCTCTTCCAACAATAAAGGTAACAACAGGAGCACTAATGGTATTAATAGTATCTATTATAGCAAACCCATCACTAA
>Ga0307928_10002616_pt1 | contig 13836 bp, 23 predicted proteins | sample AceLakmetagen232_FD_201815 | JGI IMG/M metagenome (GOLD analysis project Ga0307928, IMG submission 201815) | Saline water microbial communities from Ace Lake, Antarctica - #232 | ecosystem: Environmental > Aquatic > Non-marine Saline and Alkaline > Saline | place: Antarctica: Ace Lake... | reverse complement strand
CCGACGGTTGAACTCGTGAGCCAGTTGGTGTTGGTTGTCCAGCTTCCGCCGTTGGTTGTCTCAAACAAATAGATCAGCGCATCCACTTCGGATTGTGGTACATCCACCGGCACAACAAATGGATCAGGTGTCCGGTAGACTGCCCAATTGTCCAGGCTATTCCCTGCGTTCGTGCTGTACCCGCCACAGTATTTACCGGTCATTCCGGCAATAGTCGTTGCGCCCACGACTGTTCCGTTGTAGTAGAGCGTGTATGTCGTGTCGCTCTTGACGATGCGCATGGTTGCCCCTGCCACATATGTCTTGGCAACCGTGATTTTGTTCGTGTACACGCCAGCCACAATTTGCCCCAAATAAACATTGGTGCCGTCATAGCGTGCCCTGACTGCATTAAGCGGAACAGGCGACGCATCCCCTGCAATCCACAACCCAACATCACCAGCAGAGCGAGTAATGTCAACACGAGCATCTGTATCAAGATACGGGTATGAACCATTGCCCACTGTCGTGTCACCCGGCGTGATGACCAGCTTGTTACTGGCAATCGCGCCCGATGCGCCGCTCCAGGGATAGCCGCCCACCGGCGTCGAACCCAGCGCACCATCGGCACGGGTGAACGAATCGGAGCAGATCAAGCCGCCAATCTGAGTACCTTTTTGTTTTGTTAATACGGGACTAATACCAATACCAATACCCGGCACTTTAGTAAAACCCCCATAATCCAGTAGCGGTTGTTCCAGTTAATATTCGTGTTGCTCTGATAGCTAATATGCCACCAGCAGCAACATTAGTAAGTGTGCCTGTTTCTCCGCCAGCCGTAATAAGCGCAATATTTCCAGCAACACCTACATAAATTCCGCGTGTTTCATTGCTTAGATCGGTACTGTCATTTGGGGTAATAGCAAACATATGTGACGGCGGCCCCATGTAAGAATCTTCTACTTTTAGTTCATTAAAATCGCTTAAATCAAGGGTAACTTGTTCCCCAGAGTTTTGATCTATAACTACTAGCTTGCTTGTATCTGTCGCCATAATTTCTCCTACTTATAAGGGTTTTTACTCTCTGTTTTTAGAATGTCTTTAGACGAAAGTGTAAAGGTTTCTCCGCATTTACCACAAACTAATGTAAGTTTATTAGCCTCATCTGGGTAAAGAAAATTAACACTACAAATAAGTGTCTTACACTTTGGACATAAAATCCAACTTAGTCTATCTTCAAAGAACTTTGCAGCTCTTTGTTTTATGTCTTGAAATAAAAGTCTTGGGTCTTCTTCTATTGAAGACTTTCTTTTAGATCGAGCTATCCCTAAAGAATCTTGCAACTTGAGAAGGTCTGTTCTCATTGTAGAAAGTCGTTGCTCTTCTCGTTGTGCTTCTGATATAGAGATATCACCTGATCTAATTCCCTGTTCTAATACTGCTTCACTAGAAGTAAGTCGTACTAATACAGTTGCCATTCTTTCCAAAAGAGTTAAATCGTTTCTATTCATATCAGTAGTATCGTAGTCATTACCAAGCCTTTTTAACTCTTCTGCGACCTCTGCTTGGATAATTTCGTCTAATTCAGCCATAAATCCTCCCTAAACACGCAATGTCTTCACATAACAGAAACGGTTTATCACCAAGTTATGTAACTATTTCCCCATCAGTATTCACTATTTTTTCCATAGTGACCTGACTAAAGGATATACAGACATCATTAAATTGCTTATTCCTTGCCTCTATTACCCTAGCATATCTAATAAATTCTCGTACCCATTTTGGCCATAGCTTATATGGAACGTTATAAGCACCATACTCTACAGCACAATGCTTGCAAAGCCAGAATCTACTTCTCTTCGGTTTTCCGCAAATAATACATGTATTATTCATTCATATACGCCCTGTACATATCTATATCCTCTTGATAAATTTTAACTTCTCGGTAAATTAATGTATAGTAAGGAAAATTTTTGGGAGTCTCTATTTTAAAAGGATACACACCAAAAAGTTCTTTACACGCATCAATGATATGGTCTAAATCACCTATAACATCTATTGCATTTGGTTGATAAAAGTCTGATGAAATCAATATATACCCCCAAAGGGGAGGGTGAGGAAAACTATCCTCACCCTCAAAATTTTAAAACGTGTCTGGAACATCCACAAAAGGTTCGTGACGCATACAATGTGGATAGTATCCGCACCACTTTTCTGAACAATACCAGTTTGTCGGATCGGTCTTTGGAAAAACTTCTGCCTCAATTAATTTCTCTGCCGTCTTAATTCTTGATTGATAATCTGCTATGGCAGTTTCAGAGACATTCAAATTTAATACTTGAACTTCTGGAGTTTTCTTTTTCACAATTACTTCATAAGTAAACCCTTTTATTGGCAGCTCTTTTAAGTCTTGGCTGTATTGATACCCAAGATAGTAAGCACTTGGCTGCATTTCAGAAGCAGCTCGTGTATCATTCCAACGTTTACCTGATGTCTTGTGATCTGAGATCATTCCATCTTTTCCAATATAATCTATAATCCCAACGAATGTCCGGGTAATCTCCGGTAGTTGAACTTCAAATCTAAACTCAACTAGCTTTGGGTCCTTTGTCGGAAGAATTCTTGTATAGTATTCCGACAAGCCCATTACCCCGATGTCCATCAAAGCACCAGCGGACAATTTTTCATCCTTCCAATCAATGTTTAGTTTAGCACTATCCCACTTACCGCTGAAAAGTTCTAGAACATTCTCTAGCGGGAAAGGCTCACCACATTCAAGTAAGTGATTAAAATTATCTTCGTGTGTTTCATGATATGAAGAACCAAAGAGCATTGCTGAAGATGGTCTAATCTTTAGTCCTTGTACATACCGATACCAGAACTGTCGTGGACATTTTGAAATCATTGATACTGATGTATGACTTAAAGTCGATATTAATTTAGTCAATGTATCTCCTAACTATTCTGCATATTCCATGCAACCACCGCAGCATTTTCTGCGCTTTTACATGAGAGTTCACTTGGTTTTGGATTTTTTTCTCCAAAACGTGCCGGACCACTATTAGAACATTTAAGGCAATAAACATATGCAACTATACCTTTTCCACTATTGCATTTGTCTAGTTTAGCTTTTCCTCCACAGTTTCTACAGTTGACAGGTCTTGTCATTTGTCTGTTCTAAATCGGTTATCGTATCTTTCCGCAAGAGCATGAAATGTAGGTTCAATAACCAACATTACAAGAACAGTGATAGCTCCCAAAATAGTTATTGCTACTCCTACATGCATACATATCCAAGCTATCATTTCCTACTCCCCTTCTTTTTCTACTGTTTCTCCTAGACTATCAAAAAGACCAGAAGTCTTAATTCCCATAGAGTTCATACCTACTAGAATTGCATCTGCGGTTTCATTGTCTTCTGCAATACGAACAAACATTAGACCAGTAACAGTAAACTGAACATCGCCTACCTCTGGTGCTACATCTCCGATTTCCAAATCATACACTGCTTCTGTTCCAAGAATATTTACTTTCATAATTTCTCCTTATCTAGTAATACCTATTTTATAGTTGAGTAGTTTTTCTACAACCTTTTCGTCAAATTGAATACCACCATATGAAGCATCTAATATTGACTTAACTAACATCTTTAATTCGCTTCTCTCTAATGCAACATAGATAACGTCGTGCCCTAGAACATGTTGTTGACATGCAGTTTCACTTTTAAAATCTTTGCCACATACTTCACATGTAAATATCTCATCAGTTCTTCTCATCTAAATTAAATGCCTTCTTAAATAAAGTTTCAACAGACCGTAGCATATCCAATCGTCCAGTGTTATATAGAGAGTCTGGATATACTCGGCATAGTTGTGTAAGTAACTTCAAATCTATTAGGAATTGTGCAGTCATTCCGTCATGCTTTTTCCCCATTAATTTATCTCCTATATGTATATTAGCATGGTTGAGTCAGTAATGCGAAGTCATCAATTAACAACCAAACTCGTTCACTAGCGTTCACTCATTAGGTTGTTAATTACTACTATACCACAAAAAAATACTTTTGTCAATAGTACTTTAGTACTAATTTAGTTCTTTTTAAGAAAGATACTACAAAAGTAGTAGTGCTAGTACTACAAATGTGGTAGAGAGGTAGTACAAAAGAAGTACTTCAAGTACTAGTGCCCGAACAATTTTTCGGAGTTTGACCTGTGCCACCATTTTGCCTCCCAATCAAAATCTTTTAGCAAGCCGACTAATTCAATGAAGAGTGGTTTTAATTTGTCTACTCCCCATTCTCCGTTAAGATGATTAACCATTAATTTTGAATCGCTCTTAATCAACAGCTTGTCACCTTTGTGTGCCCGTCCGTTGAGGTGCTCAAGAGCTGCAATCAAGATGAGGTATTCTGCCTCATTAGATGTGTTTGCTCTTGGTAGCTCTCTACGTGATACGTGCTCTAGCTCTTTGTCTGTTTCATATATAGTGTAAGAGCCATAGCTATACCCCGGCTTACGTCCACCGTCACAGGCAATGAAGAACGATCTATTCTTGTTTCGTTTTCTTGTCATAACAATTCATATGATACCTCCTAGTCTTAAGTATGGTTCTATTATACCACAGTAAGGTGCATTTGTCAATAGATGGTGGGAATCCGTTTCTGTTTGGTAAACCTCTTGACAAGTCCTAAGATGTGTGGTATAGTAGTACTAACTTAACACGGGAAGAGAGGTGCTACTGATTTGTACATACAATTGGTTACTGACGAAGAGGAAGGCTGTTGGGATGAGCTATATGAAGCTCTTGAGCTAGGAGTGGATATCGAGACTACAGGTCTTGATCCACACACCTGTGAGATTATCTCTGTTCAAGTTGCTCACGATGATACCTGCTTTATTTTGGATTTTAGGAAAGGCTCATTTCCAGAGTTCGGAAATTTTCTTGCAGAATATACAGGAACACTTATCTTTCATAATGCTAAGTTTGACTTAAAGTTTCTGTATAGACATTACGGAGTTTTCCCGTTAAAGATTGGGGATACTTTTCTAGCAGAACGCTTGCTATCATCTGGGCGGTATATGCCAACTAGGTCAGCTGGTCTAAAAGCAGTTACTGAACGACGGCTTGGCATAGCAATGGACAAAGGTATTGTAGAAACTTTTCTACAACCCTTGGCTATGACACTTGACTTTACACAAGAACAACTTGATTATGCTGCACAAGACGCTTTGGTTTTGCCGAAGATTTATTATGAACAATTGCAAGAGCTAGAAGAAACAGATCAGATGGATGTTTACAACTTAGAGCTTGATTTTGTTCCGGTTCTTGTGCTCACTGAGCTTACTGGAATTGGGCTTGATATTCCTGCTTGGACTAGACTATACCATGAAGCAGAGAGAAAAGCAAAAGAGTATCGAGAAGCTCTTGTTACAATGTCTGGAAATCCTGACTTCAATCCGAATAGTCCTAAGCAACTTATCAAAGTAATGTACGGCTTAAATATACCTGTTCCAGTTTTTAAGGGTAGAGAAACAACAGGGGAACAGCACATTGCAAAACTTCGTCATCCGTTTATAAAAACACTTTTAGTGTATAGACAGCAGGCGAAGTTGGTCTCTACTTATGGAAAGGATTTTCTAAAGAATGTAAATCCTATCACGAATAGGGTTCATGCAAACTTTCATCAACTTGGGACTGAGACAGGACGACTAAGTTCTGCTGCACCAAATATGCAGAACATACCTAGAGATGCTGAAATTCGTGCATGTTTTAAAGCACAAACTGGATACAAGATTATTTCTGCTGATTTTTCTATGCAGGAAATTGTTGTACAAGCAGAGCTTTCTGATGATCCAGAACTGATAAAAATTCTAAACAATGGGATTGATAGACATAGAGCAACGGCAGCTATTCTTTTTGAAGTGTCGTATGATGATGTAACAAAAGAGCAACGAGCAAAAGGTAAAACCTTTAACTTTGGTATTGGATATGGTTCTAGTGCTTGGAATATGGCAAATAAACTTGAGTTGCCGGAACGACTTATTGAAAAAGCATTGCTTACTTATTGGAAGACCTTTGAGGTTTTACGAAAGTTTAATTTGAGAACAGGTCTTATTGCTTTTCGTGACGGTTACTCTAGCACAGCTTTGGGGCGTAAACGCTGGTACATTAACATGGATAAGCAACGTACTATGCGACTAGCAGCTAACCATGTAATTCAAGGTACGGCTGCTGATATGACTAAGTTTGCAGCTGTTCTAATTTCTAACTTCATTAGAGAGAACAACATTGACGCTCAGATAATCAATTTTGTTCATGATGAGGTGGAAGTGGAAGTCTTAGAAGAGGACGCAGAAGCTCTTGCGTCTATGATAGAGACTTTGATGGGACGAGCTGGTGCGAAGTTTGTATCTAAGGTAACGCAGGGTGCGGAGGTTAAGATAGGGGATACGTGGCAGAAGTAACGAGTTTTGAAACTCGTGGCAAAAAGACTTGACAAACATTGAAAAGTGTGATATACTATATATAGTTGAGCGGAGAGAACCAAATAGAGGGTCGAACTTAAATCGTTAACACTAACTTTACAGTATGTAATACACGGTTTATGATAACTAACCCTCTTTTTTGAATGATTACGAACGGGCCGAAAATAGTCGATTATCTACTACTAATTGATTGCTGGCTACGAGCCATGCTTTCGACTATTATACCTTGTCCGTTTGATTACGGGAGTATGGTGGAGTGGTTTAACACACTTGCCTGTCAAGCAAGAGATCGTGGGTTCAATTCCCACTGCTCCCGCCTTGTGGGTCGTATGTTATGGGTAATCTATTGGAGACTATCCCCATAGCAACAAATTAATCTACAATTTAAAGGGAGGCTAAATTATGCGCTATACAGATTTCTATTCAACAAAAGTGACACCACAATCTCGACCTATTCCTGGGGAAGATATGGTGAAGAATAACGCTGGTGGATATGTGTATAAGGCTGATAAACTAACGAGACTTCTACGGTTCCTTATCTTAGGTGTAGAGAGTGGTTCATACTACGTGGGTAAACAAGAACTCGTGATTGAGAATGCCACTGTTGTCAGAGACTTGGCGGAAACACACGGTAGGGAAGCTGTAGAAATGATCGTAGATGTTTCAGTTAGTGGACGAGCAGCGAAAAATGATCCAGCACTTTTTGCTTTGGCAATTTGTGCAAGTGCAAAAAATGATATGACACGTATATATGCTTTAGCAGCTTTACCTAAAGTTGCAAGAACCGCAAGTCATCTAATGCAGTTTACATCTTTTGTTACTCATTTCCGTGGTTGGGGAAGAGGGCTGCGAACCGCAGTAGCTAATTGGTATTTGGAAAAAAGTAAAAATAGTTTAGCTTACCAAGCGGTAAAATACCGATCTCGAAATGGGTGGTCACATAGAGATTTGCTGCGTGTTTCTCATCCGTCAACTGAAAATGTTGCTAAGAATGCTATCTTTAAATGGATTGTTAGCGGAGAGATGTCAACAGCATTGCCCGGTTTGATTGAGGATTTCGAGCAACTTCAACTAGCTTCTGAAGGAGAAGCAGTGAAATTGTTAGAGAATAACAAAAGCTTGACTTGGGAAATGTTGCCAACAACTCTCCTAAATTCAAAGAGAATTTGGAGTGCATTGTTAGTATCAATGCCTATGACAGCTATGATTAGAAACTTGCCAAAGATGACAAGCGTAGGTTTATTTCCACCATTTTCTACTAATGCAACTCATGTTCAACAACTGTTAGCAAATGAAGATGTACTGCAAAAAGCACGAATACATCCTCTGAAAGTATTGGCAGCATTGCTTGGGTATCAAAATGGAGCTAACCGAAACTTGATTTGGACACCGAACTTGACTATTGTTTCGGCGTTGGAAAAAGCTTTCTATAAAACTTTTAGGTATGTTAAGCCTACATATAAAAATATAATTTTGGCTATTGACGTTTCTGGTTCGATGGGTATGAGAAATGTTTCAGGTATTCTCGGAATGACGCCAGCAATGGCAGCAGCAGCACAAGCGTTGGTCTTGGCTAATACAGAACCAAATCACTACATTTTTGGATTTAACCGAGAGTTTACGCGACTACCAATTAGGCCAGAAATGTCTTTGAAAGAAGTTATGCAGATTACATATCATAGTACTTTTGGTGGTACAGATTGTTCGCTACCAATGCGCTATGCTGAAAAACATGAGCTGTATAATGTAGATGCTTTTGTAATTCTAACAGATTATGAAACTTGGACAGGACTTGTACATCCAAGTCAGGCATTAGATAGCTATGAAAAAGCTGCAAAAAAGTCCGCTAAATTAATTTCTGTTGGAATGGTTGCTAACGCACATACCTTTAACAGTTATAAAGCTATAGCAGCGAATAATGTATTAGATGTTGTTGGATTTGATACAAATACACCAGAAACAATTAACACATTCTTAAAGATGTAAAGTAGAAAGCCTTGCACGTAGGGCGGACCGGCCTTACGTGCAAGGCTCAAAGCCCCACACTTGCCCTCATAACTCAATTGGAAGAGTAACGCTCTTGTAAAGCGTAGGTTGTTGGTTCGACCCCAGCTGAGGGCGCTAGGAGAATTGAATGAAAGAAGGAACGTATTTTAAGAAAGGAAAGGATTATGTAGCTGTAATTAAGCGTGTCTTTACTACAAGTTATAAATGGCTTTGGCTTCTTGAACATACGAAAATAGTAGACCCTACTGGTGCTTTTCCTAAGCTACAATTTGTTGATGCAGAAAATGCTCTTGAAGGATATACTGAAATTGATTTTGAAACTTGGCGAATAAAAGCAGAGAAGGTGCTAGTAAAAGGAGCGTAGATTTGATAAATAAGAAATTGGTTTGTTACATATTAGGGTTGTTATTCTTGGTTGGATTGTTGGGTATGGCTGGACGTGAGTTGTTTATGCCTAAATCAGATGTAGCAGTAGTTACTGTTCCTGAAACTGTTCAAGTTGTTTTTTTGTTGGCTGACTCCCTCACAGATTGTGGTTGGAACGCAGCACATTATCGTGGCATTGAAGCTCTAAGGGCTTTGGGCGAAGTAGTTGCTGAGAGTAACTTATCTTTCACTGTTAAGCTAGATGATGGTCGTTTATTGGACGTAATGGTGGTAGAAAAAGTTGGCTATAGTGAAGCTGATATAGGCCGGGTAACACGTTCTGTACTTGAACAAGACCCATTGATGGTTTTTGGTGTTTATTGGGATGCTCAAGGACCGATTTCCACAATTGCTGAAGAGCGTAAAGATGTGCTATTTGAACATTGTAGTGGTTATCCATTTATAACTAGTAATGAAGATAATTTGTCCACTTATTTTATTCGGCAAGAAGAGGGCGATTACGCTGTTGGTTATTTAGTTGGGTTAATGGGGCAAGCTAGGGTTGGGTTGGTCGGTACTTTTTCTATTCCTGAACCCGTGCGGGGAGTTAATGGATTTGCATTGGGATTACAGCGTGGTTTAGAAGAAGCTGGCTTGAATCCTGCTGATGCGGAAGTACGTGTAGTTTGGATTAACAGTTGGTTAGATGGGCCTAAAGAACAATTAGCAGCTCAAGGTTTGATGGACGCTGGCTATGATGTTATTCGGCAAATGGCTGATACTCCTTACAGTAGTCAAGCAGCTTGTCAAGAAAAAGATATACTAACAGTTGGCTACGGTACTGATGTAACTCCATACGCTGATTGTGCTTTAGTTTCTAATGTGTGGGATTGGGGGCCATATTATGTTGAACGAGTGCAAGCTGCTCTAGATGGTACGTGGCAACCCATTGACTGGTGGAGTGGTTTTGATGCTGATGCTATCAAATTGGTTGGCTGGAATAACGATCTAGTACCAACTGAAATGCGTCAGAAAACTGAGTCGCTGGTAGCTGATATTAAGGCTGGTTTTAATCCATTCTGTGGACCTATTTATGGTACAGGAATTAACGTTGATGACGAAGTAGTAAACATTGTAGTTCCTGCGGGTAAATGTTTATCAGATATGGACTTGCTCACGATGCAGTGGTATGTAGACGGCGTTGAGGGTGAATATCCAGCGTCACCACCAGATGGTTTTGGTTTAGAGCTAGTAGATATTAAATAAGAGAAAAAATTGACAGGTAGTTCAACGGTAGAACGCTGGTCTGTTAAACCAGAAGTTGTAGGTTCGATCCCTACCCTGTCAGCTAAGGGTTCTCAGCTCAATTGGCCGAGCAACGGTCTCCAAAACCGTCGGTTACAGGTTCGAATCCTGTAGAACCCGCCTTGTTGTAAACTATATTTGGGGAGGTGTATATTATGGAAGCTCTTTTAGAACAACTACAAAAATTGCAGGCTGTTTATGTAGCAGAAACAAATGCTTTAGAAGATGCAGTAATTGCTGAGGTTGTAAAACTTGTAGCAGAAATTGGTAGAGTGACCGAGTGGGAACTTGCCGATTCATGGAGTGAGCATCTTGAGTTTACAACAACTTTGCAAGAAGATGCAGAAGTTTTTGGTAAGAATCTTGCTGGTTTACTTGGCTTGACGGATAAAACTAGTCATGTTTATTTTTATCTTGAAACTGTAGAAGAAGCAGAAGATGCTTATAATGAGCGTGTATCTGTATCTATTGACAAGTACGAGACAGAGTTACGTATACGTATGATTATTCCGATAAAAAGAATCTATGCTTACTGTGATAAACTTAATGTTAGGATTGCGGTACTTGAATCTGTACAACATTTGTTGGATACAGCTGTAGCTTCGTTGGAAGTTGCTGAGACAGAAGTTAAGTTTTTGCAAGAAACTTTAAATAGTTTTGTTAGTTAATTTACCTTACAGCAATGCTTAGTAAGGTTGCTGTAAGATCGTAGCGGGGTAGAGTAGTGGCAACTCGTCAGGCTCATAACCTGAAGGTCGTGGGTTCAAGTCCCACCCCCGCCACCTAGATGGGAAGATGGCCGAGTGGTAAGGCGTTATCCTGCTAAGATAAAGCCACCTATAAACGGGTGCGTAGGTTCGACTCCTACTCTTTCCGCTATATAAATAAAAGGGAGGTTATAATGGCTGAAGTAAAAACTGTAACAAGAACAGATACAGTAATGAAATTTATTCAGGCTATTTATGGGGAAGAAAATTATGATTTGATATTAAGTATGGTAACTGAGGAAGATTGTCTAAGAGATGCTACTGAGCTTATACATGAAGTAAGAAAACTTCGTGCAATAAAAGAAACGCTAGAATGTAGTCGAGATGCTTGGATTGAAACTGCTAGAGTTTATGCACTTAATGCAGACTACTACCAGAGTCTTATTCCAGGAGGAACTGGATGAATTTTACTAGAACTGTTTCAGAGCTTATTGATCGGTTAGCAGACTATAATACAAATACAGCTGATGCTTATATTGATCGGCTTTACTCTTACTTGATGGCTTGGCAACGAGTTGGTTCACGTGAGTCTAAGAAAAACTTAAAGAGTCTTATTCGAGATGTTAAGAATTATCTAGGATAGATTATCATGCCCCTGTACCGGTACGGTGTTCTAAGCCGTTTAACCGTAATGGATGATGAGCGTTCGAGTCGCTTCGGGGGTACTATTTACCACCATAGCTTAGTGGAAAAGCGACTGTCTCTTAAACAGTTAGACACAGGTTCAAGCCCTGTTGGTGGTACTGATGGTAGAAGGTAGGCTTAGAAGCAGCCATCCTTTAAAGAGTGTTGACTAAAGATGGGCTATGCACTCACGGTTGTGAGTCCCGTAAAAATGTCATAGAGGGTCTTGAATATCTTATACAACCATAACGTATGTGGGAGAGGCGGGCTACCGATACATACACATTTCTGTATAGGATAAGTTAACTTTGGCGTATAAGCACACTACTATCAATTTGCCTCAATAGCTCAATGGATAGAGTAGCTGTCTTCGAAACAGCTGGTTGCGGGTTCAAGTCCTGCTTGGGGCTCTTCTAATTTAGAAAGGAGATAAACATGGTGGAAATTAATATAGAAGAAAGGATAGCTTCTTTACGAGAAGAGGTAGAAGAAATGAAGCCTTCTTTAGTACCTGATTATGATGGTATATGGACAGACCTTATTGTTCTATTAGAGAGGATTGATAAGCTAGTAGAAGTAAATGAAAATCTGTGGATTCTCTTAATGTTTCTAATAAAATGTGAGTTAGAAAGGACGGATTAAAATGTTTAACAGAGCATGTGGTAATGTTTCGTCTTGTTTTGACCAGATAGTAAATTTCTTTTGTTTGTTTATTATAATAGCCTTGGTATTGATAGTTGTTTTTTCTGCTTTCACGCTAGTAGCATCAGCGCAGACTGTAGATAATATTTGGTGGAAAATTTGTGACACTAATTACGGTTGTTTACTTAAAGTAGATCAGACAGGGATTGTTTATTATGTACCATACGAGAGTGGTTATCCTGCTGCTCACCCTGTAAGTGTTACTGAATTAGACGGTACTTGGGCGTGGGTTTGTGGTACGCCTTGATCTACTTACAATGTTTTTATTTACTTTTTAGTCCGGTTGCAACAGGCATACTGTGGGCCTATCTCATAGTATGCCTGTATGATAATATGGTTATGCCCCCGTAGCTCAATGGCAGTAGCTGCTGACTTTTAATCAGTAGACGCGGGTTCGATTCCCTCCGGGGGCACTACGTAGAGAGGAGAGTGTTATGACTATAGTTGAGTTACTCAAGTTGGTGGCTTCATTTAGAGACACCTGTATCACCTTTGGTGGGTACTCTAGCTGCGAAAGGGCAACAGAGCTGTGGACTGCCTATGATGAGCTAGTACAAGCCATCATAGCCTTCAAGTTCGATGATGAATGAGTTTGTGAAACTGGTGGTCTAACCCCTTGACAAATCACTAGTTATGTGGTATACTATATACAGTTGAGGGACACAAAGCGGGATCGTCTAACGGGTAAGACAGTGGTCCTTGAAACCACTGATTGAGGTTCGATTCCTCATCTCGCTGCTATAGGAAGGGAGGGTAAGTGGATATTAAAAAGGTGCTAGTTAATATTCTTGCTTTTCTTGTTTCTTGTGGTTTGTTTATTTTGTTAGTTGCTGCTACACTAGTACTAAAGTAGTACATAGGGGAATAGCTCAGTTTGGCAGAGCGCTGCGTTTGGGACGCAGAAGTCGTCGGTTCGAATCCGGTTTCCCCTACTGAAAGGAGGGCATATGAAGTTTGAACATAAATATGCTAGAGAGATTTTAAAGCGATTGCAACAATTAAAAAGGCCACAGAAAAAAAATAGTTTGGTTAAAAGAATTGAAGCGGGAATGCGAAATGCAGAAAATAATGGTAGTGATCTACGTAATGCACTAGCAGAAGCAGAAGATTATCTTGAGATGTATTGAGCTGGTATGACCCAATTGGCAGAGGTGGCAGCTTCAAATACTGTTTGTTGCTGGTTCGAGTCCAGCTACCAGCACAGAAAGGGAAAGTTATGAGAAATGCACTAGGTGAAGAATACAAAGTAGGGGATATAATAAATGCATACAATAGGACTGTTAAAGAGTTAATACGGGTAGGTGGGGATAAGATACGACAGGAAGCTTTTGTGCTATCTCATAATAAAACAGCGTGTTTAACTATGTCTCTTAGTAGAAAAAAGATATGGGGCACACTAAAAGCAGACTGTCGACCTGCACAACTTGACTGTGGTTTATATAGTCTACCAATATACCCAGAGAAAATAATAGAGCTTAGAAAAATATTTGTAGATGGTAAAGATTATTTGCAAATACATATGTCACTTGCATATAGTGATATACTTGAAGAATATATAGTGGTATGACGGCGTAACCAGCTGGTAATGGTAGTAGTCTGCA